>ENA-OQBV01000978-OQBV01000978.1-human-gut-metagenome-genome-assembly--contig:-NODE-978-length-15218-cov-3.026638_pt1 | contig 15218 bp, 18 predicted proteins | sample MGYA00242750_ERZ504559 | MGnify/ENA primary metagenome ERZ504559 (study PRJEB26092, sample SAMD00036230) | human gut metagenome | host: Homo sapiens | study: EMG produced TPA metagenomics assembly of...
TCCTGGCCGATCACCCGTTTATGGAGAATCCCCTCCAGATGAGCCAGCCTCTTTGATTCACTTTCTGTCAGCTTCTGTACAGGTACCTTGGTCCAGTCGGAACAATATCCGCCACGGAGCTTCTGTTACTGTAAGACTCTTCTTCTGACTTTTCCGTTCTTCTCTGGCGCGGTATTTTTTAATTTCCTGTTCCACTTCCCTCTGGCGGCTCTGAATCTCTCTGGCTTTTTTCAAGGTCTGCCTGGCGGATGGCTTCCTCTTTCTCTTCCAGCAGCTCTTTCAGCATATTTTCAAGGCCATCTGTCTTTGTTGCTGTCCGGTAGCTTTCAGGCGCACTTTTGCTGCTGCCTCGTCGATAATATCAATGGCCTTATCCGGAAGAAAACGGTCATTGATGTAACGGACAGACATCTGCACTGCCGCCTCCAGAGCGCTGTCCTCAATACTGACTCTGTGGTGCTTTTCATAGTAAGGACGAAGCCCCTTCAGAATCTCCAAAGCTTCCGCCTCTGAGGGTTCCTCTACAGTTACCGGCTGGAAACGCCGTTCCAGAGCCGCATCCTTTTCAATATATTTCCTGTATTCCTCCAGAGTGGTAGCTCCGATCAGCTGAATCTCTCCTCTGGACAGAGACGGCTTCAGGATATTAGATGCATCCAGGGCGCCCTCCGCGCCTCCTGCGCCGATAATCGTATGAAGTTCATCAATAAAAAGAAGGATTCCTCTGTCTTCCCGCACTTCATTTACTACATTTTTGATGCGCTCTTCAAATTCTCCTCTGTATTTACTGCCTGCTACCATTCCGGAAAGATCCAGCACTACCACGCGTTTCTCTTTTACAGTATCCGGAACCATTCCGGACACAATTTTCTGGGCCAGACCTTCTACAATAGCAGTTTTTCCCACTCCCGGTTCTCCAACCAGACATGGATTATTTTTTGTTCTGCGGCTCAGAATCTGGATCAGCCGTCCGATCTCCCTGTCTCTTCCCACAACAGGGTCCAGCTTTCCATCAGCAGCCATTGCTGTAAGATCCCGGCTGTACTGATCAAGAAAAGGAGTTCCTGTTCCTTTTTTATCTTTCAGATTCCTGGATGCCTGCATCTCCTCCGCAATAGCTTCCTGGTCGCAGCCCATAGCAGCCAGAACTGCCGCATACAGTTTCTGGATATTGACTCCCATTGTATACAGAAGTCTTGTGGCAACGGACTCTGTTTCCTTCAGCATGGCAAGAAGTATATGTTCAGTGCCTGCCTGATCCGCCCTCCGCATCTGAGCCTCTTTTCCGGCATTGTCAAGAAGCCTCTGAGCCCTTGGACTGTACTCCGGCACTCTTTCCATGGTCAGAACTTCCGAAGGAGCGATCAGATTCCCGATCAGCTCCTGAAGCCTTTCCTGCTCCACACCGAATTCTTCCAGAATTCTTCCCGCAGTCCCCTCCTTTTCCTTTAAAAGTCCCACCAGAATATGTTCTGTGCCTATATACGTATGCTTACAGGACTGTACCGTGCTTCTGGCAAGCTTTAGAGCATTTACAGCCTGTCTGGTAAACTTTTCCTGCATAAATTCCTCCTCGTTTCTGATCCTTTACAGATCGTAATCGTCAAAAATCTCATCAATAAGCTGATGTACTTCCTGTCTGGAAACCTCCTTGCAGCAGCCCTTTGCCAGCGCTACCACAAGATTCTGTTTCATTTCCTCCAGAGCTTTTATCTTATCTACATCAATGGCCACCACAGCACCTCTTCTTCTGTCAATGGACACAAACCCCTCCTGTTTCAGAAGTGTATAGGCTTTATTGACTGTATGCATATTAATGCCTATGGTATCTGCCATCTGTCTCACAGAAGGCAGAGTATCTCCCTCCTGAAGTCTTGATGTAGCGATCCCAAGGATGATCTGGTTCATCAGCTGAACATAGATGGCCTCGTCACTGTTAAAATCTATTTCTATGACCATATTCAAGCCTCCTCGTATCGTGTTACACATATACTAGCACATCTCGCATATTTTGAAAAACAGTTATTTTCCGTGTCTTTTCCACAGTTAAAAAGAGGCAGCCTCACAGCCGCCTCTTTCTGTAATTACATTTAACCGATGATCTTTTTTAACTGTTCTCTGTTTAAAAACCAGATTAAATCCCATTGGATTTACCACATAAGCGTTTGCCTGCGGAATCATCAGGCTCGGAAGTTTGTCTATAGTCACTTTCGCAACACGGAGATTCTTGCCTCTTCCAAATTTCTCAAATTCCATAACATCTGTAAACACAGGCTGCATGATCTTATCCTCTTTATTTTTCAGATACGGAATATGGAGTTTTCCATCTTCTTCCTGCTCTGCATTGATCGCGATCAGGAATTCTGCCTTACGCAGATTGGCTATCAGCTCTTCTTCCAGCTCACGGATATTCTTGTGCTCTTCCTGTTTTACCGGACGACGCAATTCCTGCATAAAATAGATTCCGGAAAGTTCAAGTGACGGATTCAGAAGCGGTCTCTTTGACGGCTCGATCTTACTCATATCTCTCTGGTTTGCGATCTTTCCGATCTCAATCTCGATCTTCTCTTCTCCATCGATCCAGATCACACTGTTCACTCCGATCGCGTACAGCGTACCATACAGTCTTGGATAGTCTTTTTTCTCATATTTCATGCCCATAAGAAGGATCTTATCCTCAAGGAGCTGTTTACCATATTCTTTGATCTCTTCTTCTGTGGCAAAAATCCTTGCCTGGTCATTAAATGTTTCTTCATCACAGGTCACATATGGAAGTCTGGTTGCCTGTGAATATGCAACAAATACTTCCTCCCTGTTTCTGAGCTCATGGATTGCTTCTTCTACACTGATTCCCATTTTTCTGTCCTCTCTGCCTCATCACTTGGATGCGACACCTCATCAAGGAAAATGGTTGGTTCCTGTTGTGCCCTGTCAGCATCCAGCTTTTCATGTTCGTAACTACTCACTGTGTTTCATAGTTGTTACTATTGTACAATGAAATCCCTGTTTTCGTCAAGCTGTGCCTGTGAAAAATGACCAACTTAAGCCTCGTCGATAGCTTTTCCGATATCGTGACGCATATACTTGTTTGCAAAGCTGATCCACTCTGTAGCAGCATATGCATTCTTTCTGGCTTCTTTTAATGTCTCTCCTTTGGCAGTGATGCCAAGAACGCGCCCACCGTTTGTAACGATTTCTCCATCTTTAAATTTGGTTCCCGCATGGAAACAGTAGTATCCGTCTTTGTCCTTAAAATTCTCAAATCCATGGATCGGGATACCTTTTTCGTATTTTACCGGATATCCATCACTTGCAGGAACAACACAAACTGCTGCATTGTCCTCAAATTTCAGATCGATCTGATCAAGTTTGCCGTCTACACAGGCTTCCATTACTTCAATGATATCATTCTCCATACGCGGAAGAACAACCTGTGCCTCCGGATCCCCAAATCTTGCATTATATTCCAGAACCTTCGGGCCATCTGCAGTAAGCATCAGTCCGAAGAAAATGATTCCCTTAAACGGACGTCCCTCTGCTGCCATGGCATCTACTGTTTTCTGATAAACATATTTCTTACAGAATTCATCTACTTCCGGAGTATAGAACGGACTTGGAGAAAATGTTCCCATTCCGCCTGTATTCAGCCCCTGATCCCCATCCTTCGCACGCTTGTGATCCTGCGCGGATGTCATGGTACGGATCGTCTTTCCATCTACAAAAGAAAGTACGGAAACCTCACGACCAGTCATAAATTCTTCAATTACCATGGTATTTCCGGCATTTCCGAATTTTTTGTCTTCCATGATCTCTTTTACGCCAGCTTCTGCCTCTGCAAGATCCTGGCAGATCAGAACTCCTTTTCCAAGAGCAAGACCATCTGCCTTCAAAACGATCGGGAATTTTGCCTCGGTCCTTAAATATTCCAGAGCTTTTTCCGGATCATCAAAATTCTCATAAGCAGCTGTAGGAATGTCGTATTTTTTCATAAGATCCTTGGAAAAAGCCTTGGAGCCTTCCAGAATAGCAGCATTTTTGCGCGGTCCGAACACACGCAGTCCCTCTGCCTCAAATACATCTACGATTCCGCCCACAAGAGGATCATCCATTCCCACGATAGTAAGATCGATCTCTTTTTCTTGGCAAAGGCTGCCAGTTTTCAAATTCCATTGCTCCGATATCTGCACATTCCGCATACTCTGCGATTCCTGCATTTCCAGGTGCACAGTAGATCTTGTCAACTTTCGGGCTTTTTGCAACACTCCATGCAATTGCATGTTCTCTTCCGCCGCTTCCTACGATTAATACTTTCATCTGTTTACTCCTTTGTTTCATCTGTCTGCTGATTACTTTAAAGAAACAATTCCATCTGTCACTGTGATCTTGTCATTGGCGATAAGATTGATTGCTTCCGGAAGGATCTTCCACTCTGCTTTTTCCATTACACGTCTCTGAAGCTCCTTGGATGTATCTCCGTCTTTTACCTTTACTGCTTTCTGAAGAATGATCGGACCTGTATCCGTTCCGGCATCTACGAAATGAACCGTAGCGCCTGTTACTTTCACTCCTCTTGCGAGAACTGCATCATGAACCTTAAGTCCATAAAAACCTTTTCCACAGAAAGACGGAATCAGAGATGGATGGATATTGATGATCTTGTTAGGATACGCTTCCACCATCATCGGAGGGATCGCAACCAGATATCCTGCAAGAACAATCAGGTCTACCTCTTTTTCCTGAAGCTTCGCCAGTAATGCTTTATGGAAAGCTTCTCGGTCCGGATAGTCTTTCGGTGCGATGCATACCGCCTCTATATCATGCTTTCTGGCTCTTTCCAGAGCATAAGCGGAGGCATTATTACTGATCACGATATCCACTTTTGCATTTGTGATCTCTCCTGCATCAATGGCATCTAGGATCGCCTGAAGATTCGTTCCCCCACCGGAAACAAGAACACCGATCTTTAACATAAGGTCACTCCCTTTTCTCCCTCTTCAATGGATCCTACCACATATGGCTTATCGCCGGTTTTGCGGATAGCTTCCATTGTTTTGTCAACATCTGCAGGATCTACTGCCAGGATCATTCCAAGACCCATATTATATGTATTGTACATCATATGCTCATCAATATTTCCTTTTTCGGCAAGGAGCTTAAAGATCGGAAGTACCGGATAGCTGTCTTTTTTGACAACAGCTCTGGTTCCCTCTTTCAGCATACGCGGGATATTCTCATAGAATCCACCACCTGTGATATGGCTGCATGCATGGATCTTCACGCCAGACTCTCGGATGCTCTTCAGCGCTTTTACATAGATTCTGGTCGGTGCGATCAGTGCCTCTCCCAGAGTTGTTCCAAGCTCTTCATAATAAGTATCCAGAGACTCTTTTGTCATGTCAAATACTTTACGTACAAGAGAAAATCCATTGCTGTGAACTCCTGTGGAAGCCATACCGATCAGGACATCTCCTGGTTTCAGGGCCTCTCCTGTAAGAAGATCTTTTTTGTCAACGACTCCTACTGCAAATCCGGCAAGGTCGTACTCATCTTCCGGCATAAGTCCAGGATGCTCTGCTGTCTCACCACCGATCAGAGCTGCCTCAGACTGTACACAGCCCTCTGCAACACCTTTTACGATCTCTGCGATCTTTTCCGGATAATTTTTGCCGCAGGCAATGTAGTCCAGGAAAAACAATGGCTCGCCGCCTGCACATGCAATATCATTTACACACATGGCTACAGCATCGATTCCGATGGTATCATGCTTGTCCATAACCATGGCTACCTTAACCTTGGTTCCACATCCGTCTGTTCCGGAAACCAGAGTAGGCTCTTCCATATCTTTGAATTTCTCCATGGAAAATGCACCTGAGAATCCACCGATTCCTCCAAGTACCTCCGGTCTCATTGTCTTGGCAATGTGCTTTTTCATCAGCTCTACTGATTTGTATCCTGCCTCAATATCTACGCCTGAAGTCTTGTAATCCATAATGTCCTCCTTATGACAACACCTTTTTATTTTTATGGTAAAAGATTTATTTAGTAATTTTTGTATCCAACTTCCTGAAGCCTTGCGTCTTTCTTCTCAACCTGCTCCTTCAGCTCCTGACTGTAGGCTTTCAGTCTGGAAAGAAGCTCTGCGTCGGAAGTTGCAAGGATCTTGGCAGCAAGAAGTCCCGCATTGGCGCCACCATTGATCGCTACTGTAGCAACCGGGATACCGCTTGGCATCTGTACAATTGAGTAAAGGGAATCTCGTCCTCCCAGAGAGGTTGTATGCATCGGAATACCGATCACCGGCATCGGAAAGATCGCTGCGCACATTCCCGGAAGATGAGCTGCCATTCCTGCGCCTGCGATGATAACTTTGAAGCCTTTTTCTTCTGCTGTCTTTGCATACTCGAAAAATACATCCGGTTCTCTGTGTGCGGAAATGATCTTCATTTCATAATCAATCCCCAGTTTCTCCAGGATATCTGCTGCTTTGCTCATAACCGGCATATCTGAATCACTACCCATTACAATTCCTACTTTTGCCATTGTGTTCTCCTTTCATGGTACACTAACTGAATATTAGCCTGTGTCCTTTGACTATTGTTATGGTTATTCTACGTATATTCTCACTTTCTGTCAATACGATCGAAAAAACTGTAAATTTACTAATTAACTTATATTATTATTTAATGGAAGATTCTCAAAAGGACGGTTCAATTCCTCTGTTCCGGGAAGAACAAACCTTCCGTTTTCGATAATGGAGATCATTTCTCCCTCATCATCGATCACCCGGATACTTCCAAGCTCATCATAAGGTATCGTAATATCTGTATGACAGCCATAATAAGCAAGGCTTACGTCATCCTTTCGCATCTCGGAAATCTCATTATCCCTGGCGATGATCTCTTTTCCATCCGGATTATATACCGGTGTATCCTCTGCCCAGCTGTAACAGGTATCGCCCACAGCAAAATGCGGTCCCATTTTTTCTGCGATCAGGATCGGAAGCTTATCCGCAATTCCGTATTTCAGCGCCGCCACATAAGCTGTGGTATTTGTACCGATGGCAAACTCTCCCATGGGGATCTTCGGATGGTGGTGGAGGATATTATCTTCAATATATTTCCGGTTTTCTTCTTCGGTTTTAAAATTCGAGCAGGTGTAATCAATAACCTGGCCGCAGTCAAATACCAGCTTCAGATCCCGGAACTGAAGACCGTTCAGATATACTTTTTTCACATGAAGGATTCCGCCTGTGCCTGCCAGCTGCGGAGATGTAAAGACTTCGCCCACCGGAATGTTCACATCTGCCACACAGTTCTCAAAATTCGTCTGTTTCTTCGGATCTGTCAGTTCATGAAGATGAATCAGAAGATCCGTCTCATTGTCTCCACGTCCTTTGACTTCCACCCACTCACAGGTATCCAGGGTATTGATGATCGTCTGCTGGATTTCCTGATAGAGATGGTAATCCAATGTATTGATCTTTACGATCTCACGGAAAATTTCCTCATAATTTCCACCAATCTCAGGAACCGGATATGCAATGATCGTAAAACTTCTCTCATCACCTTTGATGTATCGGTTTACGATCTGTCCGGATTCATTGTCAAGTTCTGTCTGAAGCTTCTGCTGTGTCTCGCTTAATGCATAAGCTTCCGGTTTACTTATCGGAGAGAAAGGATTTTCTCCAAATGTATCAATGCAGGCCGGACCGCCATGTACTTCTGCCAGTTCTCTGTACTTCTCATAGGAGGTCTGCATAGCACGAAGTTTTCGCTGAACAAAATCCCCATCCAGGAATCAATGCACTTGTCCTGACGATGAATCCGTAATCGTACTGCGGATTGCAACGCGCTGTATAGCCTACTCTCACTGCGCCTCTCTTATTTACCACATGCGTTGCATGGCGATAGATCACCGGCTTCAGGCCCATTTTTTCAAACTGGAGGATCGCTGCTTTTATCCATCCGTTCGAAGCAAGACTATATCGGATATTTACTGTTTTCTTTTTGTGATATCCTTCCGTCCGGTGATAAATCCGATCCGATAGCCTTCTGTATAGGTAGAAGCCATCTTATCGATCTCTTCCTGAGAAAGGGAATTCAGAAACTCTGCAACTTCCTGTTTCATTCTCTGAAACAAACTCGCCATAGCGATACAGATATCTCAGATCGGAAAAATCCGAATTCATGATGATATCTGCCGCAAAGTCAAGCTCCGGATCTACACCTTCCCGTATCCTCTGCTCCATCATATCTTGGGCAGTAATCATTTACATAGGAACGGAGAATCCCCTCCACTGTTGCCGCCTCCGGAAGTTCTTCCTCACAAAATGCAGAATATACTTCCAGAAACAGTTCCATGGATACAGTCATATCCCACAGCCTTTTCTCATGAGCATAAGCTACAGTTCCTGCGATCTCTGCATACAGAAAACTGAAGGCTTTTCCATATTCTCCCATCTGCTGTACTGCATACGCCGGATTTCCATAGCTGCTTTCATAATTTTCCGGGAGGATATCCTGATAAAAGCAATGATTTCTCTCTTTCAACGCCTCCATCGTAAGCTCTGCTGCGCTCTCATCCATCACATCTGCTGCCATGGAAAGAAACTTTGCCCTGTTTCTGAAAAAATCTCCAAACGGTTTTTTACGGTTTCTTCTGTTATGATCTCACGGATCCGTTCCTTCGCAAGTCCATAACGTTCTTTCATGCATTCTTCCAAGACTTCATCTCCCATCTTTTTCATCATTGATCACATGCCCCAGGGCAATGTGTTTGTCAACGAGTTCTTTCATATATTCCCAGATCACTTCAGAACCCTCTCCTGTTTTCCGGTTTCTCTTATAAATCTGACTTTTCTTCACCTGATGCTCTTCCCAGCTTTTTCCGTTGGAAGCATCATTTAGAAACAATGGCTGACAATTATCTAGCACATGGGCAAATTTCGCCTCCGGGGTTTCGTAAGCCTCAAACTCCTCCCATAATGCTTTTAACCACTGTCCCTGATCTTCCGGCAATAGTCCATAGATCCGTTCTGCTGCCTGCTTCTCCCTGTATTCCTTGGTTGTCGCTCCTTTTTCATCATATGCATAGGTATCACCTGCATCAATCTCTACCAGATCATGCGCCAGTACCATAGGAATCACTTTCGAAAGATCCACTTCCTCATTGGAATATTCCTTTAAAAGCACTGCCATCAACGCCAGATGCCAGGAATGCTCCGCATCATTCTCTTTCCGCTTTCCGTCTGCAAGATATGTCTGACGGAAAATATTCTTGACTTTATCTATCTCCATAATAAAGTCCAGCTGTTTTTTTAAGCGTTCTTTTTTATCCATCTGTTATACCCCCGATAAAAAAAGTCCCAGCCAGATAACCAGGATCACTCCGTTCAAAATAGACCCGACCATGCTCGTCCTGTGTTTCCGGTTTTCTTCCGAAAAGCTGGAAAGCCCCAGTGTAAAGCCATATGCAGAAAGCAGCATGGCAAAAAGCCCGGTTCCGCCGATCAGGCCCCCGAGCTTTCCATCAAAAAAGAGTGCAAGCACAACTGCCGCGATAAACAGCACGAGGGAAGCCGCCGCAAGTCCTACAGACCATTTTCCCTTGGAAGCTTCTCTTTTTTTTGCAAATGCATATCTATATCTTCTTGCCATTAATTTTTCTCCTAATCCTGTCGCAGACTGCATAAATCCCATATCCAAGCGCTGCGCCCAGAGTATTCAATATCATATCATCCACATCAAAGCAGCCAACTTTTGTAAGCAGCTGGATCACTTCTATCGTCAGACTGATAAAAAAGCCGGATAATATGATAAAAAAGCCATTTCGCATTTTTCCGGTTATTACCGGAAGAATAAATCCGTATGGCACAAATCCCAGCACATTTCCAAAAACATTTGTGAAAAGCGCAAATGTACCCACTATTTTTCGATAAGTCCAGAAACGCCTGATCTCCACAAACGGAACAAGATTGTAACGGTATTCTCTTTCTGCATCCGCCACTCTTCCGTATCCTTCGGAAAAGAACAGAAGATACACAAGAACAAGAACATACAATACAAAAAAAGCTGTCCCGAGTTTTTTTACTCTGCGTTTTGTCCCTTTTTCCAATATTCTCCCCTGCTTAAATAGTCCGAAAAGCCACACGGAACAACGTGCGGCTTTTCAGATCATATTAGATTAATATCTCTGATTTTCTTCTGAGCAGTCTCGCACCGTTCACGATCATCAGAATTCCTGTGACAAGTCCCGTCACCAGAACGACAATACCGAGTGCAAGGCTTCCCGCCCCGCTGCTCGCCATAGTTTTATAAATTTTTTCATTCATAAGGCTGCGTCCTCCCAGTAAAAGCGGACCTTCGGAATCCGCCGCTCTTTTATGACCTTTTATAACAATATTATTCTGCGCCGTACTGGTCATAATATGCATCAATGGCAGCTTTCAGCTTATCATCGATCACAACACGGCCTTTGTATTCTTTGTTGTAGAGATGCTCAACAACCTCCGCCATAGTTACAATAGCTGTAGTCTGAAGGCCGTAGGTTTCCTCGATCTCTTTGAGCGCACTCTTTGTTCCCTGGCCGCGTTCCATACGGTCAACAGAAACCACAAGACCTATCGGATTTACATCTCCCTGCGCTTTGATGATCGGAAGTGTTTCTTTAATGGATGTTCCTGCAGTCGTAACATCCTCAATGATCACTACCTTATCCCCATCCTGGATCGGGCTGCCAAGAAGAATTCCTTTATCTCCGTGGTCTTTCACTTCCTTACGGTTGGAACAGTAACGGATATCCTTTCCGTACATTTCACTGATCTCCATAGTTGCTGCTACAGAAAGCGGAATTCCTTTGTATGCCGGTCCAAACAGCACATCAAAATCCAGTCCGAATTTGCTTTCTATCGCTTTTGCATAATACTGTCCCAGCTTGCGAAGCTGCGCACCGGTACGGTAAAATCCTGTATTTACAAAAAATGGTGTCTTTCTTCCTGATTTCGTAGTAAAATCTCCAAATTTCAGGACATTACAGTCAATCATAAATTCAATAAATTCCTGCTTATACTGTTCCATTTATCTAATCCTCCATGTTTTTCATATATACGACAAACCCAGGATCCACACTCTGCTGCAATCCCAGTGTAAAATCCCTTTATTTATCCTGTTAATTCTAACATATGAACAACAGAATTGCAAATACGGCAATCCTCCGTTATTTCACTACTCCGATCAGCTCATTGATGTCTTCCACTTTCTGTTTTTCAAGAAATGCCTGAATACCATCTGCGATCTCCACAGTAGCATAAGGGTTAAAAAAGTTTGCAGTTCCCACAGACACTGCAGTAGCACCTGCCATAATAAATTCCAGGGCATCCTCAGCAGTTGCGATTCCTCCCATACCGATGATAGGAAGGGATACTGCATTTGCCACCTGATATACCATACGGACAGCTACCGGTTTTACTGCAGGACCGGACATTCCACCAGTTTTATTTGCCAGTGCAAATGTACGTCTGTTGATATCGATCTTCATTCCTGTCAGGGTATTGATAAGAGAAAGAACATCTGCGCCGCCAGCTTCTGCTGCTTTCGCCATCTCGGTAATATCGGTTACATTTGGGCTCAGCTTCATGATCACCGGCTGTTTTGCATATTTCTTTACTTCTTTTGTGATCTCTTCAAGAGCTTTCGGATTCTGACCGAAGGCAATTCCGCCTTCCTTGACATTCGGGCAGGAAACATTAATCTCCAGCATATCCACAGGCTCATTTCCAAGGCGTTCTACAACCTCACAGTAATCCTTTGCAGATTTTCCACAGACATTGACGATGATCTTTGTATCATATTTTTTAAGGAACGGAATATCTCTTTCACAGAAAACATCAATCCCCGGATTCTGAAGACCAATGGCATTGAGCATTCCGGATGCTGTCTCTGTCACTCTCGGTGTAGGATTTCCCGGCCACGGTACATTTGCCACACCTTTTGTCACAACTGCGCCAAGTCTGTTCAGATCCACAAATTCACTGTATTCCGCTCCGGAACCAAATGTTCCGGACGCTGTCATCACCGGATTCTTAAGTTCTACGCCGGCAAGATTTACATTCATTCTGCTCATAGCTCTACCTCCGTGCTCAGGAATACAGGTCCGTCTTTACATACTCTCTTGTTATGGACATGAGAATGAGAATCCACATCTTTGGATTTGCACACACAGGCAAGACACGCGCCTACGCCACAGGCCATACGCTCTTCCATGGAGATCCAGCACGGAATTCCTTTTTCAAGGGCATATGCCTTGATGGCACGGAGCATCGGGGCAGGTCCGCAGGCAAAGATCGCATCTGCCTCAAGATCGTTCTCACGGATGGCATCCATAACATTTCCCTTTGTTCCTGCAGAGCCGTCTTCTGTTGCCACATAGACATCTCCATAAGCTTCAAATTCCTTATTTAAAAACAGCTCATCTCTGTATCCGAGAACCATGATCTTTTCTGCGTCCAGCTGTTTAGCAGTTTCCAGCATTGGCGGGATTCCGATTCCTCCACCCATGAGAAACACTTTTTTGCCTTTTACTGCATCCAGCGGAAAACCATTTCCCAGAGGTCCCATAGTCTCAATGGGGACCCCTGCATGAAGTCTGGAAAATTCCTCCGTACCGGTTCCTTTTCCTGTAACGCGATATACCAGTCTCAGTTTTCCTTCTGCTTTATCGATCTCACAGAGACTGATGGGTCTTGGCAGAAGCTTACCGCCATTGCGGCTGTAAAGTGATACAAACTGTCCCGGCACTGCATTTTTTCCAATCTCACCTGCATCCAGCCACATACTGTAAATATCTGTACCAATACATTCCTGGCTGAGTATCTTACAGGGCTTTTTTGTTTTTTTACTTTCTGATGTACTCATAAAATGCCTCCTGTATTATCTGTTCTCCAGCGCACCGCTGATATCCGCGATCATATCTTTTACTGCCGCTCTGGAAGCATCTGCGTAATTTTCAGCGCCAAACTCTTTATATTTCTCCTGCTTATATGCAGCGATGATTCCTCTGGAAGAGTTTACGATAGCACCAAGTCCGTCCTCATTAAAGAAATGGACAAGATCTGCGCCCTTTCCACCCTGAGCACCATATCCGGGAACAAGGATAAATGTCTTCGGCATGATCTTTCTTAATACCTTTCCCATTTCCGGATAGGTCGCACCTACAACAGCACCAACATAACTATATCCATCACCCATAAGCTCATCGCCCCATTGTGCAACCTTCTCACCTACCAGCTCATAGAGCGGGCGACCGTCGATGACACGATCCTGGAACTCACCACTTGATGGATTGGAAGTTTTGACCAGAACAAAGATACCCTTTTTCTCTTCCTTACATACATCCATAAAGGGTTTCACACCATCAGAACCAAGGTATGGATTGACCGTTGCAAAATCCTCATCAAAACCTGCATATTTTTTTGAGCCTACCTGAACCTGTCCCAGGTGACCAACTGCATATGCTGCAGATGTGGAACCGATATCACCTCTTTTGATATCACCGATCACAACCAGATCTTTGGCTTTACAATACTCAACCGTTTTCTTGTATGCGATCAGTCCCGGGATACCAAACTGCTCATACATTGCGATCTGTGGTTTCACTGCCGGGATCAGATCACAGGTCGCATCCACGATCCCTTTGTTATACTGCCAGATTGCTTCTGCAGCGCCCTCCAGAGTCTCTCCAAACTCTGCAAAAGCCTTCTTCTGGATATGCTCCGGAATATAATTCAGCATAGGATCCAGTCCTACAACGATTGGTGCATTTGTTTTGCGGATATTGCTGATCAGTTTGTTAATCATGATTCTTTCTCCTCCTGGTTATTAAATACAATTTTTTCCGTCACAGATGGTATAAAGCACTTTTCCCTTTACTTTCCAGCCATCAAACGGTGTGTTATGTCCTTTGGAAACAAATTTATTTTTATCGATAGCATACTCCTGCTCCGTATCCACGATGATCACATCTGCCGGATGGCCTTTCTGGAGAGTTCCTCTGTCAAGCCCGAGGATTTTCGCCGGGTTCAGGCACATCTTCTCAACCATCTGTTTCAGTGTGATCACATCTTTTTCCACCAGCTCTGTATAGGTGAGCGGAAGGCTTGTTTCCAGACCTACGATCCCAAATGGTGCATTCTTCATAGAACCTGTTTTTTCCTGTGCACTGTGCGGTGCATGGTCCGTGCTGATCACCTCGATGGTACCGTCCTTCAGGCCCTGTTTCAGCGCTTCCACATCCTTCGGTGTACGGAGCGGCGGATTCATCTTGTAATTCGGGTCATCTGTTTTAATATCATCGGATGAAAGGATAAAATGGTGCGGGCATACTTCAGCTGTGATATTGTCGTATCCTTTCTCTTTTACGATCTTCATCATCTGAGCATCCCCATAAGTGGAACAGTGGCAGAGATGAAGATGGACTCCTGTCTCCAGCGCCAGAATGATATCTCTGGCTGTAATGGTATCTTCCACTGCATTGCAGATTCCGGGAAGCCCCAGTCTTTTGGCGTTCTCATCCTCATTCATGCATCCATCTCCACGCAGATCGATATCTTCACAATGGTCAAAAAACGGCACGCCACATTCTGCCGCGATCCTCATTGCTTCTTTACAAAGCGCTGTATTCATCACAGATTTACCATCCTCGGATACTGCCGGGATCCCTGCTTTCACCATTCCGGCAATATCTGCAAGTTCAGTACCTTTCTCTCCCATAGTGGCTGCACCTGCCTGAAGTACATGAATACCGGAAACCTGCGCCGCCTTGTTATGTACATAGTTTACCCGGTCCGGATTATCAATAGTGGGAGTTGTATTTGGCATAGCAACTACAGTTGTCACACCACCACGTGCTGCCGCAGCAGCACCACTCTTGATATCTTCCTTATGTGTCTGGCCCGGATCACGAAAATGGACATGAAGGTCGATAATTCCCGGCATGACCAGCTTTCCTTTCGCATCGATCACACGGTCGCCGTCTTTCTTTTTCAGCTTCTGGCCTATTTCCGCAATGATTCCGTCTTCCAGATAAATATCGCCTGTTTTATCCGTATCTGTAGCCGCATCCACGATCCGGCCTCCTCGAATCAGATCCCCATTTCTGTTCTCCTCTCATCCTGTATTTTCAAAGCGATCCTTCATCCGCTTGTATCTCCTATATCATACACG
>ENA-OQBV01000979-OQBV01000979.1-human-gut-metagenome-genome-assembly--contig:-NODE-979-length-15213-cov-3.272968_pt1 | contig 15213 bp, 18 predicted proteins | sample MGYA00242750_ERZ504559 | MGnify/ENA primary metagenome ERZ504559 (study PRJEB26092, sample SAMD00036230) | human gut metagenome | host: Homo sapiens | study: EMG produced TPA metagenomics assembly of...
CTGTTTCTTTCCGAAGCCTATCCGGCATTAAAAGGAGCTGCTGATTTTATCATTGATTATTTAATTGAACATCCTGAATACGGATTGGATGGATGACTGCTCCGTCCATGTCTCCGGAACATGGACCTTCGGGAGAGGATACTAAAAAAGCTTCAACGATTGTAGCAGGTTGTACTATGGATAATCAGATAATTTCGATGTGCTTAGCAATGCATTGCATGCATCAAGAATTCTGAAAATGTCCGCTTCTTATCAAGATTCTTTGCGGTCTATGTTAAATCGTCTGGCCCCGATGCAGATCGGGAAATACAATCAGTTACAAGAATGGCTGGAAGATTTAGATAATCCGAATGACAAGCATCGCCATATTTCTCATGTATATGGATTGTTCCCTAGTAATCAGATATCTCCTTACACTCATCCTTTACTTTTCCAGGCAGCTAAAAATACGTTGTTACAGCGTGGTGACGAAGCTACCGGTTGGTCCATTGGCTGGAAAGTTAATCTGTGGGCCCGTTTGCTGGACGGTAATCATGCGTTCCGGATTATTAATAATATGTTGAAGCTGCTGCCTGGAGATGAAGTGAAAGAGGCTTATCCGCAAGGACGGACTTATCCTAATCTGTTTGATGCTCATCCGCCTTTCCAGATTGACGGCAACTTTGGCTATACTGCCGGTGTGGCTGAAATGTTGTTGCAGAGCCATGACGGAGCTGTACATTTGCTTCCGGCTCTTCCGGATGCCTGGGCCACAGGAAGTGTGCAAGGACTAGTTGCCCGTGGAGGATTTGTGGTGGATATGAACTGGAATGGCGTGCAGCTGGATAAAGCGAAGATTCATTCCCGTTTGGGAGGTAATTTACGTTTACGTTCGTATGTTCCTTTGCGTGGGGTTGGATTAAAAGAGGCAAAAGGTAAGAACCCGAATGAATATTATATGCAGGCAGAGATCAAAGAGCCTTTGATTTCCAAGGAGATAAACCCGCAATACCCTGCTTTGTATAAGGTGTATGAATATGACTTGATGACAGAACAGGGACAAGATTATATAGTGGAGCGTGGGTTATAATACATGAAGATGCCCAAAGTGATTTTTGTATTATTTCACTTTGGGCACTTTTGTAAATGGAAGTGTCATTGTGTAGTTATCAGATGGCTTCCTCCTTTTCCAATTCTAATGCTCTGGGAAAAATGATATTGTTTTCCAGGTGGATATGTTCATGTAATGCCTCTTCAAATTGTTTCAATTGTTGTAAAACCAAGCGGAAGCTGGCACAAGCATCTTCAGGGGCGGTGAATCCATTGGTTAATGAAGAGATTTTTTCAAAACGTTCTCCTTCGTGATTATGTTCATCTTCCATCACTTCGATGGGATATAGAATGGTGCCGCAATGGAATTTAGCTACTTTCAAACCTTCCTCTTTGGCTTGGAACATTTCATAAACATAAGGAAATAATACATTCTCTTCTTTTGATAAATGATTTTCCAAATCAAGAAGCGAGTCGCGGAACAGTGCTTGGACTTGCAATAACTCTGGATGATTCTTTGAATGCGCTTCGGTTACTTTGGCTAATAATGCTTCTATTTGCGGACCTTTGGCACGGATTCCCCGATGGTGTATTTTCAATACGTAGTCTATTAATAAATCGATGGGCCATCCGGCAAAGTCAGGAGCATTACTAACCGTATTCTCTTGTAATTCATTTAATTCACGTGCTACTGCTTCGGGATCAATACCGCGGTTCCGGCAGGCTTCTGCAAACGGAGTATTGCCATGGCAGCAAAAATCAATATGGTAACGGGAGAATACTTTGGTTGTATCAAAGTTGCCGGCTACAATTTGTCCGACTGTACATGAATTGTAATTTTTCTGTTTCATAATTATTCCGTTTATTCGTTCATTAATCCTAATTTTTTCATATCACTTTCTACTGTACCGATACCGCTTACTCCAAAGTTCTCGACTAGTACTTTCGTCACGTTGGGCGAGAGGAATGCGGGTAAGGTGGGACCGAGATGAATCTCTTTTATTCCCAAACTGAGTAATGCCAGCAATACGATTACCGCTTTCTGTTCATACCAGGCGATATTGTAAACAATGGGCAGTTCATTGATGTCATGTAGCCCGAATACTTCCTTCAGTTTGAGGGCGATGACTGCCAATGAATAGCTATCGTTACATTGTCCTGCATCTAAAACACGCGGAATGCCATTAATGTCACCTAACCCTAGTTTGTTATAACGATATTTAGCACATCCCGCAGTCAAAATGACTGTGTCTTTGGGAAGCATCTCGGCAAAAGTGGTGTAGTAATCACGACTGCGCATACGCCCGTCACAACCTGCCATGACGATGAACTTACGGATAGCTCCGCTCTTTACCGCTTCTACTACCTTGTCTGCTAGTTGAAATACCTGATTATGGGCAAAACCACCCATGATTTCTCCATGTTCTATTTCTGTCGGTGCGGCACATTGTTTGGCTGTTTCTATTATTTCAGTATAGTCCTTATGTCCTTTCTCATCTGCTGTAATATGCTTGCAACCGGGATATCCGGTAGAATTAGTGGTAAACATGCGTTCTTTATAAGTGGCATTGGGCAGAGGAGGAACGATGCAGTTGGTTGTGAACAGGATAGGACCATTGAACGAGGTAAACTCCTCCCGTTGTTTCCACCAGGCATTTCCATAGTTTCCTACAAAATGTGTATATTTTTTTAAATGCCGGATAGTAATGTGCAGGAAGCATTTCACCGTGAGTATATACGTCCACGCCGCTATCCTTGGTTTGTTCCAACAATTCTTCCAGATCATGCAGGTCATGTCCGCTTATCAGAATACCGGGTCGGGTACCAGTTCCGATATTTACACGGGTAATTTCTGGATTGCCATAACTGGAAGTATTTGCTTTGTCGAGCAAAGCCATTGTTCGAACGCCTATTTCACCTGTTCTCAGTGCTAATACAGTCAGTTCATCTGCCGATAAAGATTTTGTTGTAATTTGTGCGATGGTGTTCTGCATTGAAACGATGAATACTTTCGTCATTATGTCCTAACCTCATGGCATGTTCCAGATAAGCAGCCATTCCCTTTAGACCATACATAATCAGTTCTTTTAAATGAGCGTAGGTCCTCGTTTTTTTCACGCAAAACTCCGACTGTTGCGGCTTTTGCATCATATTCATCGTGACTGCCTTTCCAATTTAACTCATCGGCTTCCGGCAGAGGAATATCCTTGGCAAAAGCTTGATGTTAAGGTCATTACGTATTACTAATCCTTTGTCAATGCGTTTCATAATGCATTTCGTCGTCGAAATTGGCATTGGTAATGGTACAGAATAAGGCGTCTACAATAAAATTGTCCACATCTTTTTTAACGGGGAGGGAATGTTGGCGCAATTGATCTGCCACAACAGAAATTCCTCGTACTACAAAAAGCAATAAATCCATAGTACGTGCTGTAGTTGCATTTTTTCCACAAACACCTTTTAAGGTGCAACCGAAACCTTTGGCTGTTTCCTGACATTGGAAACAAAACATGTTATTCTCCATATCTTTTCTCATTTTAATGATTTCTATTACTTTTGTGCAAAAGTACATGGTTTTCGTCTTTTAAGTTGTACCATATGTTACAGCGGATACAAATAACAGTTAAAAGAAAGTAGGATGGAACTGACAGGATTATTGCAGATAGCTCCTTTTCAGGGAATGAAAGAAGAAGAATTGGTTGCTTTACTATTCGGACTTCCGAATAGTTTGAAACACTTTGAACCGGGTGATATCATTGCCCGGCAAGGTGACTTATGTAAAGGGCTGTACATTCTTGCATCGGGAAGGGTACGGGCGGGAATGATAAATGATGAAGGGAAAGAACTGACGGTAGAAGAAATTGGAGCTCCTAACTTGCTGGCCTCGGCTTTTATTTTTGCCACTGAAAATCGTTTTCCCGTTAATGTAGAAGCAATAGGACTTTGTGAGGTTTTTATAATAGGTAAAGAACGATTTTTAGAATTTATGCGTTTGCATCCATTGATGATGCAGAATTTTTTGAAGGATATTTCGGACAGGAGTGTCTTTTTAAGCAGGAAATTGAATGAGTTTGCTTTGTTGAATTTAAAGACTCGTTTGTTGAAATATCTAGAAACACATTCTGCTATTCATAATCAGCAGGAGGTGGCGCAGAAGCTGGGAGTTACTCGTCCGTCATTGGCTAGGGCGCTGTCTGAACTGGTGAATGAAGGGAAAATAAAGAAATAATTTGAGATTTCTTTTTTTAAGTGGAAAACGTGTCTTGTATCTTTGAGAGTTTTTATGTGTAACCCATTCTTGTGAAAGTGTTCAAGTTGTTTTTCTATAAAAACTTTGACTTTAAAGAAAGAAAAGGATCCTTGTCTATAAGGATTGGTTCTTTTGAAATGAGGACTATTTTGAAATTCTCTTGATTAAAAAAGAGGGTGAATTCAAGACCCTTTATGTGATTCTTTTGTCTTGATTCACCCTTTGGGAAATATTTGGTTGGTGTGTATTCAACATGTTACTTCATCTGAATACTTTTATCTCGTACTTTTCTTAATATTTGTTGTAATTCGAATACTTTTTCGGGATGTTCAGTCGCTAAATTCACTTTTTCCCCTGCTTGTTTCATATCATATAACTGGGGAATACCTAAATAACCAGTTTCAATTTTTGGCCCCCAAGGAATCATTTTAGGACCATCGCTGCCTTCAATAAATTTCCAATCTTTAGTACGCACGGATAGGGTGTGATTGGATGCCTGTTCAATAACCCATGGGCGGTCTGTTTTGTCTTGTCCTAATAAATTTGCTAACCGATTGTAGCTGTCGGGAGCACTTCCTTTCGGAATACGGGCATCTACCAAAGAAGCCAGTGATGCCAACCAGTCTATTTGTGAAATAAGCACATCGCTGACTTCCGGCTTGTTGATAGCTTTAGGCCAGTGTACAATTACAGGAACACGGGTACCCCCTTCAAATGCACTGTATTTTCCACCTCTCAGGTTACCGGCAGGTTCGTGCCCGTTCAGTAGCTCTTCTGCCTTGTCATCGTATCCGTCGTCTACTACCGGTCCATTGTCGCTGGAAAGAATAATTAATGTGTTCTGGGTCAATCCCATTTTATCGAGGGCCTCGAGTAACTGACCTACACTCCAGTCAAATTGTGCGATAGCATCACCGCGCAGTCCCATCTTGTTTTTACCACGGAAGCGATTGTGTGGAAAACGGGGAACATGCACATCATTAGTGGCGAAATACATAAAGAAAGGCTCGTCTTTATGTTGTTTGATAAAATCAACTGCATGTGCGGTAATGGAATCGGCTATATTTTCATCTTTCCATAATGCTTTGCCACCTCCTTTCATATAACCGATTCGGCTGATGCCGTTCACGATAGACATATCATGACCGTGGCTCGGCTTCAGATTATATAAAAGTTCAGGATTGTCTTTTCCGGTAGGTTCACCGGGGAAATTTTTTTATATAGCTTACTTCTATCGGAGCTGAAGGATCATAATTGGCTACTTGACCATTCTCGATAAATACACAGGGAACCCGGTCGGCTGTGGCTGCCATGATATAGGAATAGTCAAACCCCAAATCACCTAGAGAAGCGGAGAGAGGGGCATTCCAGTCTTGTTGTGCAGTTTTATCACCTAATCCTAAATGCCATTTGCCAAATGCTCCTGTGGCATATCCGGAGCTTTTAAACATATCTGCCATAGTATACTGCTCGGGGCGTATAATCATTCCTGCATTGCCTGCAGCTACATCTGTTCCGGGTTTACGCCATGCATATTCTCCGGTCAGCATGGAATATCTGGATGGGGTACTGGTAGCGGCAGTGGCGTGTGCGTTGATAAATCGTATCCCTTCGGATGCCAGACGGTTGACATTTGGAGTTTGTACGTTTTTTGCTCCATAACACTCCAAGTCACCATATCCTAAATCATCAGCATAAATGAAGATGACATTGGGCTTGTCTGTGTTTTGATTTTTATTTTCCGCATGAACAGCCAAGCATGAAGTAAATGCCAATGAGAGCATTCCGTAATGTCTTTTTTTCATAGTAATTATATTGTTTAGTGAGTAATCAATTCTACAAAGATAAAGATATATTTTAAAAACGGGGATTAATTCTACAAAATTGTGGAATGAAATTGTGGTATTTCCACATAATGTGGAAAATAAAAAAATGATTATTCTGTTGATTTTTAGTGTATTGAATGGTACTATGCCCCGTGGTATATTTTTTGTTATGTGAATTAACATAATACGCTAAAAACTAAACTTTTAAATATATAACCATTTACCTTAACAAAACAAGGGTGAAAAGCTGATAGAAAAGCCATGTTCCCCCTGAATGGGAAAATCTGTATATAACTCAGTTTTAAGCTTCCCGGTTCGTGACGAATCGGGAAGCTTCTATTTTTTTCTTAATGAATCTAGTTTTTCTACAAGTCTTTTACTGAAAATAAGTTAATATTAATGGATGAAATGCAGTATTTGATCTCTTTTTTACTTTTAAGAGTAGAAAATAGATTAATACATTATGGTTATGAAAAAATTGAACCTTTTATTATTAGCATTCCTAGTAGTTATGGGAGTCACTTTCCAATCATGTGATGATGGTGATGGCTACTCTCTTGGTGATGTGGCAGTGGATTGGGCTACTGTAAATGTGAAAGGTGCCCATGTATATGACTTTACCGGTGACAGATGGGGACAAATTTGGCCTGCAACTACTGATTATTTTTGGTATTCCCCGATAGATGGACAACGAGTTATTCTTTATTTCAATCCTCTGTATGATAATTATCCGGAAGGATATGATTGTTCAGTCAAAGTGTTGAATATAAAGGAAATTCTAACTAAACCTATAGAGGAGTTAACAGCAGAGAATGAAGAAACGTTTGGCAATGATCCTGTAGATATATTTGAAGGTAATATGTGGATTAGTGGTGGTTATTTAAATATTATTTTTAATCAGAATATGCCTTCTAAAATGAAACATTTGGTTAGTTTGGTAAAGAACACTACAATTACGCCCGACCAGGATGGCTATATTCATTTAGAATATCGTTACAATACGTATGCTGATACTACTGGTTATTGGAGAAACGGTGCGGTATCCTTTAATTTGAATTCTTTGGAAATAACATCGGAAACAAAGGGTATAAAGGTAAAAATAAACTCGGCTAAAAATGGTGAGAAGGAAGTCACTTTTGATTTAAAAGAAACACCGTCACCAGTAGGTTTGAGCCAAATGGATTTTTCTCAAATGGAAATCAAATAATTAGGGTTTGATTAGAGAGAGTTGTGTGTGGCCCCTTGCATCTTGTTGTGGTAGATGCAGGGGGCTGATTGTATTGTTGATAACGTTTTTCAGTTTGATATTTGTTGTTTATTGGTTGGTTGATGGAAAAAATTGTATGGTTTCTTCGTTTTTTTTCTTATTTCAGTGTTTTTTCAGAATTATCTTGTTTCTTTGTCTTTAAGAACCAAAAGTTGGACTTATGAAAATACTATTAGTAGAAGACGATGCTAATTTGCGTGAAGTGACTCAGCGTTCATTGGAAAAGGAGCGTTATGTGGTGGAAATTGCTGCCGATTACCGTACTGCATTACAAAAGATAGAGGATTATGATTATGACTGTATTTTGCTGGATATTATGTTGCCGGATGGGAGTGGCTTGGATTTGTTGGAAAAGTTAAAAAAATGCATAAACGGGAAAATGTTATCATTCTTTCAGCCAAAGATTCTATAGAAGACAAAGTGCTAGGATTGGATCTCGGAGCTGATGATTATCTGCCTAAACCTTTTCATTTGGTGGAACTGAATGCACGTATCAAAAGTGTGATACGCCGTCATCAGCAAGGTGGGGAAAATAGTATCAAATACGGAAATATAGAAATTTTTCCCGATAAATATGGGGTGACCGTAGCTGGAAAAAAGATTGAACTGAACCGTAAGGAATATGATATTCTGGTTTATTTTATGAACCGTCCCGGCAGATTGGTTAATAAAAACACACTTGCCGAATCCGTATGGGGCGACCATATAGATCAAGTCGATAATTTTGATTTTATCTATGCCCAAATAAAGAATTTACGAAAGAGGTTGAAAGAGGCAGGAGCTACTCCTGAACTGAAGGCTGTTTATGGTTTTGGATATAAAATGGTAGTGGAATAAATGAAATTGATTTATTATGTCATTATCCGTATATCGTTAGTGTTGTCGGTTTTATTGACTGGCTGGGCCATCCTTTTCTATTTTACTGTAATGGATGAGGTGAATGATGAAGTGGATGACTCATTGGAAGATTATTCTGAAATTATCATCATACGTGCATTGGCGGGAGAGGAGCTTCCTTCTAAAAATACAGCTTCCAACAATCAGTATTTCCTGCGTGAAGTGACAAAGGAATATGCAGGATCTCGTGATGATATCCTTTATAAGGATTCTATGGTTTATATTCCCGAAAAAGATGAAACTGAACCTGCACGAATCCTTACTACCATTTTTAAGGATGATGGCGAAAAGTTTTTTGAATTGACGGTAGCGACCCCTTCTATAGAAAAAGATGATTTGAAAGATGCTATGGCAGGTTGGATGATTTTTCTTTATATAGCTTTATTACTGACTATAATTGTTATTAATGTGTGGGTGTTTTATCGAAATATGCGTCCTCTTTATGTATTACTTCATTGGTTGGATAAATATCGTATCGGTAAAGGAAACGAGCCTTTACAAAATAATACCCGGGTTTCAGAATTCAGAAAATTGAATGAGGCGGCTGTTCGTTATGCAGAGCGCAGTGAGCAGATGTTCGAACAGCAAAAAACAATTTATTGGTAATGCATCTCATGAGATGCAGACACCACTAGCTATTTGTCGTAATCGGTTGGAGATGCTGATGGAGGATGAAAATCTTTCAGAAAGCCAATTGGAGGAGTTGATGAAAACCCATCAGACTTTGGAGCATATAACGAAGCTGAACAAGTCTTTGTTATTGCTTTCGAAGATAGAGAACGGTCAATTTACGGATACTACCCAAGTAGAAGTGAATAAATTATTGAGGCAATATTTGGAGGACTATAAAGAAGTGTATCAATATCGTGAGATCATAACAAGTGTAGAGGAAGAAGGTATTTTCTATCTTACGATAAATGAGACACTGGCAGTGGTGTTGCTTACCAATTTGTTGAAGAATGCTTTTGTACACAATATAGACGGTGGACACATCCGGATTGTCATTACTCCCCACAGTGTGATGTTTTGCAATACAGGGGCGGCACAACCACTGGATGCCCAGCGTATTTTTGAGCGTTTTTATCAAGGAAAGAAAAAAGAAAGGCATCAAACCGGTCTGAGGCTTGGCAATAGCAAGATACGATATGTAAAAATGCAGGCTCTCAGGCTTTGCTATGAATATAAGAGTGGGGAGCATTGTTTTATACTTTATACATCCACTCATAATCAATGAAAAAAAATCGTGTTTTTTTCAGAATTTCAAATTCTTTTCAGAATCTCCCTTCATATTTGCATCAGAAAACAGAATGTAGAACCAAATAAAAAAAATGACGATTATGAAAAAGGTATTATTATTGTTAGTGTGCTTATTTACGTTGCAAACAGTGGTATGGGCGGATGATGACAAACCTATTCAAGTAAACCAATTGCCTCAGACTGCACAAACTTTTATCAAAACTCATTTCCCCAATAACAAGGTGGCGATGGCTAAAATGGAAACAGACTGGTTTGATAAAAGCTATGATGTGATTTTTACCAATGGAGACAAATTGGAATTCGATAAGAAAGGGGTTTGGACAGAAGTGAATTGCAAATACAGCGCTGTACCTGTCGCTGTGGTTCCTGACGCGATAAAGAAGTACGTCACTACGAATTATCCCGATGCCAAGATGCTCAAGATCGAGAGGGACAAGTATGATTATGAAGTGAAACTTTCTAATGGTTGGGAGATAAAGTTTGATATGCAGTTCAATGTGATTGATATTGACAATTAATTATTAGTTATAGATCTGAAGTGTGGTTTATGTGAATAAACTGAAGCTTTGCAGGCCGTTTCTTGTTCCATGAAGAAACGGCCTGTCTTTTTTATTGATTTTAATAGCATAGTAATTCTGCCGACACGATCTTGTAATAGATAACATGGATATTTGCATAGTTTTAATAATAAAGATATGCATCTAAGAACGTATTATCCTACAGTGGTTTTATCGGATATCCATCTGGGAACCTCTCATTCCAAAACAATTGAAGTCAGTAACTTTCTGAAATCTGTCAATTGTGACCGTCTGATATTGAACGGAGACATTATAGATGGTTGGCATTTGCGTAAGGCAGGTACTAAGAGGTGGCAAGCAAAACATACTGATTTCTTTAAGGTTATCATGAAGATGATGGAGAACTTCGGTACTGAAGTAATTTATGTGTGTGGCAACCACGATGATTTTCTGGACAGCTTGGTCCCTATGACATTCTATAACGTAAAAATCGTCAAAGAATACATCCTTGAAACACATGGAAAGCGTTATTATGTGACACATGGCGATATATTCGACCGGGTTACTACGCAGATGAAATGGTTAGCCCAGTTGGGCGATGCAGGTTATACATTCCTCTTATGGGTGAACCGCTTTTATAACCAATATCGTACTAAGCGGGGGAAACCGTATTATTCTCTGTCACAGGCCGTCAAACAAAAAGTAAAGTCGGCTGTTTCCTATATATCGGACTTTGAGAAAGTATTGGTGGAGTTTGCACGTGTACGTAAATGTGACGGAGTGATTTGTGGTCATATCCATCATCCGGCTAATACCTATTATGATGGTATTCATTATCTGAATTCGGGCGATTGGGTAGAAAGCCTTTCGGCACTGACTGAGGATGCGGACGGGAATTGGAATATCATGGAATACCATCATGTACTAGCTGATGAGAATGAAGAAAATAAAGAGTTTACCCTAATACATACAGCCTCATGAAATTTTTATTTATAGTACAGGGTGAGGGGAGAGGACATCTTACTCAAGCCATTACGTTGGAGGAAATATTGCGCCGGAACGGTCACGAAGTAGTGGAAGTACTGGTAGGTAAAAGTAGTTCGCGCCGCTTGCCGGGATTTTTCAATCGTAATATCCATGCTCCGGTAAAACGTTTTGTCAGTCCTAATTTTCTGCCTACACCAGCTAACAAACGGGTGAGTTTGATGCGGAGCGTGGCGTATAATCTAGTGAAACTTCCTGTGTATATCAATAGCATTAACTACATTCGTCAGCGTATTGAGGACAGTGGTGCGGATAGGGTTATCAATTTCTATGAATTGCTGACCGGACTGACTTATTTCCTGTTCCGTCCCTCTGTTCCGCAAATCTGTATAGGGCATCAATATCTGTTCTTGCATAAAAGTTTTGAATTTCCAAAGGCTGATAAAGTAAGCTTGGCTCTTTTGAAGTTTTTTACCGTATTGACCAGCTTGGGGGCGAAGGAACGTTTGGCTCTTTCTTTTCGTCACATGAACGATGATCCTCAGAATCATATCCGTGTGATTCCTCCCTTGTTGCGTAGGGAAGTGACTTTACATGAACCTTATTCCGGTGACTATATACATGGCTATATGGTTAATGCGGGTTTCAGTGAAAATGTAATGAAATGGCACAGGCAACATCCCGGGATACCGCTTCGTTTCTTTTGGGACAAGTGGGAGGAGGAACCGGTGAAGAGAGTGGACAATACATTGAGCTTTTATCAACTGGATGATGTGGAATTTTTGAGGCAGATGGCGGGATGTAAGGCTTATGCCAGTACTGCCGGATTTGAATCGGTGTGCGAGGCCATGTATTTAGGCAAACCTATTCTGATGGTTCCTGCTCATATAGAACAGGACTGTAATGCATATGATGCCGAAAAAAGCGGTGCGGGTATCATTTCCTCAGATTTTAATTTGCAACAGTTGCTGGAATTTGCGAAAGATTACCACCCCAATCGTGATTTTGTGTATTGGGTACGTGGAGCTGAATATACTTTGTTGAATTTGTTAGAGAGTGATTCTTCCAATTATCAACAAGTTTTATTTAATGAGATGTATTTGGTTGAAGAGTTTATTTGATTTTCTTATAAAAACTCTCTTTAAGTCATGGCTGTATGCGTCGGCTGTGACTTTTTTATTGTTATTGATTTGTAGTTATATTGACATGTTATTGTAATGTGTATGACGTATTTTTGCTAAAAATATTAAAACCGTATGGAGAAGAAGAAAAAGGAAGATAAATATTATCTGCCGAGAGATATCAGTTGGATGTATTTTAATCGTCGCATTTTGCAGGAAGCCATGAAAGAACGTGTTCCTATACTGGAACGGTTGAGCTTTTTAGGAATTTACTCTAATAATTTGGATGAATTTTTCAGAGTACGTGTAGCTACTCAAAGCCGGGTGGCCGAGTGCGAAGATAAAGCGGCGCATTCTGAACGGGAAGAAGCATTGAAACTGATTAGACAGATAAATAAACTGAACAACAGGTACTCTAAAGAATATGAAGGTGCGATCAAGCAGGTAACGGCAGAATTGGAGAAAGAGAATATTTGTTTAGTCAATCATGTACAACTGGATGAGGAACAACAGTTATTTGTCGATTCTTTTTATCAACAACGGCTGAATGGGTTTATTAGTCCTGTTTGGCTGAAATCAGTAAAACAACTGGGTAACGAAGCGGATGAAAATATCTTTTTGGCTGTAAAGATGAGGAAAGAAGGACATAAAGTTGGAGAATATGCAATTATAGAGCTGCCTGTAGCACAGGCAGGGCGTTTTATCCGTCTGCCGGATAAGGATGGTAAAAATTACCTGATGTATTTGGATGATGTGGTACGCTATTGTTTACCATTGATATTTCATGGTATGAACTATAAACATTTTGAAGCGTATGCTTTCAAGTTTACCAAAGATGCGGAGATGGAGATAGACAATGATCTGCGTAACGGAATGATGCAGAAAATTTCTAAAGGAGTAAAGAGTCGCAAACGAGGTGAGCCTTTACGGGTTATTTATGATGCCAGTATGCCTAAAGATCTTTTAAAACGTGTCATGAACAAGTTGAATCTGGATAAGTTGGATACAGTATTGGGCGGTGGAAAATATCATAACCATAAGGACTTGATGCGTTTTCCAGACTGTGGCCGGAAAGATTTGAAATACCCTGAATGGACTCCTGTTTTGAAAAATGAGCTTTCGGGTAACGTTGGTATGTTGGAGCTGATTCGTAGGAAAGATCGTTTTATTCATGTGCCTTATCATAGTTTCGATTCTTATATCCGTATATTGCAGGAAGCGGCGATTAATAAAGAAGTAAAAAGTATCAAGACAACCCTCTATCGTTTGGCTAAAGATTCGAAAGTGGTAAAAGCATTGATTAATGCGGCACGCAATGGAAAGAAAGTAACAGTAGTTATTGAATTGCTGGCACGTTTTGACGAGGCTTCCAATATAGATTGGTCAAAGAAAATGCAGGATGCCGGTATCCGTGTGATATTTGGGGTGGAGGGACTGAAGGTACACTCTAAGATTACCTATATATCCATGAAAACAGGTGCGGATATAGCTTGTATCAGTACAGGAAACTTTCATGAAGGTAACGCCCGTATGTACACTGATTATATGTTGATGACGGCTGCTAAGAATGTGACGCGTGACGTGAGTTTGGTCTTTGATTTTATAGAACGCCCTTATTCTCCCGTTCGCTTCAAAGAACTGTTGGTATCTCCTAATGAGATGAAGCAAAAATTTATCCGTCTTATTAATGAAGAAATTAAGAACAAGCAGGCCGGAAAACCTGCTTACATTTTGATAAAGATTAATCATATTACTGATCCGGTAATGGTGAAGAAACTGTATGAAGCATCTTCGCATGGTGTTCGGATAGACTTGCTGGTTCGTGGTAATTGTTCACTGATTACGGGAGTGCCGGGAGTGAGTGATACAATTCGTATCAATGGCATCATAGACCGTTATCTGGAACATTCGCGTATTTTTATTTTTGCCAATGGTGGTGATGAGAAAATGTTCATTGGTTCGGCTGACTGGATGCCGCGCAATTTGGATAACAGGGTGGAAGTGATTGCTCCCGTTTACGATCCGGAAATAAAGGCAGACTTGAAGCGGGTAGTGGAATATGGTTTGAAAGATACTCTGCAAGGACGGGTGGTGGACGGAACAGGAGAGAATCGTCCTTGGATATCGGAAGATAAGACAGCTTTCCGTTCGCAGGAGGAATTATACAAATATTATTTAAATGAAAACAGAATAAAGGATTAAGATGGGAAAAGTGAATTATGCTGCTATTGATATTGGTTCTAACGCTGTGCGCCTTTTGATAAAAAGCATTGACAGGGAGGCTGTGCAGGAGAAAAAAATTAAAAAAGTGATGATGCTTCGCGTACCCCTACGACTAGGGTTCGATGTTTTCTCCATAGGTGAATTGTCCGAGAAGAAAGCGGATAAGCTGAGACGTTTGATGAAGGCTTTCCGTCAGTTGATGAAAATTTATGATGTGGATGATTACAGGGCATGTGCTACTTCGGCTATGCGGGACGCGCGTAACGGGAGGACGATAATCAAGAAAATCGAAAAGGATACAGGTATCCGCATTGAGATAATTGATGGTCAGGAAGAGGCTCGAATGATTTATAATAATCATATAGAGTGTATGGAAGACCGTCTGGGTAATTATATGTATGTGGATGTGGGTGGTGGCAGTACAGAGATTAATCTGTTGACTAACGGTGAGTTGGTATGGTCGGTGTCTTACAACATCGGTACGGTGCGTATGCTGAGTAATGCTGTTAAAGAAGGAACTTGGCAGCAAATGGAAGAAGAGCTTATGAAAGTGACGGAAGGTGTTGCCGCGATCAATATCATCGGATCGGGTGGGAATATTAATAAGTTGTTCCGCCTGGCAGATAAGAAGGATAAGAAGTTGCAACGTTTGCCGGTCAGTTCGTTGCAAACAGTCTATGATGTGTTGAAACCGCTGACTCCGGAGGAAAGGGTAGAGGCATTCAGTCTAAAGCAAGACCGTGCCGATGTAATTGTGCCTGCTGCGGAAATTTTTGCTGAAAATTTGCAGAAGTAGTGCATGCAGAATATATTTATGTTCCGGTCATTGGAACTGTACTGA
>ENA-OQBV01000982-OQBV01000982.1-human-gut-metagenome-genome-assembly--contig:-NODE-982-length-15182-cov-5.906144_pt1 | contig 15182 bp, 14 predicted proteins | sample MGYA00242750_ERZ504559 | MGnify/ENA primary metagenome ERZ504559 (study PRJEB26092, sample SAMD00036230) | human gut metagenome | host: Homo sapiens | study: EMG produced TPA metagenomics assembly of...
GTCCTGCAAGGAAGTTACGGATCTCCTTAAGGATCTGGGAACGTTTGATAAATACATTCTTGCTGTCTTGGTTCATGATAAGATCCACATATCTCTGACGATAACGGGTATCTGTATCTGTCAGTCCATGGAATTTCTCAGGAAGAATCTGTAAGCTCTTGGAAAGAAGAGTCATCTTCTCTGCATGAATGGAGATCTCACCTGTTCTTGTTCTGAAAGCAAATCCCTCCGACCAAAAATATCACCGATATCAGATTTCTTGAAATCTGCATAGGAATCGGTTCCAATGGCATCTCTTGCCACATAAACCTGAATGTTACCCTGTAAATCCTGGATATTGCAGAAAGAAGCCTTGCCCATGACACGCTTGAACATCATACGTCCTGCGATCGATACATGGATCGGGCTTGCGTCCATGATGCTTCTTCTTTCTTCATAATCCTTCTTCTGAGCCTCTTTTGCCTGCTCTTCATCAAGACCTGTTACATCAAGCTCCTTGCGATCTTTGAGAAGCTCTGCCTCATGTGCTTCATAGAGATTCTTTACCTCAAGGGAATGATGTGTCTGATCAAATTTTGTGATCTGAAACGGGTCCCTGCCATTTGCCTGAAGGTCTGCCAGTTTGTCACGACGTACCTTAAGCAGCTGGTTTACATCCTGCTTCTTCTGCTCTGCCACTTGTTGGCCTCCTTAATCTATCTGTCGTTCAAGCGGATCTGTGCGATCCGCTCCGTTGTCTGCTTTATACGTTTCTCTGGATCTCAAGAACCTTGTATTTCATGATTCCGGACGGCATCTCAACCTCAACGATATCGTTGGTGTGTGCACCGATCAGTGCTTTACCTACCGGAGACTCATTGGAGATCTTTCCCTCAAGGCTGTTAGCCTCTGTGGAACCTACGATCTTCAGCTCCATATCTTCCTCAAATTCATAATCATGAACCTTAACCTTGCAGCCTACGCTGATTCTGTCAAGATCGACTTCGTCCTCTACTACAACCTCAGCGTTCTTGAGGATCTTCTCGATCTCCTCGATACGTGCCTCGATATCTCTCTGCTCATCCTTTGCTGCATCGTACTCTGCGTTCTCAGAAAGGTCTCCCTGCTCTCTAGCCTCTTTGATCTTTCCTGCTACTTCTTTTCTCTTAACAACTTTCAGATCGTGCAGCTCGTCTTCCAGTTTTCTAAGTCCTGCGTATGTGAGTAAGTTCTTCTTTGCTTCTTCCATTTTGCCTTACTTCCTTTCAAAACCGTGCTGTTTTTTCTGAAAAAAATACAGCTTCGGATATTTCTGTTGCTACCATTCCCAAGAGCTCTTTTTTCTAAAAAAGAGCGTAAAAATCTCAGGATATTCACAATTCCTGTATTATACCGAAAAGCCCCAGTATTGTCAAGCATTCCACGTCGAAAAAGGGTCCCTGAAATATGCAAAAAAAGCCGCGCGAAATCTCAGATTTCAACACGGCTTTTCTGTATTATCCTACCCGGTCTGATTCCTTATTTCTTCTCCGGAAAAAGATCTTTATAACGATTAGTCACCATCTGTGTCTGATACTCAAAATCCTGTTTATGCTGATTGACCAGTGTAGAAAGGATGATCCCGGAAAACCAGCAGATGATAGCTGTCAGGATCACAAACCCGCTGACGATCAGTGTCGGGATCTTTTCCACTGTCCCAACCTCCAGAAAATGTACCAGCACCGGAATAAAGAATACCATTCCCACCACAAACAGCACTGCTGCGATAAGGGAGAAGAACTCCAGCGGCTTGTAATTCTTGAACATTTTCACAATAGTCTTCAGGACCTTAAATCCATCTGCATAAGTATTCAGCTTGGACTCACTTCCCTCCGGCCTGTCACGATATTCAATGACTACATTCTCAACCTGCATGTTCTTATCGATGGCGTGGATCGTCATCTCTGTCTCGATCTCAAAATTCCTGGAAAGTACCGGGAATGTTTTTACAAAGCGGTAACTCATGGCACGGTAACCTGTCATGATATCCTTGATGTTGCTTTTGAAAAGACGGTTAATGGAACCTCTTACGATGCTGTTTCCAAAGTTGTGGAAAGGTCTCTTGTTCTCTGTAAAATATGTAGAAGAAAGGCGGTCACCAACTACCATGTCTGTGCCTTTCTCCAGAACCTTGCTGCACATTTCAGCTGCAAACTCTGCCGGATAAGTATCGTCACCATCTACCATAAGATAACACTGCGCATCGATATCCCGAAACATACTGCGGATCACGTTTCCTTTTCCCTGCTGATACTCATAACGGACAACTGCCCCTTCTTTTCTGGCGATCTCGTCTGTTCCATCTGTAGAGTTATTATCATATACGTAGATCACAGCTTCCGGAAGTGCTTTTTTCATATCGCGGATAACCTTTGCTACCGTCTTGCTTTCGTTGTAGCAAGGAATTAAAACTGCTATTTTATCTGCCATTATTTTTCTCCTGTAAAACAAAAAACTTTCTGCGGATTCCCGCTAACTGACTGTAGCACGCGCCCCGTTCCTTGTCAATAGAACGTTTCGTTTTCTCCGACATACTTTTCTCTTTTATCGCTCCAGTACCATGTCTGTAAGCTTTTTCAATTCTTCATAGCTTGAAATATTATTAGATTCTCTCCGGATTCCCGCACTGTGCCGCATACCGGCTGTATACCAGGCTACATGCTTCCGCATTTCGCGGATCCCGATATACTCACCCTTTATCGCGATCTGATCTTCGGCATGGCGCAGGATCATCTCGCAGACTTCCTCTGCGGTTGGTCTGGAAAGCTTTTCCCCGGTGTGGAAATAGTGGTTCAGCTCCCGGAAGATCCACGGGTTCCCACGTACTGCACGGCCGATCATCACCGCATCGCAGCCAGTCTCTTTAAACATGGCTTCTGCAGTTTCCGGTGAAACGATATCTCCGTTTCCTATCACCGGAATAGTCACCGCTTCCTTCACCCTGCGGATAGCATCCCAGTCCGCCTGACCGGAATAATACTGCTGTCTGGTCCTTCCATGAACTGCGATGGCTGCTGCACCGGCATCCTCCACCCGTTTTGCGATCTCCACCACATCCACCGGCGTATTTTCATCAAAGCCAATGCGGACCTTCACCGTTACCGGCTTGGAAACTGCTCCGGAAACACTGCGGACGATCTCTTCGATCAGCTGAGGATCCTTCAGAAGAGCTGAGCCCTCGCCATTATTTACCACCTTGGGAACCGGACATCCCATATTGATATCGAGAATGTCAAAGGGACGCTCCTCAATGCTTTTTGCCACCTCTGCCATAAGGTCCGGCTCGCTGCCGAAAAGCTGCATGGATACCGGATGCTCCCCGGGATCGATCTCCATCAGCGCCTCTGTATTCTTATTATGAAAAGAAATCGCCTTGGCACTGACCATTTCCATACAGATCAGGCCTGCACCCTGCTCCTTGCAAAGTCTTCGAAATGCCAGATCCGTAACCCCTGCCATCGGTGCAAGCACAAAGGGGTTCGGTATCTCCACATTTCCGATCTTCCACTGCATCTTCATGGATCATTCCTCAACGGCATCTGCTTTTTTCTGCAGTTCCTCATCCGGGATATCTCCCAGGAAAAATACCTTGTAATACATTTCCAGAGATTCCAGAAGCTCTCTTTTGTCCCGCTGGAGTTCCTTGATCTTCAGTGCACTTCCGATCTCGTCAAAACGGGCATCTGCCTCCAGGGCCTCAGTCTTAAACTGCAGACTGCCGTCCTCATCAAATTCCAGTGTCAGGATCCCGCCTACATCCTCTGTGAAAAGCACACACATGATCTGCAGCTCCTGCTTTACCGTCTCAGGAAGAGACGCAAAATCCTGGTTAAAATAATATTTCTGCTCATAAGAGCTTGCTCCGCAGAGCACAATGTTATCCTGATACATAAAATCTCCTTTATTTATAACTTGACACTCCCCACAGCTAAAGCAGGGAGATTCTTGTTTTTTCCACTACTGCAATAAAACATCAACGGAAAATCGCTGCCGGAAATTTTATCCGATCTGTGCTGCATGTTTTACACATAGCTGTATAAACCACGTACAGAAACCTCTCCGGAATTTACTTCCTCGACTGTACCGTCTGCACGCTCTACCAGAAGCTCTCCGCCGGCATTGATCCCTCTTGCGATCCCCTCATATGGATCATTCTGATCCAGTACACGTACCGGCTGGTTCAGATTGGCCAGCATTTTCTCATAATCCGGTTTCAGGCCGCTGAGATCCTCTGTCTGTACAAATCTCTCATAATTTTCCTCAAAATGCTTCATCACAAGTCCGACTACCTGTGCCCGGTCAAAGGGATGTCCGCTTTCCAGATACAGAGAGGTAGCCTTATCTGCCATTTCTTCCGGGAAGCTTTCCATATTTACGTTAATCCCGACTCCGATAACTGCACAGCCGATCTTATCCTGCTTCATGGTCATTTCGGTTAAGATACCGCAGATCTTTTTGCGGGAAACAACTACATCGTTAGGCCATTTGATCCCTACCTCAAGACCGAGCTCTGCTACTGCCTGTGCAACTGAAAGTCCCATAACAAGTGTCAGCATCGGCGCCTTCTGCGGAGAAAATTCCGGGCAGATAAGGATACTCATAGTAATGGCACTGTCCGGCGGCGCACTCCATCGTCTTGTAAAACGTCCGCGTCCTGCGGACTGATATTCTGCCACAAACAGCTCTCCGTGTCCTGCGCCTTCTTCCCTCCAGGCACGTTTTCCCCAGAGGTTGGTGGAATCTGTTTCTCTTGCAAAATGGACGGTTTTGCCCGCCCATTTTGTATGTGTTGCCTGTGAAATTATTTCTTCATTAAATAAATCTGACATTATTTCTCCGGCTCTCCTAATGTTGCAACGATCACAGCCTTAATGGTGTGCATACGGTTCTCAGCTTCGTCGAATACCTTGGACTGCGGAGACTCGAATACCTCGTCTGTAACCTCCATATCTGTAAGGTTGAAACGCTCGCCCATCTCTTTTCCGATCTTTGTCTTAAGATCATGGAATGCCGGCAGACAGTGAAGGAAGATCGCCTTTTCACCGGCATTCTCCATTACATGTCTGGTAACCTTGTATGGTGTCAGGTCGTGGATACGCTCTGTCCATACTTCGTCAGGCTCGCCCATGGATACCCATACATCTGTGTAGATGATGTCCGCATCTTTTGTTCCTACCTCCACATCCTCTGTGAGAGTGATGGTGGAACCTGCCTCTTCTGCCCACTGCTGACACTGTGCTACAAGCTCATCATTCGGGAAATATTTCTTATTGGTGCAGGCTACGAAATCAAGACCAAGCTTGGAGCATACAACCATCAGGGAGTTACCCATGTTGTAACGGGCATCGCCCATGTATACAAGCTTCAGGCCTTTCAGTTTGCCGAAATGCTCACGTACTGTCAGCATATCTGCAAGCATCTGTGTCGGATGATACTCGTTTGTCAGGCCATTCCATACCGGTACACCTGCATGCTTCGCAAGCTCCTCAACAATATCCTGACCGAAGCCACGGTACTCGATTCCCTCATACATTCTTCCAAGAACTCTTGCAGTATCTGCGATGCTCTCCTTCTTTCCGATCTGGGAGCCTGTGGGATCCAGATAGGTAGAGCCCATTCCCAGATCATGAGCTGCCACTTCGAAGGAACAGCGTGTTCTTGTGCTTGTTTTTTCAAAGATCAGGGCAATATTCTTACCTCTGTAATACTCATGAAGCTCTCCTGCTTTTTTCTTTGCCTTCAGATCTGCTGCAAGGTCGATCATGTAAGTGATCTCTTCCGGTGTAAAATCTTTCAGTGTCAGGAAATTTCTTCCTTTAAGATTCATAATATGTCCTCCTCATGGCTGCAGATTTATTTCTGCTCTGCCGGTTTATCTGTCATGATTTCCTTCAGGGATGTTGCCAGCCCTGCGATGCCCTGTATCTCGGACGGAATGATGATCTTCGTTGCCTTGCCGTCAGCAACCTTTGTAAGAGCCTCCAGGCTCTTCAGAGTAAGAACAGATTCATCTGCTCCTGCTTCCTTGATCATACGAAGTCCTTCTGCAGTTGCCTGCTGTACTTTAAGGACTGCCTGTGCCTGTCCTTCAGCCTCTTTGATCATACGCTCCTTCTGAGCCTCCGCATGAAGGATCGCCGCCTGCTTCTCAGCCTCAGCATCCAGGATAGCGGACTGTTTTTTACCCTCTGCAACAAGGATGGTGGAACGTTTCTCTCCTTCTGCTTTCAGAATGGCTTCTCGTCTCTCACGCTCAGCCTTCATCTGTTTCTCCATGGCATCCTGGATGGCTGCCGGAGGAATGATGTTCTTAAGCTCCACACGGTTAACCTTGATTCCCCATGGATCTGTAGCCACATCAAGGGAAGCACGCATCTTGGTATTGATAACCTCTCGGGATGTCAGTGTCTCATCCAGCTCCATATCACCGATGATGTTACGAAGTGTTGTAGCAGAAAGATTCTCGATCGCCATGATCGGATTCTCAACGCCATATGCGTAAAGCTTCGGATCTGTGATCTGGAAAAATACAACCGTATCGATCTGCATGGTTACATTATCTTTGGTAATTACCGGCTGCGGTGGAAAATCCACAACCTGTTCTTTCAGGTTTACTCTTCTTGCAACACGCTCAATGAACGGAACCTTGAAATGGATTCCTGTACTCCAGGTAGCCTTGTAAGCGCCAAGACGTTCCAGTACCACTGCATAGGCCTGCGGTACAATGCGGATACAGGATGCAAGTACCCACAGCACAAGAACGATGACTACAAGCAAAAACAACAACTCCACCCATAATTTAGCCCCTCCTTGCTAATTTCTTTTACGATCAGCTTCACTCCGCGGATCTCTTCGATCTCAACCACTGCACCTGTTGGAATTTCTTCCCCGTCATCTGCGGTCCGTGCAGTCCACTCGATGTCATTGATCCTCACCTGCCCGGTCTGGGCCAGGTTGTTGACCGGCTGTATCACTACGGCTCTTTTTCCCAGAAGGCTCTCTGCATTGGTCTTTTCCACGCCCTTGTTCATGTAGCGGACCGCCAGAGGTCTGGTAAAGATCAGAAGCACCACGGAAACTCCGAAAAATAAAAGGAGCTGTACAACAATTCCCCCACCAAGCCACGAGGCAATGCACGCCACAAGAGCACCGCCTGCAAACCAGACAGTGGTAAGTCCTACCGTGATTGCTTCAATTACCAGTAAAATTGCCAGTATTCCAAGCCAGGCCAAAGGTGTCATAAAACCCCTCCTCTCTTATTCTCTTCTCTGTCTTGCAGCTTCGTACATCAGAATTCCTGATGCCATGGCAGCATTCAGCGATTCTACCTTTCCGCACATGGGAATGCGGATCAGACAGTCTGCTGCCTCCGCTGCCTGATCAGTCAGGCCCTTTCCCTCGTTTCCGATGAAAAATGCGGTACCACCCTTATAGGATTCCTGATCATAGGAATTCTCGCCCTTCAGATGAGCTGCAAAACTGCGGATTCCCTTTTCTTTCAGCTTCTTTTCTAATGATACCACATCTTCCACGTATAGAAAAGGCATTCTGTAAATGGAGCCCATGGTAGAACGGATCACCTTGGGATTTGTGATATCCACGCAGGTTTTTGTGAGGAAAACTCCGCTTACGCCGGCGCCCTCACCGGTCCTGAGAATGGTTCCCGCATTTCCCGGATCCTGAAGATCCTCCAGAACCATGACCAGAGGATTTTTTCCCGCCAGTACCTCTTCCTCGCTCCAGGAAGGCAGCTTCAGAACTGTCAGGATCCCCTGGGGAGTCTTGGTATCACACATCTGACGGAATACGGAATCCTTCACGATCTCACAGGGATATTTTTCTGCCTGAGACATCAGCTCTCCATCCCGGGAAACGGCCTCGGAAACAAACACCTGGGAAACCCAGCTTTCCGGTGCTTCCAGAAACATTTTCCGGCCCTCTGCCACAAAAAGTCCCTGCTCTCTTCTGGCTTTTGCCTTCTGGTTCAGCTGCATGACATTTTTTATTTTTGCATTTGATACACTGGTTATCATACTTTTATTTCTCTCCTTCCGGCAATCCGTATTCGGTTAACGTAATTCCTCACGACTTGCATTCAGATCCTTGTTTTTTCCTATGGCGATTATGGAACAGTTGTCCGGAAGCGGTTCGGAAGGATCCAGATCTACCGTGACATTTTCACCCTGCTTGATGCCAATGATATTAATGTGAAAACGCTCCCGTACATTCAGATCTGCCAGATTTTTTCCAATCCAGGATACCGGCATGGAAAACTCCGCCATACTGAACTCCGCCGAAAGCTCAAACACATCCAGATACCCGCCGGACATAAGATTTCTGGCAACCCGCAGTCCCATGGACTGTTCCGGATAAATGATCTTATCTGCACCAATTTTGTCAAGTATACGTCCATGAAGAGAATTCATACTTTTTGCAACTACAAAGGGCACTCCCAGATCTTTGGCCTGCATGGTTGCGGAAATACTGGCTTCCAGATTTTCGGCAACTGCGATAATGGCTACATCCACATTCTGAACTCCCAGAGCCTTCAGGATTCCCGGTTCACGGACATCTGCTTTTACCGCATAGGTTACTTTTTCGGAAATCTCTTCGATATTTTCTTCTTTGTCATCAATGGCAAGGACATCGCAGTCTGACTCTGCCAGCGTCACCGCCAGAGTCATTCCAAACTGTCCAAGCCCGATCACGGCAAAAGATTTATTTTTCATTCTATTCTCCTGTTTAACCGATCATGATATCTTCTTCACCGAGATGCGTGGTGCTTCCCGGCCTGTTGCGTACACGCATCACAACTGCTGTTCCAAGTGTCAGCGGTCCGATACGTCCCAGATACATGGTAAGGATCACGATCCACTTGCCTGCCACATTCAGCTGAGGTGTCAGTCCTCTGGAAAGTCCTACTGTAGCCCCCGCAGAAGTGATCTCATATAAAACATCTGCCAAATCCACTCCCGGCATTACTGCGGACAAAAGCACCGTCATGGTAAAAAGGATCAGCACACTGGTTCCTGCAACAACCATGGCAGAACGGAGATAGCTCTCACGGATCCTGCGGCCGTATACCTCTACATCCTTTTTTCCCTGAAGATATGCTGCAATAGAAAGGATCAGAACCGCAATGGTAGTAGTCTTCACACCACCGGCAGTGCCCATGGGTGATCCTCCGATAAACATCCACAGCAGGGAAATGATCACGGTAGGTGTGGACAAAAGCGACTGATCCATGGTATAAAATCCCGCCGTACGTGTTGTCACTGACTGGAAAAAGGATGCCATGAGCTTTGTTCCCAGTGGTGCCCCCTTCAGCGTGGAAGGGTTTCCGGATTCAAAGATAAATACCAGAAATGCTCCTAAAAATACCAGGATCCCGGTCATCGTAAGGACCAGCTTGCTCTGAAGCCGCAGTACACGAAAAACTCTGGATGGGGAGAGCTCTTTTCTCAGAACCTTGCGGAATTTATCCCACAGATCCCACCAGACGATAAATCCAAGACCTGACACAATGATCAGGCCAATCGTAGTGATATTGACCAGCGGATTGCTCACATATACCGAAAGGCTTGTTTCCCCGAAAAGATCGATCCCAGCGTTGCAGAATGCAGATACCGCCAGAAATATGGCATGCACCAGACCTTTTTTTATTCCAAATTCCGGTACAAAGCAAAACGCATACAGGACCGCACCGATTCCTTCTGCAAGAAACACGCATTTCACCACACTGCGGACTACAGCCACGACTCCACCCATTTCATCCAGGTTATAGGATTCCTTGATGATCCGCCGGTTTTTCAGGGAAATTTTCCTCCGGAGGCTGATGAATATCATATTCGCCAGTGCGATCAGTCCGATCCCGCCGATCTGTATCAGGCACAGGATAACCGCTTTTCCAATGGGGCTCCACTGGACTGCCATAACAACTGTGGAAAGTCCTGTCACACATACGCTGGTCGCCGCTGTAAAAACAGCATCCGGGAAGGTAACAGCCTGCCCGGGTGCACTGCAGAACGGCATCCACAAAATAAGTCCACCTACAAAAATCACCCCCGCAAAGCCGAGGGCAATTATTTGTGACGTATTCAGTTTATGCAATCCGTCTGAAACTTTTTTTAAGTTCATAAATATCTTTATTTTCTGTAATTATGAGAAAGAGAATTGCAGACCTCCCACATGTAGGAATCTACATTCTTCTGCATTGCAAGAGCCTCATTGATGTCGAAATCGACAAACTCACCATGACGGTATCCAACCACACGGCTGCGTTTTCCGGCAACAAGAAGATCTACTGCAAGAGCACCCATCATGGACGCATATACACGGTCCTTACATGTAGGGCTTCCACCACGCTGCATGTGACCAAGGATCGTTGCACGTGTCTCGATACCTGTTGCAGCCTCGATACGCTTCGCCATAGCCTCTGAATGGCCGATACCCTCAGCATTTACGATGATATGGTGTTTCTTGCCTTTCTTACGGCTCTCTACGATATTGTCAATAAGCTTCTGCTCGTCGTAATCATATTTCTCCGGGATCAGGATATCCTCAGCACCGTTTGCGATACCGCACCATACTGCAAGGTATCCGGCGTTACGTCCCATAACCTCGATGATACTGCATCTCTCATGGGATGTGGATGTATCACGTACCTTATCAATAGCTTCCATAGCTGTATTTACAGCAGTATCGAAACCGATGGTGTACTCGGTACATGCGATATCAAGGTCAATAGTTCCCGGCAGGCCAATGGTATTGATTCCAAGGTTCGCAAGCTTCTGAGCACCTGCGAAGGATCCGTCTCCACCGATAACAACAAGGCCGTCGATCCCATGCTTTCTGCAGATCTCTGCAGCCTGCTGCTGTCCTTCCTCTGTTCTCATCTCTGCACATCTGGCAGTATAAAGAATTGTTCCGCCTCGTTCAATCGTATCGGAAACGTCCCTTGCTGTCATATCTCTGATCTCTTCATTTAAGAGACCGCTGTATCCTTTATAGATTCCCTTTACGTTCAGTCCGCTGCTTAATCCTCTTCTGACAACAGCACGGATTGCAGCATTCATTCCAGGTGCGTCACCGCCACTGGTCAAAACGCCGATCGTTTTGATTTTGTTCTCTGCCATATTGTTATCCTCCATCTTATGAAACAACCTATTGTAATACACATATTCGGGTATAGTTTATAGCATTTTTATAAGTTTTTCAATACTCTCTCCACAATTTTAACATTGGAACTTCCATATTTTTTACACATGCGCTCCAGCCAGGAATCCTCGATATGGACCTGATAAGCAGGGGGAAGTTTCTTCATTGCCTTGACATCTTTGAGATAAATAACCACCGTGCTGTTTCCTCTGGATTCCATCAGATCGTCTACCAGACCGGTCTCGGCTTTTGCGTACTCTTCCCGGCTTTCAAACTGGAGCCACAGTTCTCTTGGCATATCATCAAAAAGACGGACCTTTTCCAGGATCAGCTTGCTGGCTTTGTCGTCTTCTGCGGATACTCTTCCCTGAATAAAGAGCCGGGCATCTTCATTCAGGAACATCTGGCATTTTTCGTAATCACGTGGAAATACCACAACCTCCACGGTGCCTACCAGATCTTCCACTGTAAGGAACGCCATTACCTTATTATTCTTTGTATATTTTATGTTTTTATCCGTGATCATTCCACCCACGATCACTTTCTGGTTATCGTAAACCTCCGGTATCCCTGTTTCATCATCCGGCTGAAAATCAGAAGTTTTTGCAGAGATCATTTTTTCCATCATATTCCGGTAACGCTCCAGCGGATGACCGCTGAGATAGATGCCGAGAACTTCCTTCTCAAAGGTCAGTATCGTCTCCTTCGGATATTCTGCTGCCTGCGGCATACGGATCTCAAATTCCTTTTTATCTTCTTCAGGCGCAATATCAAAAAGACTCAGCTGTCCCGCCATGGTATGCTTCTTATCCTGGTTGATACTGTCTATGATCTGCGTATAAACCGTCATTTTCTGATTCCGGTTTCCCTCCAGGCAATCCAGCGCTCCGGCCTTGATCAGATTTTCCACAACTCTCTTGTTGATCTGGTCGATATTTCGCTCAATAAATGTTTTCAGGGAGGTATATTCTCCGTGCTCCTCACGCTCCCGCACAATCCCCTCGATTACCGGACGGCCGATACTCTTGATGGCAGAAAGTGCATAACGAATGGAACCATTGTCAACAGAAAAGCCATAAACACCATGATTGATATCCGGCGGAAGGATCCGGATCCCCATCTGACGGCATACAGAAATATACTCGGCAACCTTGTTCGGCATTTCCACAACGGATGTCATCAGTGCAGCCATAAATTCTACCGGATAATAATATTTGAGATATGCCGTCTGGTAGGAAACCACTGCATAAGCGGCAGCGTGAGACTTATTGAAGGCATACTTTGCAAAATCTGTCATCTCATCGTAGATCTTGTTTGCGATCTCCTCGGAAATACCGTTGGCAATACATCCCGGTACTCCCTCTTCCACGTTTCCGTAAACGAAATTCTGGCGTTCTTTTGCCATAACAGAAGCTTTTTTCTTGGACATGGCACGGCGCACCAGGTCACTTCGTCCAAGGGTGTAGCCTGCAAGCTCACGGACGATCTGCATAACCTGCTCCTGGTATACGATACAGCCATAGGTCGGCTTCAGAATCGGCTCCATCTGCGGACAGTCATAACGGATGGTATCCGGACGGTTTTTTCCGCGGATGTACTGCGGAATGAAATCCATGGGACCCGGACGGTAAAGCGAAATTCCCGCGATCACGTCCTCAAGGCTCTGAGGCTTCAGCTCCTTCATGAAGCTTTTCATTCCGGCACTCTCCAGCTGGAACACGCCGTCAGTACGTCCTGTTCCGAGAGAATCCAGTACCTTTTTGTCGTTGTAGTCGATCTTTTGCATATCCAGAAGCATACCGGTACTTTTTTCCACCATTTTCACAGCATTCTGGATAACCGTCAGGGTACGGAGACCCAGGAAATCCATTTTCAGAAGTCCCAGCTCTTCCAGTGTTGTCATGGTAAACTGCGTGACAATGGAACCATCCTGTGCTCTGGAAAGGGGTACGTATTCCGATACATCCTTCTGGCTGATCACAACACCTGCCGCATGCATGGAGGTATGCCTCGGAAGCCCCTCCAGACGTTTTGCCAGATCGATCAGACGATGGATATCGTCCTGTTCCTCGTAAGCCTTGCGAAACTCCGGATTCATTCCCAGTGCCTTGTCAATGGTGATATTCAGCTCCTGTGGGATCATCTTGGCGATGGTGTCCACCTGGGCATAAGGCATATCCAGAACACGGCCTACATCACGAATGACACCGCGGGCTGCCAGTGTACCGAAGGTAACGATCTGAACCACGCAGTCATCACCATATTTTCTTCTTACATAATCAATAACCTCCTGTCTCCGTTCGAAGCAGAAATCCACATCGATATCCGGCATGGATACTCGCTCCGGATTCAGGAAACGTTCAAAGAGCAGATCATACCGGATCGGGTCCAGCTGGGTGATCCCAAGTGTATAGGCAACCAGGCTTCCTGCGGCAGAGCCTCGTCCCGGACCGACCATGATATCGTTGTCCCTGGCATATTTGATAAAATCCCATACAATGAGAAAGTAATCTACATATCCCATGTTTTTGATCGTAGACAGCTCATAATCCAGGCGCTTTTTCAGCTCCTCTGTTACCGGATGATAACGCTGCTCAAGTCCCTCATGGCAAAGCTTGTTCAGATATTCCCAGGAGGTAAATCCGTCCGGCACATCATATTTCGGTAGCTTGGTCACACCAAATTCAATCTCCACATGACATCTCTCCGCGATCCTGTGCGTGTTTTCCAGCGCTTCCAGCGCATATGGGAAAAGCCTCGCCATCTCCTCCGGTGATTTCACATAATACTGGCCGCCCTCATAGCGCATTCTGTTCTCATCGCTGAGCTTTTTCTGAGTCTGCAGACAAAGAAGAACATCATGTGGTTCCGCATCCTCTGCCATAGTGTAATGCACATCATTGGTGGCAACCAGATCGATCCCCGTCTCTCTGTGCATACGGAGAAGCTGCTGGTTTACGGTCTGCTGCTCCGGGATCCCATGGTCCTGAAGCTCCAGAAAGAAATTTCCTTTTCCGAAAATATCCTGGTAACGTAATGCCGCGATCTTGGCATCCTCATACATTCCACGTGCAAGATATCTGGCGACCTCTCCCGCCAGGCAGGCACTTAAGGCAATGATACCCTCGTGATATTTTTCCAGAAGCTCCAGATCCACACGTGGCTTGTAATAAAACCCTTCCACGAATGCCTTGGATACAATTTTCATCAGGTTGCTGTATCCCTGATTATTCTCAGCCAGCAGGACCAGATGATAATAACGGTCATCCCCACTTCCCACTTCTCTGTCAAAACGGGAGCCCGGAGCCACATAAACCTCACATCCGAGGATCGGATTGATCCCGGCTTCTCTTGCAGCTCTGTAAAAATCGATCACACCATACATAACGCCATGATCGGTGATCGCCGCACTGTCCATACCCAGCTCTTTTACTCTGGCTACATATTCTTTGATCTTATTGGAGCCATCCAGAAGGCTGTATTCTGTATGGACATGTAAATGTGTAAACTCCAAATTTATTCTCCTTATCGTAAAAAACAGGGCTCCGGATCCTCCCCGCTCTGCACTTTTCTCTGAACGTGCCGGAGCGTGTCTGATCCGGAGCCGGTCAACACCTTGTTATTTTTTAATGTAGATCCTCTTGTCACGGATCTCTACTTTTCCTTCCTTCATCAGATGACCGACTGCACGCTTGAATGCGTTCTTACTGAGGCCAAACTCTCTCTTGATAACTTCCGGTGAGGCATGATCATCAAATGGCAGCACCCCTGCAAATTCCTCGATCACGCTGAATACGCTCTCTGCATCCTCGTTGATCTGGATGTAAGCCTTCTGGCGGTCACTGACGTTCATCTTGCCATCCTCTTTCACCTCTGTGACACGAAGATCAAGAATAGCTCCCGGTCTGTACTTGCCTGTGCCTCCCGTGCCGGGATCAGAGCAGAATATTATCATCTACCGCAACAAAACGCCGAAATTCCCACTGATCTCATAGACACGCCCCTTT
>ENA-OQBV01000983-OQBV01000983.1-human-gut-metagenome-genome-assembly--contig:-NODE-983-length-15179-cov-3.300292_pt1 | contig 15179 bp, 13 predicted proteins | sample MGYA00242750_ERZ504559 | MGnify/ENA primary metagenome ERZ504559 (study PRJEB26092, sample SAMD00036230) | human gut metagenome | host: Homo sapiens | study: EMG produced TPA metagenomics assembly of...
TTGCAGCAGAATAAGCTCTCGCTGGAAGAAAGTGAAATCGACATCAAAAGTGCCCGGGCAGCTCTCTTTCCCAGCTTATCGTTCAGTACGGGACACAATATCGTGAACCGTCCCTATCAGGAGAACAGTGCAACCGTAAGCGGCAGCGAGATCATCAGCAGTGACAGCAAAACCACTTACAACGGCAGTTACAGTCTGAATGCACAATGGACACTCTGGAACGGAGGAAAAAGACTGAATAACATCAAACAGCAAAAGACCAACCGTGACATTGCGAACCTGACAGTAGAAGAGACTGAAAACATGCTTCAAGAAGAAATTGCCAAGATCTTTATCCAGATCCTCTATGCTGATGAATCCGTAGAGATCAACAAAGGAACACTGGAAGTAAGTCAGGCTACTTACGAACGAGGCAAAGAGTTATTCAAAGAAGGCAGCATATCAAAAGCTGACCTTGCACAGCTGGAATCACAGGTAAGCAACGATCAATATCAACTGGTTACAGCCGAAAGCTCCCTGAGAAACTACAAGCTCCAGCTGAAGCAGCTGCTGGAACTGGATGGTACTGAAGAAATGGATCTGGTACTGCCGGAACTCAATGATGAACATGTCATGGAGTTGCTTCCCAGCCAGCAGGACATTTATCAGACAGCGCTGAACACCCGTCCTGAAATCCAGAGCGGAAAGCTCAGCATTGATAATGCCAAACTGGCAATCTCAACGGCCAAAGCCGGATATTATCCAAGTATCAGTCTGTCGGCCTCAACCTCCAGCATGACCAACAATGCCAGTCAGAACAACTGGGCCCAACAGATGAAATACGGATGGAACAACACAATCGGTGTCAGCCTGAGTATTCCTATCTTTGACAATCGTCAGAACAAGACAAACGTCCAGAAAGCCAAGATACAATACTCAACAACGCAACTGGACCTGGTCAACAAGCAAAAGGAACTTTACACCACCATTGAAACTTTATGGCTGGATGCCCTCAACGCGCAACAGCAATATGCTGCGGCTGAAAGCAAAGTAAAAAGCAGTCAGACCAGCTTTGACATGGTCAGTGAACAATTCAATCTGGGTATGAAAAATACCGTCGAGCTGCTGACTGAGAAAAACAACCTGCAAAGTGCCCAGCAGGAACGTGTCCAGGCCAAATATATGGCCATTCTGGATCGCACATTGCTGAACTTCTATGCAGGACAGGAAATCAAACTATAATCCATTCAACGAATCTGTTTCAAAAATCCAAATTATGAATAAGAAAAAAACTATTATCACGTCTTTGGCTGTCATCGTCATCGCAGCCGGAGGATACTGGATATTCGGAAGCCCCAAAGCTCAAAATAAAGTAGACTTCTCCACTACAGCAGTAAAACGAGGAAATATCAGTAATTCCATTACAGCAACCGGTACTATTGAACCTGTAACTGAAGTACAGGTCGGAACACAGGTTTCCGGTATTATCGACAAAATCTATGTTGACTACAATTCAGTAGTCAAACGCGGACAGCTCATTGCTGAGATGGATAAGGTGACATTGCTCAGCGATTTACAGTCGGCACAAGCCACTTACGACGGAGCAAAGGCCGAATATGAATACCAGAAAAAGTTATATGACCGTAACAAGACTTTGCACGAAAAGCAACTGATCAGCGATACAGAGTACGAACAGAATCTTTACAACTACCAGCGCGCGAAGAGTTCCTATGAGGAAAGCAAAGCCGGACTGGCAAAAGCTGAAAGAAACCTGTCGTATGCTACCATTACTTCACCGATTGACGGAGTTGTAACCAGCCGGGACGTTGAAGAAGGACAGACCGTCGCTTCCGGATTCGAAACCCCGACCCTCTTTAACATTGCAGCCGATCTGACGAAAATGCAGGTAGTGGCCGATGTAGACGAAGCAGACATTGCCGGAGTGAAAGACAGTGCCAGAGTTACATTTACCGTCGATGCTTATCCTGACGACGTATTCGAAGGCAGAGTTTATCAAATTCGTCTGGGAAGTACAAACAGTACCTCAAGCAGCAGCTCCACAACCAGCAGCGAAACTGTTGTCACATATGAAGTCGTCATCACAGCAGACAATCCGGATCTGAAACTGAAACCGCGTTTGACTGCCAATGTCACCATCTATACAGATACCCGTGAGAACGTACTGACAGTTCCGAACAAGGCTTTACGCTTCACTCCGGAAAAGACACTGGCCAAAGGTCTTAAGATTCAGGACTGCCAGGCACAGCATAAAGTATGGACACTCGATGCAACAGGCTTTACAGCACATCCGGTGAAGATTGGTATGAGCGACGGCAGTAACACGGAAATTCTGGAAGGAATTGCCGAAGGCTCACAGGTTGTGACTGAAACCATTGTCAAGAGCGAAATGCCCGAAATGGCAGCCGGGGAAAATGGTGGTGGTGAAACAGAATCCGTTTCATGCCAGGCCCTCCGGGAAGAGACAAAAAGAAAAATAAATAAGGAACAGCCATGAACAAGATTGTAATTGAACTCCAAAATATCAAACGAAACTTTCCAGGTGGGAGATGAAACGGTACATGCCTTGCGTGGCGTTTCCTTCTCCATCCGGGAAGGAGAGTTTGTCACCATCATGGGAACATCCGGTTCCGGTAAGTCCACCTTACTGAATACACTGGGATGTCTGGATACTCCCACCAGTGGTGAATATCTGCTCGACGGCGTATCCGTACGCACGATGAGCAAACCGCAACGAGCAATTCTTCGTAACAGAAAGATTGGTTTTGTATTCCAGAACTATAACTTGCTGCCCAAAACAACAGCCGTAGAGAATGTAGAACTTCCGCTGATGTACAATTCATCCGTATCAGCAGCCGAGCGTCGCCGCAGGGCTATCGATGCCCTGATGGCCGTCGGCCTGGGAGACCGTCTGGAACACAAGTCAAACCAGATGTCAGGAGGACAGATGCAACGTGTAGCCATTGCCCGCGCACTGGTCAACAATCCGGCCGTTATTCTGGCGGATGAGGCAACCGGTAACCTAGATACACGTACCTCTTTCGAAATTCTGGTATTGTTCCAGAAACTGCATGCGGAAGGACGTACCATCATCTTCGTCACACACAATCCAGACCTGGCCCTTTACAGCAGTCGTAATATCCGGTTACGGGACGGACACGTGATTGAAGACAAAACCAACGATCACATTCTTTCGGCAGCTGAAGCACTCGCAGCACTGCCAAAGAACGATGACGATTAATACACCTTATTATATATAAGACGATATGAACGGAACAAACCTATTCAAAATAGCGCTTCGCGCATTGGCCAACAACAAGATGAGGGCTTTCCTCACCATGCTGGGTATCATCATCGGTGTTGCCTCAGTGATTGCCATGCTGGCCATCGGACAAGGCTCCAAGCGAAGCATTCAAAAACAGATTTCCGAGATGGGATCAAACATGATCATGATCCATCCCGGGGCTGAAATGCGAGGCGGTGTACGGCAGGACCCTTCATCCATGCAAACGCTGAAGCTGGAAAACTATGAAACCCTGAGCGAAGAATGCATGTACCTTTCTGCCATCAGCCCGAATGTCTCCGCATCCGGACAGCTGATTTCCGGAGCCAACAACTATCCTTCTTCCGTCAGCGGCGTAAGTATCGGCTATCTCACCATCCGTCAGCTCTCCGTAGAACAGGGCGAAATGTTCAGTGAAGAAGATATCCGGACTGCAGGTAAAGTCTGTGTCATTGGAAAAACAATTGTAGACAACCTGTTTCCTGACGGCAGTGATCCTATCGGAAAAATCATCCGATGCAATCAGGTTCCTCTCCGTGTGATCGGAGTCCTGAAATCCAAAGGATACAACTCCATGGGACAAGACCAGGATGACGTGGTACTAGCTCCTTACACAACAGTAATGAAACGTCTGCTCGCCCAGACCTATCTGAGTGGTATCTTTGCCTCAGCTCTGACTGAAGACATGACGGAAGAAGCCGTAGACGAGATCACTACTATCCTGAGACGTGAGCACAAACTGAAAGAACAGGATGATGACGATTTCACCATCCGTACCCAACAGGAACTCAGCTCCATGATGAACACGACAACCGATCTGATGACCACCCTGCTGGCCTGTATTGCAGGAATCTCACTGATTGTAGGTGGTATCGGTATCATGAATATCATGTATGTGAGCGTAACTGAACGTACCCGTGAAATCGGACTCCGAATGTCAGTAGGAGCACGAGGCATAGACATCCTGTCCCAGTTCCTGATCGAATCCATCCTGATCAGTATCACCGGAGGTCTGATTGGCGTCATACTGGGATGTGGAGCATCCTTCATTATCAAGAGTGTGGCTCACTGGCCGGTATTTATCCAACCCTGGAGCGTCTTGCTTTCGTTTGCCGTATGTACCCTGACCGGAGTGTTCTTCGGATGGTATCCGGCCAAGAAGGCAGCCGACCTGGATCCGATCGAGGCTTTGCGCTACGAATAAATTTCATAAACCTGGAACAACTTTGTTCTTCATAACTTTGGTTTCCTGGTCCGGTTGCGAATCGTGGTAGATTTGTGCTTCTCCATTACAAAACTATCCCTCGCGGCCGGACCTTTTTTTAAAAGAAATCATTATCTTTGTTCATGTTAACATCTCATATACCCATGAAATCCGTCAACGAAACCACAAGCCGGCCATTCGAGTTTATCATTCATACCATCTGCTGGGGAATGTTCTTTGGGTTCTCGCTGTTCTTCACCCAGCGTGACAACGGAACCATCGACTGGAATGCATTTCTACATCATTCCCTTGTCCCTGCATCCTTCTTTGTCATCTTCTACATCAATTATTTTCTTTACATACCCCGTATCCTTTTTCGCAATCACCTGAAGCAGTTTCTGCTCCTGAACCTGCTGACGATCCTTGTATTCGCTGTACTACTGCGGGCGTGGCACGGCATTTACATGCCCCCTCCTCCCCAACAGTTCCGCCCCACTCCACCTGTCTTCATTTTCTATCTGCGTGATATTGCCAGTCTGGTATTTACTGTAGGACTCAGCGTAGCCATCCGCATGAGTATCCGATGGAGCGAAGCGGAAGCAGCCCGAAGAGAAGCCGTGAAGAGCCGGATGGAAGCTGAACTGAAAAGTCTGCGCAACCAGTTGAATCCTCACTTTTTGCTGAATACCCTGAACAACATCTATGCCTTGATTGCCTTCGATACAGACAAGGCCCAGCAAGCAGTCCAGGAACTCAGCCGCCTGTTACGCTATGTCCTGTATGACAATCAGGAAAAATACGTTCCGCTTTGCAAGGAAGTGGGATTCATTTGCAATTACATTGAACTGATGCGCATACGAGTGACCGAAGACGTAGATATCGAAACTCATTTTGACATCAAGCCTGACAGTCAGACTCCTATTGCACCGCTTATTTTCATCTCACTGATTGAAAATGCATTCAAGCATGGAATCTCTCCGACTAATCACAGCTTTATCCACATCAGCCTGACTGAAAAGGACGGACAGGTAAATTGCGTCATACGCAACAGTAATTACCCCAAGAATGAGAATGACAAAAGCGGCTCCGGCATCGGACTGGAACAAGTGCAGAAAAGGCTGGAACTGCTCTACCCCGGACGGTACAAATGGGAATGCAACCTTAGTGAAGACCAAAAAGAATATTATTCCTCAATTACGATAACCACTTAAAAAGAATAACGAATATGAACCTACGTTGTGCTATCATAGATGATGAACCTCTGGCTTTAGGACTATTGGAAAGCTACGTACGAAAAACTCCTTCCCTTGAACTTTGCGGACGCTACTCAAGCGCCATTCAAGCCATGCAGGCACTTTCCGAGCAACCTGTTGACTTACTTTTTCTGGACATTCAGATGCCTGAATTAAGCGGACTGGAATTTTCACGCATGATTCCGGAAAGTACACGGATCGTCTTTACGACTGCTTTCGGCCAATATGCGTTAGACGGCTACAAGGTGAATGCGCTTCACTACCTGCTTAAACCCATCAGCTATAACGATTTCATGGAAGCAGTCAATAAAGCCATCCAATGGTTTGAACTACGGCGGAAAGCAGAAGGAAACAATCAGCCTGCGGTCTCCTCACCCGCTGTTATCAACGATTATATCTATGTGAAAAGCGATTACAAACTGGTTCAGATAGAACTGGACAAAATACTTTACATTGAAGGCCTGAAAGATTATATCAAGATTCATATCGAAGACAACCCGCGTCCGATTCTTTCCCTGGTGAGCATGAAAGCCATGGAAGAAAAGCTACCGGCAGACCGTTTTATCCGTGTCCACCGTTCTTTTATCGTACAAAAACAGAAAATCAAAATGATTGATAAAGGACGCATTGTTTTCGGAAAAGAATACATTCCTATTTCAGACAGCTACAAGCAAGAGCTACAAATTTATGTTAACGAACATATTATTTGAAAGATGTTTGTAGCGTAAACAAAATAATGCGCAAAAAGTTCATTTTTTTTGCACTTTATTTTGCAAGGAATTAATTTAACACCTATATTTGTGCTGTACATAATAAGTGGAAGTTGTGAAACTTCCTTATTAGAATAGTTTAGTAAGTCTAGTTTAGTTTTTGTGTTGTGATACTCCTGGCAATAGAGATTGCCGGGAGTATCTTTTTTATATCTGTATTTTATTTGAAATGTAAGAGAAAAGTAGTCATCCGCTGATCGCTGCGTGCAAGTGTCAGCGTACCGTTATGCAAACGCATAATCTGCCGGGAAAGACTCAGACCGATACCGGTGCCTTCCTGCTTGGTTGTATAGAACGGAACGAAAATTTCTTCCTGACTCTCCGCACTGATCGGCCGGCCATTGTTTGAAACAGCAATCTTTATCGTTTCGGCAAAATCAATTTCTGCCGTAACCTTTATTTTGGTTGCTCCAGCCTGCAAGGCATTTTTCACCAGATTGACAAAAACCTGCGACAACTGATTCTCATCGGCATACAAAAGGATGTCATCAGATTTTTCTTCATACAGAAAAACAGCCCCAGCCTGATGAACAGACTCCCGCGTAAGATGTTCCACCTTATCAATCAGTTCGCGTACGAAAAAAGGTTTTTTGACAGGTGCTGAAACATGGGTCAGACTCCGGTACGTATTGACAAATTTAATCAAACCGTCAGACGAACTGGCTATGGTATCCAGTCCCAGTTTCAATTCTTTCCAGTCGATCCGGTCTGACCGGTCCGTATCTCCCACTTCCTGCGAGAGAGTATGACTCAATGAAGCAATCGGAGTTACCGTATTCATAATCTCATGTGTAAGTACCCGGATCAGCCTGTTCCATGAAAGTTCTTCATTGTGTACCATCTCCCCCGTGATATCATTCAGAGCTATAATTTTCACCCGCTCCCCCTGAAGCAAAGCCTCTGATGCTGAAATAGACACTGCAATTTTTCCCTGTTCGTTATAAAACAGACTTCGCTGTTCACTATTGGAAGAGACTTTCCAGAAAGCATCTTCCAGTTCTACACTTACAGACCGCAGCTGGCGAACATGGCTCAATGTAGCCAGTCCCAGCAGATTCAGGGCCGACGAATTGCTGTAAACCACCTGCCCTTTCCGCTTCTCAGACAACTCCACCACAACAATTCCAGTATGTACCTGTTCCAGCATCCAACCATAATACTTTTCCTGTTCGGCTATTTCCTGACGCTCCCGGTCGTACAAAACATGAATCCGATTTAATGTCCGGTTAAAACGGCGATACCAGAACTTCTCTTCGCTGAAATGAAAATTCGTCTCCTTGTCTTCCAAAGCATCCAGCATATAATTCAGTTTACGGTAAATCCTCCGGAGAAAATAAGCTCTGGAAACTATAGCCGAAACCACAGCGACGGCCAGAAGAATAAGTATAAGTGTCGGACTATTCATATCAGATATTGTACTTCTTCAGTTTTGCATACAAGGTAGGACGACTGATATTAAGTGACTTTGCCACATGCGTCAGGTTTCCGTTAAAACGGCTCATTGCGGCCCGGATCGCTCTTTCTTCCACCATTTCGAGAGTCTCTTCGCCTTGGGAAGCCTCCGATTCGGAAGCTGGAGATGAAGACAAATGAAAATCCCCCACATCCAGCAACTCCCCATCAGCCAGAATAACCGCCTTCTCTATACCATTCTGAAGTTCCCGAATATTTCCGTTCCAGCGGCTGGAAACCAAAAGTTTTTCCGCCGCACCGGTCATTCCTGTCACCAGACGATGATATTTCTCTGCATAACGGGCTATGAAGAGTTTCGCCAGTGGAAGAATTTCATCCTGCCGCTCACGCAACGGCGGCAATTCAAGACGAATGGTATTGATGCGATAATAAAGGTCTTCACGAAATGTTCCGTTGCGCACCATTCCCTCCAAATTCTTATTCGTTGCACAAATCAGCCGGATATCAACCGGTACCGGATGTGTATCTCCTACTTTCGTTACCGAACGGTTCTGAAGAACCCGAAGCAGTTTCGCCTGAAGGTGCAAAGGAATATTTCCGATCTCATCCAAGAAGAGTGTGCTTCCGTTCGCCTGTTCCATCTTTCCCACATGATCGGCATATGCATCAGTAAAAGCACCTTTTACATGTCCGAACAGTTCACTTTCAAATAATGTTTCAGTAATCGCTCCGGCATCGACACAGACCATCGGTTTCAGCCCCCGGTCAGACAAACGATGAATTTCTGCTGCCAGCACATCTTTTCCGGTTCCGTTTTCGCCGGTAATCAGGACACTGGCTTCCGTTGGAGCAATCTTTTCCACCGTACGGCGGATTCCGGACATAACCGGTCCTTCTCCCCAGTACATTTTCGCCACAGCGGAAGACTCCGTTTCTTTAGCAACAGTTTTTCCGGTCTTCCCGGATTTTTGAACCACCTTATCGCATGCAGCCTGCAACACGGAAACCAGTTTCTCATTGTCCCACGGCTTCACAATAAAATCAAAAGCACCCCGCTTCATTCCTTCCACCGCCAAGGCAATATCCGCATAAGCAGTAAAAAGTACCACCTCGGTCTGCGAACTGATCCGCTTGATTTCCGAAAGCCAGAATAATCCTTCGTTTCCCGTATTGGTATCAGTCTCAAAGTTCATGTCCAGCAGAACTACATCCGGACGGAAATCACGCAAACATGCATGAATTGCCGCCGGAGAAGCAAGCAGTTCCACTGCATTAAAATATTTGGGCAATAAAATCTTCAAGGCTGCCCGAATGCCTGAATTATCATCTACAACCAATATCTTTCCTTTACTCATCATGGTCTGTTTCTCTTTTTATCTTTCAAAAATAGGAATTTTCAGATAATCCTCATCGTCTTTTGTTTCTTTTCCTTTTAACTTTATTACTCTACTATCAATTAGAATGATCGGATTACAGCATAGGGCAAGCGGCTTCCCCACCTTATATATATACTATTCAGCAGAAAGACTGTCACGCGGTACTTCACGGGCTATCGTAGCATACATCACAGACACAAGCACTGCCGTAAGGATCTGCATCAGAATAAAAATCAGGATAAAGACAACAGGCGTAACCGGTATGCGGAAGGCAAAGTTGCCCAACCAGTCAGAAACCATCCACCATGAAAAAGGAAGTGCCAACGCAAAAGCGATACAGACAAGCCAGAAATAAGGTTTAAGACCTAAGCCTATAATATCGGTAAATTCAGCTCCAAACACTTTCCGCAAAGCAATTTCCTTCCGCTTGTAATATATGTCAAAGATTACCAAAGCAAACACGCCGACCAGTGACAGAACAACCGCCAGCAAGGAAAAACATAAAAGGATGGTCCCGAACCGGACTTCCCTCTGATAGAGAGAATTCAGCAACTGATCATAGAATTTAACTTCCACCGGATAAGCTGCATCCATTCTGGCAACCGTCTGCCGGATATGTGTCACGGCTGTTACGGCATCAAAACCTTTTTTCAGCCGGATGTAAACGATCGGCAAATTATGCGAAGAAGAAGATGATACAGAGAAGACTATCGGAACTTTCTCCTTCCGGGCCGAAGTAAATGCTACTTCCTCACAAATGCCGACAATCTCTCCATCCAGGTCGCTGAGAGGACCGATACCGACTCCATAATGATCGCGCAAAAAAGCATTGATGATATATCCTGCAATCCGTGTCACCGGTAAAATTACGTCCCTCAATAATGCGGATTCCCATCACATCAAAGAAATTCGGAGAGCACCAGATCCGATAAGTTTCAGCCTCCTCACCTTTCCATTTCATTCCCCAGGTAGAATAAGAATCCTGCCCACCGACATATTCAGTTGCAAAAGCCACATCTTCTACCTCCGGATACTGCCGCAGTGTCTCCTGCAACCAGGAACTCTGCTTCCCGGCCATCTCACTTGTCAGTTCAACGATCGCCAACTGATCCTGGTCAAACTTCGTACTGGAATGCATCATCATCCGGTTCTGCAAATAAACAAAGGCTATGAAAACCATTAATGAACATGCAATGGCATATTGAATTACCAGCAGAACGCTTTTGATTCTCCGGCCAGAAGGTGTCAGGCCATAGTTTCCTTTCAGCAACAGAGCCGTCGGGAAAGATGTCACAAAATAAGCAGGATAAAGACCTGCTACCATCCCCACCAGCAAAGCCCCGCATACAGTAACCGCACAAAGCCACCCGTCACTTTCCATCGAAACCGGTTCCTGGATAATGCCCAACCCGACAAACCATCCGGAAGCAGGAAAACTTAATCCGACAGCTACCAGACTGGTCAGCCCGACTATGCAACCCACCTCAAGCACCTGTTCCAAACGAAGCATTCCAACCGTTGCTCCCAAAATCTTCCGCGTATTGACTCCACGCAACCGCAAAGGCATGAGAGATATATAAAAGTTGATAAAGTTGAACATTCCCACAAGACTATCAGAACCGCAATAAGAATCAATAAATAACTCTGCATACGGTCGCCCAATTTAAACACTTGAGTCTCTATCTCGTTTTCATTAAAGTAAATATCCTGAAGCGCAGTCAGATGAATTGGGCTAAGATAGGGATAGCGGGCAAAATCAAACTTCCGGTTAAACTCATCTTCTACCAGTAAAGCATTTTCCGGATCATCCAGGCGTAAATAGCAGACAAAATTGGAACAGTCGAATGATCCCAATAAAGATTCCGGTATAGGAGCCAGAATACTGTTATCCAACTGGGTATTGCCAGGTACGTCTTTATAAACCGCTCCCACCTGCCAGTCGGAAAGCTGCAGAAAATAAGCCGACTTCGACTCCATCCGCACAGGTTTGCCGACAGGTGATTCTTCCCCGAACATCCTTTTAGCCAGACTTTCAGGAATCACCAGCTGATTCGGTTTCAACAAAGCATCACGGGAGCCTTCAAGCACTTCGATACCAAAGACATCGAAAAAATCAGGACTCACCAGATTCACTTTATGTTTATAGCCTTCCCGGTTACCATCAGCCTCCGTCACTGTCAGATAAGCCTCACCCCCATACGGACAAAACATAGTGCCCGCTTTCACATGAGCCGAAGAATGGATAATCGACTCGGCATAGCCCGTTGGAAGAATGGAACGAAAGAAAGAAACTTTCGGCATATCCACTTTGAATATACAATCCGATTTCGGATAACATCTGTCAAAATTCCATTCAAAACGGACATAAGCCATAATCATGATGAAAGCTGTAAAAGCCAGTACCAGACCCATTATATTAAGTATAACCGGTATCGGATATTTCCGGACCAAGGTTTTGATGTTATTATATATTTCCATAAGGCTGTTCATTTATATATAGTTCGTTTGTGTTGCCCGCTTCTTGAAAAAGTTATTCAAACATAGGATATCTCTTTTCATCCTTTATCCCATTAAGCTGGTTAATTCTCCATTCTTTCGTGAAGTCTTCCAACCGTAATCCTCTATATGGATATTTATCTCCTGACAATTTACATCTGCGCTTTATTTCATCAACAAACGAGTCCGTGTACATTTCTTCTACCAGAAAATATCCGACTTTATCCATCTCCAGCGGCTGAAGAAAAACATAAGCATCAAAATTTTCCTCAAACGTACCGGCAATGGGAACACCCTGATACTCCAGCTCAAAATCACATGGCTCACGTCCAAAAGGAGAATCGGCCAAAGCAAAGGCCACCGGCTTGTTTCCATTCATCCGAAAGACAAAATCAAACAAACCTTTCCTCACTTTTCCAAAGACATTGCCCGAGTTATCACCCCATACCGTATGAAGTTTTACAGCATACACTTCTTCGTCTGAAAATTTCTGCTTCAGAAGATTACCCAGACTTGGAACGCCATTGGCATGTTTGCAGGCATGATTACCGCCCACGATAAACAAGTGTCCCCGTGAATCCTGATTTTCCCGAATTATCTTCTCGGTCATATCAGCCATGCAGGTATCCCGATCCTGAAATGTATATCTTTCCCAGCGTTTAACATCATCCTCTGTTTGAATATCCAGCCATGACAGACCAAAATCAGGAAAGATGACCCGTATTTTCTTTGCCGGAGATAATTTTTGATTAACCTCCCAAAGAGCTATCAGGAACTCATACATTCCTTTATCATTCCAGCCATACTGATAATCACCGCCCAAAATATCCAAAAGCAATTGTCTGTCCAGCTTTTCTCCATTCATGAATTGATTGATACGGTCCTGATTCCCTGTTTTCATCTCCAGGAAAACAGTCCCGGCGGTCTCCGGAAACTCAGGCCTTCGGATCAGCCGTTTCATCAGATCCCAGGAAGGCTTATAAAAATGATGTTCTCCATATAGAACAATCCGATGTTGCTTCAAGGCTTCCAAAAGGAATTCTTCCGGCTCCCGGCCATGTGACTGGATATAACGGATAAAGGCCGTCGTATCTGTTGATACATGCGAGATACGAGAAGTATATTTCGCATACCGGTCTAAAGTAGGAGCCAGCTTTTCCTTTAACCAGAGCTGACCTTCCTCAATCGATTTCACAGGTTGTTCTCCGGCATTTACCCATCTGCCATTCTCAAAGACTGAACCGGTCAGCATATACCCATATTCATCTCCCCAGCCCTCAAATGTGGAAATCACCCCTGCAACAGAATCATTGTAGTAGACGACCTGCTTCACTTCCCGGTTCAATATTTCCTCTTTTACTTCTGGCTGTACTTTACGGTTTTGATAACTTTTGCCCAACGGACAAAAGCGGAATGTATAGATTTTATCAAAGCAAACAGAATCATTTCCCTTCACCTGCATATAAGCAGACGCTGTAAATGCACCTAATGGAGATGATAAATCAATCGTATCTTTCAATTCACTTACTTTTTTATCAACCCGGACGATATGACTGAATTCAGCTTTCATACCTATATTCCCCAAGACCAATAACCATAGTATCAAGACTACTTTTTTCATTGTAAGACAAATTTTACAGATAACACAAACAAATTATTCACTCTTCAGCGAAAGGACCGGATTGGCACGGGTAATCTGCAAACTGTTTATCACCACGGTGACGGCTACAATCAACGCAACGATCAGATCGGCAGCCAGCAGATACCACAACGAAACAGTCACCTTCTCGGAGAATTGCTCCAGCCACAAACCGGAAACATAATACGCAGCCAGGTCACCCACTATGGCTGCTGCCAGTACCCACTTCATGATTTCACTGACAAAAAGAGAAAGAATTTCTGAAGAGGTAGCTCCATTGATCTTACGGAATAGCAATTTCCTTACTTCTCCGTTGCGATTCATCACGGATATAGCCGATCAGACCCAGGAAAGCTATTACAATAGAAAAGAGACTGCCGATCAGAATTGTATTCTTCATCTTCCGGTTATCGTCATACATGCTTTGCATCACCTGCTTGTACGAAAATATTTCTATATCTTTTCCGGTAATTTCCTTCTGTACATCTTTTTGGATTTCCGATATGACTTCAGGACTCAGCTGTTTTACCTTGATTAATACATAAGGCATAAAATCTGGATACAGCTCCGGATCTGCCGTAAACCGGATGCTGGGGACGTTCATCATTACGCGTCAACAATCCGATCCGGTAATCTTCATAGACTCCTGTAATTGTCAGAATTCCCTGGTTCATCCCCGATGAATCAGAATGTTCCGTTACATAAATTTCTTTACCTATCGCACCGTCCTTCCAGTCGGCAAACTCCTTCATCTTCTCTACGAACTTCCGGCTTACAGCGACTTCCTGAATAGTCTCCGGTACACGTCCTTCCAGCATCGGAATCTCAAAGAAATCGAAAAATCCTTTCGTTCCGGCATATTGGTCGGCAATATTAAACAATTCCCGATCATCCCCCCGGCAGATAAATATTATTTCCCGAACAATAATCGAAAGGAAGCCCGTAACAGCGTTCCACATCAACCACTTCCGGATTCGACAAAATGGCAGCAATGCTTCGGCTCGCCTGTAACTGATCCACGCCCCGGACATTATAATAAAGAACATTCTCATAAGTATATCCCGGTCTGTCGTTCAAAGCCTTGTCGTATTGGGCAGCAATGACAAACATGAAGCACACCAGAAAGATATTGATCGTAAACTGCACCCACAACAAAGCCAGTTTCCATTTCCGTCTGTTCTCACGGTAATTCCGGAAAGCTACACCGACCGGAATCTTATCATACAAATAACCGGGAACAATCGTAGAAACCAGAAACAACAGGAATATGACTCCAATCAACACACCAATGGTTTCGGGAATGAAGAGAGCTCTCAGACTCGCTCCCAGCAAATCTTCAACCAAAGGTTTGGCAGCCCAAACGAGAACTGCGGAGAACCCTAGTGCCATCAGCAACACTTTCATCGTTTCTTTACACAACATCTTATAGATATCCCAGCGGCCTGCACCATAACATTTATGAACTCCAATCTCTTTCGACCGGCTTACCATTTCCGAGATCGTGATGAGGATATAATTCATCAACGAAATCAGAAGCAGAACCAACGAAACAATCGAAAGAATGACAATCATATTCCGCACCTGCGGATCGGAAGTATGCAGCTTATCAAAAGCCGACAGATAATACCAGATCTTACTCCCGCTTTTTTCCAGTTCTTCCAAAAGGCTGGTTCTTTTCCTGCATTGAAATGGATCGCATCCGTCAGGGAAGATCGGATCAACTCCTTCTTCCAACTTGACAAAACCGA
>ENA-OQBV01000985-OQBV01000985.1-human-gut-metagenome-genome-assembly--contig:-NODE-985-length-15169-cov-2.911049_pt1 | contig 15169 bp, 20 predicted proteins | sample MGYA00242750_ERZ504559 | MGnify/ENA primary metagenome ERZ504559 (study PRJEB26092, sample SAMD00036230) | human gut metagenome | host: Homo sapiens | study: EMG produced TPA metagenomics assembly of...
GATAAAACAGATACCTTTATCATCTTCTCATCGGTCAATAAAACTGGAGTAGAAGAAGCTTGGGATGCAATTTTTGACTATAGTTTTTCGGAATAAATCGTATTATTACTAACCTGTTATTTATTTGTTTGATTTATCTCGAGATTGTAATTAAAATGTAATATTGAGCTCAACAATTTAATGCTTTTCTGTGCTATAATCATCTTAAAGAGTTTTCATTAAAACATTAGGAGATTATCACATTGAAAAAATTACTAAATAAATCGAAATTGATTGGATCCTTAGTGGCTCTGGTAGCCGCAGGAACAGTAGCGGCAGCCATGAGTGAACATGTGGGAAATGTTGGGGCTAATGATGAAGCTTATTCTCAATATGCAGATCCAACAGAAGCATTCATCTCACAAATCGGTGAATCTGCTCGCCAACTTGGTCAAGAAAATGATCTGTATGCATCTGTTATGATTGCTCAAGCCATTTTAGAAAGTGGATCAGGTCAATCTGGTTTGTCATCGTATCCACACTATAACCTTTTTGGTATTAAGGGGAGCTATGCAGGTCAATCAGCAGTGATGCAGACTTGGGAAGATGATGGTAATGGAAATGCCTATACAATCAATGATGCTTTCCGTTCATACCCTAGCTACTATGAATCATTGCAAGACTATGTAGCTGTTTTGAAACAAGGACATTTTGCAGGTGCTTGGAAGAGCAACACCTCTAGTTATCAAGATGCAACAGCAGCTTTGACAGGGGTTTATGCGACAGACACAAGCTACTATGCAAAACTTAATAACATCATTGAAACTTATAATTTAACTCAATACGATTCACCAAATGTTGAAGGTGGTATTACAGGTTCGGTATACAATCCATATCGTCAACAGTTCACTTCACAAGAAATCTTGAATTTGGATATCGCTTGGGCGAACCGTCTAAATTATTAAAATTAAAACAGGCATCTGCCTGTTTTTTGTTCTTTTTAACACATAGTATTATTCGATATAAAACGTATATGATGAAAAGTTAAGAATTCTCTCTGAAAACCTTTTCAAACTTTTCTCTCTATGATATAATGATTTTATTCACAAACATTTTATAAGGAGATTTTTATGTCTGAATCTAATTTCATTCAAAAAGTTGGAGCGGCGTGTAATAAGAAGGAAGATCTCTATCAGAAATCTAAAACGCGCTATGCAGTCCGTTCTATTTTTGCTGGAGGATTTCTTACTTTAAGTACGGCGGTCGGAGCAGTTGCAGCTGACTTATTAAATACCTTTGTACCTGGATCTGGTCGTTTTCTATTTCCGTTTATCTTTGCCTGGGGATTGGTTTACCTCTTATTCTTAAATGCGGAATTGACCACCTCAAATATGATGTATCTGACGGCGGGGACTTATCTAAAGAAAATTAACTGGAAGAAAGCGTTGGAGATTCTTCTTTATTGTACCTTCTTTAAATTTTAATTGGTGCTTTAAATCGTCGCTTTTCTTTTCAATCAAACAACTGCCTTTGCACATATTGATCCAAAAGGTTTCCTAGCCACGGTAGCAGAAAATAAACTCCAACGAAGCAATCAAGTGGTTTTCTTTGAAGGAGTTATTGCCAATATCTTTGTAAATATTGCTATTCTTTCTTATCTATATTTCAAAGATGAAACAGCCAAGGTGCTCTTAGCCCTATCTGCTATCTATATGTTTGTCTTTATGACCAATGAACACTTGGCTGGGCCAACTTTGCTTCCTTCTCATTATTAAGCTTTAATTCTGTTTCTAGCCAATTGCCACATTTTGAGTTTTTAAATATTTTACGTCACTATGGTGTCACCTTCTTTGCCAACTGGGTAGGAGGAGGAGTCCTAATGGGACTGGCCTATGCTTGGTTAAATAATATTAAGAGTCTCTACACGATTAAAAAATATAAAAAAGTTTGCAAAAGTACTTGCATTCATTTTTTTATATGTGATAAACTATTCTACGGTTTGAAAAAACTGCCTAAGACAGTAGGGGAGCTCGACTCATAAAGATCCTACCGAGGACAAAACGTATCAATTAAAAGAAGCGTATTGTACTTTCGTGTCTAGGTTTGGGCGCGTTTTTCTTTTGGAAAAATTCCCCAAGCAAAATAATTACGGAGGTGAACACACTAATGAGTGAAGCAATTATTGCTAAAAAAGCGGAACTTGTTGACGTAGTAGCTGAAAAAATGAAAGCTGCTGCATCAATCGTCGTTGTAGATTCTCGCGGTTTGACAGTTGAGCAAGATACAGTTCTCCGTCGCAACCTTCGCGGAAGCGAAGTTGAGTTTAAAGTTATCAAAAACTCAATCTTGCGTCGTGCAGCTGAAAAAGCTGGTCTTGAAGATCTTGCATCTAGTATTTGTTGGACCATCTGCAGTAGCATTTTCTAACGAAGATGTTATCGCACCAGCGAAAATCTTGAACGATTTTGCTAAAGACGCTGAAGCACTTGAAATCAAAGGTGGTGCAATCGAAGGCGCTGTCGCATCTAAAGAAGAGATCCTTGCTCTTGCAACTCTTCCAAACCGCGAAGGACTTCTTTCTATGCTCCTTTCTGTACTTCAAGCGCCAGTGCGCAACGTTGCTCTTGCAGTCAAAGCGGTTGCAGAAAGCAAAGAAGACGCAGCTTAATCTTAAGCTACGCAGCGTAGCCTAGCTACGAAAAAACTATTATATATTAAAAAACACATTTGGAGGAAATCACAATGGCATTGAACATTGAAAACATTATTGCTGAAATTAAAGAAGCTTCAATCCTTGAATTGAACGACCTTGTAAAAGCTATCGAAGAAGAGTTTGGCGTAACTGCTGCTGCTCCTGTAGCTGCTGCTGCAGCTGGTGCTGCTGACGCTGGTGCTGCTAAAGATTCATTCGACGTTGAATTGACATCTGCAGGCGACAAAAAAGTTGGCGTTATCAAAGTTGTACGTGAAATCACAGGCGAAGGTCTTAAAGAAGCTAAAGCTATCGTTGACGGTGCACCATCAGTTCTTAAAGAAGGTGTTGCTGCAGCTGAAGCTGAAGAACTTAAAGCTAAACTTGAAGAAGCTGGAGCTTCAGTTACTCTTAAATAATAAGGTAACGACTCAAGTCGCTTAATAAAGAAAACCAGGGCATCAGCTCTGGTTTTTTATTACGATAAGCGATTGATAGAAACTGATAAATTGATTTGGTTTCCTGCCAAAAATCCTGCCAAAAATTCTTTGGCAGTTTTTGTTTTAATAAACTTTCGGGGGTAGACACTAGATTGTCTACCCTTTTTTTGCGTTTCGGAGGTAATTATGCAAAAGGAAGAACAGTCATCACGTCAAATCGTGAAGAGCCATATCATGACCATCATGGGAGTTGATAATCTAAAAGCAACTCAACTGGTAAATGAAATGGAACAAACAGGTTTAATCTGATTTGATGAATTCGGTTGCTATATGTATAAATTAAACAATTGTGTTACAATGAAACCATATAGAATTTTAAGTTTTCTCAAAAACTTTTTATAACTAAGAACACATAAGGAGGTAAAATGGTGAAGCATTCTAAAATAACAAAAGTTTTTCAGCTTTCGCTCGTCATCATATTTATTTTAGTCTTGTTAGGGCTCTTTGTTCCCCAGCAGTTTCAAAATATTAGTTTTTACTTAAAAAATCTCTTAACAACTAGTGTTGGCTGGTTTTACTTGTTATTGGTTACGGGGATTTTAATTTTTTGTGTCTTTTTAATTGTAAGTCCGATAGGGCAGATTCGCTTGGGTAATCCCACGAGTCGGCCAGAGCATTCGACGACGTCATGGATTGCCATGATGTTTTCTGCTGGAATGGGGATTGGTCTGGTCTTTTATGGGGCAGCAGAGCCTTTGAGTCACTTTGCTATCTCGACGCCCAATGCAGAAATAGGCAGTGCGGATGCTCTCGCAGATGCTTTTCGTTTTACTTTTTTTCACTGGGGATTTCATGCTTGGGCGGTCTATGCCCTGGTGGGATTGTCTTTGGCTTATTTTGGCTTTCGTAAACGGGAGAAATATCAGCTCTCAGTCGTCTTTAAGCCTCTTTTTGGAAAATATGCGGACGGACCAATAGCAACCATTATCGATACCATCACCATTATTGCGACAGTGATTGGGGTAGCGACAACGCTCGGCTTTGGTGCCTCACAAATCAATGGTGGTCTCTCCTATGTCTTTGGTATTCCTAATAATAGTCTTGTGCAAGTCATCATTATCATCATTGCGACAATTCTTTTTCTTATTTCTGCCTTATCAGGTTTAGGAAAGGGTGTTAAAATCCTATCTAATACAAACTTGATTTTAGCTATTGTCTTGCTTGCTGGAGTCATAGTTTTGGGGCCAACGGTTAAGATATTTGACACCATGACAGACTCTATCGGCCTTTATTTTCAAAACTTCTTCCGTATGAGTTTTCGGGCGGCGGCTTTTGATGAGACCAAGCGGGCTTGGATTAACCAATGGACCATTTTTTACTGGGCATGGTGGATTTCCTGGTCACCTTTTGTGGGCGTCTTTATTGCCCGTATCTCAAAAGGTCGGACTATTCGCGAATTTTTGACAGTAGTGCTTTTGGCACCAACAGTCCTTAGTTTTATCTGGTTTTCTGCTTTTGGTACCTTATCTACTTCACTACAAGATTCGGGGGTTAATTTGATACGTTTTGCCACAGAAGAAATTCTTTTTGCCTCTTTTAATGAATATCCTCTGGGAAGTGTCCTTTCACTCCTGGCAATTATTTTAGTTTTAACCTTCTTTGTGACCTCGGCGGATTCTGCCACCTATGTTTTGGCCATGTTGTCTGAAGATGGCAATCTAAATCCAAGTAATCGTAAAAAGGTGATTTGGGGTGTCATGCTGGCCTTGATTGCTATTGCACTCATGTTTTCTGGTGGATTGACAGCTTTACAAAACACGCTCATTATTGTCGCTTTTCCATTTTCTATAGTACTAGTGTTGATGATGTGGTCGCTTATGAAAGAGTTATATCACGAAAAAGAGCAAATGGGACTCGCCATTACACCAGACCGATATCCTGAGAAGAATCAACCGTTTAAATCTTATGAGGAAAATTAGGAGGATGGCATGGAGTTAAGAGTGCTTCGTTATTTTATTACTATTGCTGAGGAGGGGAGTATCTCCAAGGCAGCTGAGAAGCTGATGATTACTTAGCCGACACTCAGTCGTCAGTTAAAAGATTTGGAGCAGGAACTTGGTGAACCTCTTTTTATCCGTGAACATATCAAGTCGCTTAATAAAGAAAACCAGGGCATCAGCTCTGGTTTTTTCTATTGCTTTTAATATTTTCATTTGTTAGAATGTAGGTAATGTGCGTGCTTGTCACGCCCTTTTTCTGTGTCTTTTACGGCTTTAGTGATTGTAAATAACTATAAAAATCTTAAAGGCATGGTAAATGCTAAAAAGAAAAGGAGAAATTTATGGCTTATATTTGGTCTTATCTCAGGCGTTATCCTAAGTGGCTAGCAATGAATTTCACGGCGGCCATTTTATTTGTTATTGCTAACTTGGGTTTGCCGACGGTTCTTGCCAGAATGATTGATGAGGGAATAAACCGTGGTGATGTTGATAAGCTTTACGCTTATGCTTGGGTCATGTTTGGTGTAGTTTTGACTGGGATTGTTGGTCGTATACTTCTGTCCTATGCGGTTGGTAAGTTGACCACTACTATGGTGCAAGTCATGCGTAATGACATTTATGCTAAGCTTCAGGAGTATTCCCACCACGAGTATGAGCAGATTGGGGTATCCTCTTTGGTGACTCGTATTACATCAGATGCTTTTGTGCTTATGCAGTTTGCGGATCAGGTTCTTAGCTAGGGGTTATCACTCCTTTGATGATGGTTTCCAGTGTCTTTTTGATTTTGACGACAAGTCCATCTTTGGCTTGGATTGTGGCAATCTCCTTGCCTTTCCTAGCCGTAGTAGTCTGGTATGTGGCGGTAAAAACGCGTCCGCTTTCTGAAAAGCAACAGGCAACTCTCGACAAGATTAACCAGTATGCTCGTGAAAATCTGACTGGACTTCGTGTCATCCGTGCTTTCGCTAGAGAAGATTTTCAAGAGAAGAAGTTCGCTTCTGAAAATGCTGTCTATGCGGATAATTCAAACAAACTTTTTAAATTGACTGGTTTGACCGAGCCACTTTTTGTGCAAATCATCATCGCTATGATTGTGGCAATTGTTTGGTTTGCTCTTGAGCCATTAGGTTCTGGGACTTTAGCAATCGGTGACTTGGTTGCTTTTATTGAGTACAGCTTCCATGCACTATTGTCCTTCCTTTTCCTAGCCAATCTCTTTACCATGTATCCTCGTACAGCGGTATCTAGTGAACGTCTGCAGGAAATTATGGACATGCCGATTTCTATCAATCCAAATGAAGATGGCGTGACAGAAACCGAGACTAAGGGATATTTGGAATTTGACAATGTGACCTTTGCCTATCCTGGTGAAACTGAAAGTCCTGTCCTACACAACATTTCTTTCAAGGCAAAACCTGGTGAAACCATTGCCTTTATCGGATCAACGGGTTCAGGAAAATCATCACTTGTACAGTTGATTCCACGCTTTTATGATGTAACACTTGGACGCATTCTTGTTGATGGTGTAGATGTCCGTGATTACAATCTTAAGGCTCTTCGTCGTAAGATTGGCTTTATTCCACAAAAAGCTCTACTCTTTACTGGAACTATCGGTGAAAATATCCGTTATGGTAAGGAAAATGCCAGTCATGAAGAATTGAATCAAGCTACTGATGTGGCTCAAGCCAAGGAATTTATCGAAAGTAAGGAAGAACGCTATGATTCTCACTTGGCTGAGGGTGGCAGCAACCTTTCTGGGGGACAGAAGCAGCGTTTGTCAATTGCACGTGCGGTGGTTAAACGTCCTGATCTTTATATCTTTGATGATTCCTTCTCTGCCTTGGACTACAAGACTGATGCGACCTTGCGCCGTCGTCTAAAAGAAGTGACTCAAGATGCGACAGTCCTGATTGTAGCCCAACGTGTGGGAACTATCATGGATGCTGATCAAATCATTGTTTTGGATGAAGGTGAAATCGTTGGTCGTGGCCGCCATGAAGAGCTTATGGAAAGCAATGACATTTACCGTGAAATTGCTAATTCACAATTGAATCAAAAGAGTCTTACGGAAGACTAGAAGGAGGTCAAAATGAAGAATAATAAAAAGAAAACAAATCATTCCTCAAGTTTTGGCCGTCTTTGGTCATACTTGCAGGCTTATCGTTTCCCACTTTACCTAGCCATTTTCCTGAAAATTGTTAGTGTCATCATGAGTGTCATTGAACCCGTAGTCATTGGTTTAGCTATTACAGAGTTGACTAAAAATACGCTGGATATCATTAAGGGGGTAGAAGGCGCCCATATCAATGTAGTCCTATGTTGGTTTGGTTCTGGTTGTTTATCTCTTGCGTGGTCTTATTTATGAGTTGGCCGCCTACTATTCCAACTATTTCATGACCAATGCTGTGCAAGCAACGGTTCAAGATATGCGAAATGAGATGACTGAGAAAATCAATCGTACCTCAGTGTCATACTTTGATAAGCACCAGTTTGGTGACCTCTTGGGACGCTTTACCAGTGACGTCGAGACAGTATCTAATGCCTTGCAGCAGTCATTCTTGCAGGTTGTTAATGCCGTCTTTACTCTAGCCTTGGTTATTGGAACAGTACTTTACCTTAATCTTCAATTGGGAGCTATAGTTGTCATCACTATTCCGATTACATTCTTTGGTGCCCGCTATATCATGAGTAAGTCTCAGCCCTACTTTAAACAGCAGGCTGATGCTCTAGGTACTCTTAATGGTTTTGTTCAGGAAAATCTGACTGGCTTCAATGTGCTTAAGCTTTTTGGGCGTGAGGATAAATCCCTTGGATGATTTTTAAAAGAAATCACGGAAGACCTTCAGAAGGTAGGCTTTAAGGCTAATTTCATTTCAGGACTTATGATGCCGGTTCTTAACGGTTTATCTGACTTGACCTATCTCATTGTTGCTGTTCTAGGTGGTTTGCAAGTCTTGGCTGGTCACTTGACGATTGGTAATATGCAGGCCTTTGTTCAGTACGTTTGGCAGATTAACCAACCTATTCAGAACTTGACTCAGTTGGCTGGACAATTGCAGAGTGCTAAATCTTCCTTGGACCGTATTTTCCAACTCATGGATGAACCAGACGAGGCTAATGATGCTACTGAAGTGCTAGAGGGAGATTTGACTGGCCAAGTTAGCTTTAAGCATGTGGACTTCCAGTATGTGGCTGATAAACCTTTGATTCGTGACTTTAATCTTGAGGTTAATCCTGGTGAAATGGTGGCCATTGTCGGTCCTACCGGTGCCGGAAAATCAACGATTATCAACCTTCTCATGCGTTTCTATGATGTGACTGCCGGGTCTATCTCGGTTGACGGTCATGATATCCGTAACCTGTCTCGTCAGGATTATCGTAAGCAGTTTGGTATGGTGCTTCAGGATGCTTGGCTCTTTGAAGGAACTATCAAGGAAAATCTTCGCTTTGGTAATCTTGAGGCAACTGACGAAGAAATTGTTGAAGCCGCTAAGGCAGCCAATGTGGACCATTTTATCCGTACACTACCTGGTGGTTACAACATGGAAATGAACCAGGAATCAAGTAACATCTCACTAGGACAAAAGCAACTTTTGACCATTGCGCGTGCGCTTTTGGCTGATCCTAAAATCTTGATTTTGGACGAGGCAACCTCATCGGTTGATACCCGTCTGGAACTCCTGATTCAAAAAGCCATGAAGACCCTTATGCAAGGTCGAACAAGCTTTGTCATTGCCCACCGTCTGTCAACTATCCAAGAAGCAGACAAGATTTTGGTCCTTAAAGATGGTCAAATCATCGAACAAGGAAACCATGAATCCCTCCTTGCAGACAAAGGTTTCTATTACGACTTGTATAATAGCCAGTTTGCGGAGAAATAAACAAAAAATCCATCAGTTCATAACTGGTGGATTTTTTCTGAATGTGGAGATCAATAAAAGAGACTTCTCCTATAGGGAAAAGTCTCAAAATCAATATTATTTCTCAGCACGTCGTGTGACGAACATGGCATCTCCGAAACTGAAGAAGCGGTAGCGCTCTTGGACGGCGTGTTTATAGGCATCAAGGACGAATTCACGGCCAGCAAAGGCTGAAACCAACATCACCAAGGTTGATTTTGGAAGGTGGAAGTTGGTTGAGAAGGCATCTACGACTGTGAATTGGTAGCCTGGTTTGATAAAGATATTGGTCCAGCCTGAGTCGGCTTGGAGTTGACCATCGTATTTATTGCCGATGGTTTCCAGTGTTCGGATAGAGGTTGTTCCCACTGCAATGATGCGTCCTCCAGCGGCTTTGACACTATTGAGGGTATCGGCAGAGTCTTGGCTGAGGGTGTAAAATTCTGAGTGCATCTCATGTTCGTCGACATTATCGACAGAAACAGGTCGGAAGGTTCCCAGTCCAACGTGAAGGGTGAGGTAGACCAATTTTACGCCTTTAGCTTCAATCTTTTGAAGTAATTCAGGAGTGAAATGGAGGCCAGCTGTTGGAGCAGCGGCAGAGCCATTTTCCTTGGCATAGACTGTTTGGTAACGGTCGCGGTCTTCCAATTTTTCATGGATATAAGGTGGCAATGGCATCTCACCCAAGCTTTCCAAAACCTCAAGGAAGATACCGTCGTAGTTAAATTCTACGATTCGTCCACCGTGATCTAGTTCCTCAGTAACAGTGGCAGTCAAACGGCCATCACCAAAACTGACTTTAGCACCTACTTTAAGGCGTTTGGCTGGTTTGGCTAAAACTTCCCATTGATCCCCTTGGGTATTTTTCAAAAGGAGAAATTCCACATGGCCGTGGGTATCAGGCTTTTCACCATAGAGGCGGGCAGGAAGCACGCGCGTATTGTTCATGACCAAGGCATCGCCAGGGTTAAGCTGGTCAATGATGTGGTCGAAGTGGGTATCAGTCATTTCCTTGGTTACAGGATCAATGACCAAGAGTTTAGAGGCATCACGTTGTTCCAATGGGGTTTGGGCAATCAGTTCCTCTGGTAGTTCAAAATCAAAATCGTTTGTATTCATTCTTTCCTCGTTTAAAAATTTTCAGCCTTTTATTATAGCACGATATAGGATGACAGTCATTAAAGGAGTTGAGTGAAAGCGCTTGACAAAAAGGTTAAAAAAAGAGATAATAAAGAAAATGGTATATACCAATATCGAGGTGAATAGAATGAAAAGATTTTAGTTAAGAATCAAGTTGAGGGAGGCCAAGTTGCCTTTGATCTTCTTAAAGAGAGCCTTGCGGCGGGTGCTCAGACATTGGGCTTGGCGACAGGTAGTTCACCTATCGCTCTTTACCAAGAGATGGTTGAAAGCGACGTGGATTTTTCAGAGCTTTACAGCGTCAATTTGGACGAATATGTTGGACTAGCACCAGACCATGAGCAGAGCTATCATGCCTTTATGAAGGCTCAACTCTTTGATGCCAAGCCATTTAAGGAGAGCTTCTTACCTGACGGCATGGCTGAGGACTTGGAGCAGGCGGCTAAGGATTACGATGACGTCTTGGCACAACATGCCATTGACCTGCAAATCCTAGGAATCGGAAGTAATGGGCATATTGGTTTTAATGAGCCAGGTACGCCTTTTGATAGTCAAACCCATGTGGTCGACTTGACTGACAGCACCATTGAAGCCAATAGCCGTTTCTTTGCTAGTCGTGATCAAGTTCCTACTAAGGCTATTTCGATGGGAATTGCTTCTATTATGGCTGCTAAGAAGATTATCTTGTTTGCCTATGGTGACAAGAAGGCAGATGCCATTTTCAAGATGGTCAAGGGTCCTGTGACAGAGGAAGTCCCAGCTAGTGTCCTACAAAATCATCCAGATGTGACTCTTATCCTAGATGAGGCAGCCGCTGCGAAATTGTAATACTATCTTTTGAAAAACAATCTTACGAAACTCAGGTTGAGGCATTCGACACTCAGCCTTTTTCTTTTGTGAAAAGTCACTTCCAAGCAAATCAATTGCCTAGTCCTCTTTGATAGCGCTATAATAGTTAAGTTGACTTTGACTATCAAACAACAGATATAGATATTTCATAAAGAAAGAGGACATACAATGGCAAAACCTATTCGAGTATTGCTTTATTATAAATACCTTCCCATCGAAAATGCTGAGCAATTTGCGGCAGACCACTTGGCTTTCTGTAAATCAATCGGCCTCAAAGGACGTATCCTAGTCGCTGACGAAGGAATCAATGGAACGGTTTCTGGTGACTATGAAACCACTCAAAAATACATGGACTACGTTCACAGCCTTCCAGGGATGGAGGACCTTTGGTTCAAGATTGATGAGGAAGAAGAGCAAGCTTTCAAGAAGATGTTTGTTCGCTACAAGAAGGAAATCGTTCACCTTGGTTTAGAGGATGATAACTTTGACAGCGACATCAATCCACTTGAAACTACAGGTGCTTACTTGTCACCAAAAGAGTTTAAAGACACCCTTCTAGATGAGGACACTGTTGTCCTCGATACACGTAACGACTATGAGTATGACCTTGGTCACTTCCGTGGAGCCATTCGTCCAGATATTCGCAACTTCCATGAATTGCCACAATGGATCCGCGACCATAAAGAAGAGTTCATGGACAAGCGCGTGGTTGTGTACTGTACTGGTGGAGTCCGCTGTGAGAAATTCTCAGGTTGGATGGTCCGTGAAGGCTACAAAGATGTTGGTCAATTGCACGGTGGTATCGCAACTTACGGAAAAGATCCAGAGGTTCAAGGGGAACTTTGGGATGGTAAGATGTATGTCTTTGACGAGCGTATTGCCGTTGACATCAACCATGTAGATCCTGTCGTTGTCGGTAAGGACTGGTTCGATGGGACGCCTTGCGAACGCTATGTCAACTGCGGTAACCCATTCTGTAACCGTCGTATCCTTGCTTCAGAGGAAAATGAAGACAAGTACCTCCGTGGCTGCTCACATGAATGCCGTGTTCACCCACGTAACCGTTATGTCTCTGAAAATGGTTTGAGCCAAGAAGAAGTTGTCTCACGCCTTGCGGCTATTGGTGAGAGTTTGGATGTAACGCCAGCCTAAGTTTAAATAGAGAAGTAAGCTGAGAGCAATCTCGGCTTTTATTTGCAATTTATTTCTAAATTACGATCACATATATATTGCAATTAGTAAATATATAGTGTATAATTAAGATGAAAATAGCTGGTGAACCTAATCAATTTCGACGATAATATCAGATATGATGTAAAGGAGGGAGCATGTGGCAAAGAATTTACGTTTAAAAGCAGCTCGAGCAGAGCATGATATGACCAGGGTGACTTGGCAGAAGCTGTAGGTGCAACAAGACAAACCATAGGTTTGATTGAAGCTGGAAAGTACAATCCTAGCCTAGCCTTATGCATTGCCATTTGCAAGACACTGGACAGGACCTTGGATCAACTGTTTTGGGAGAATTAGGAAGGAAGTAAAGATGATGAAATTCAAACTGATTAATAATGAGGTTACAGATGAACGCGAAGAAGCTCTAACTAATAAAGTTGCTGCCGAATGCTATTACATAATGATTGCAGGGACGCTTGTATGCTTACTTTATGGCTCCCTCTTTAACAATGGTGTCATCACTTCTAATTACTTAATTTTTCCAATATTAATTGCATGGGTTTGGTCTGTTTATAGAGCTGAACGTCTTGCTGTAAGTGCTTTTGGAGGTTCGAGTATGACAGTCCTAGGTTGTTTACTGGTGACTGGGCTTATCATCCTTAAAATAATGATAGTTAACTATCAGTCATACCACAATGTCTATCATAATAATCCCTTGGATCCTAGATATCTCATGGCTTGGGCAGTTACTTATATGTTGTATGCTCCCTTTGTCTTTTTTATGAATTGGGCTATTGCTGCATTGGGAAGATATGAGAGAAGACGTCTTGAAAAACAGCTGGACGATTTGGAAAATGAAGAATAGATAGTGAGAGAATCAGACCGTTCTTTTTGGTCTGATTTTTTTGTATTATAATGGGTCCTAAAACTAAGGAGGTCACGTATGCTACTAACTGAATTTGATGATAATAGACAAGCGATTATCAATCCCGAGGACTTGAATGAGCCTCTTGAGGGGTTTCCTAAAATAGCTGTATCCTGTTTTTCTCGTTCGACCTTTCAACGAATGCTTGAGATGTTTCCTCATGAACTTATCTATGAAACGTCCATGGCGAATGTGGCTATTCCGATATATAAGCTTGTTATTGATGAGCAGGAGTTGGCTCTTTTTAATGCACCTGTAGGTGCCTCTGCCTGTGTGGCTATTTTAGAGGATATTTTTGCTTTGGGAACTGATAAACTGGTGCTCTTTGGGACTTGTGGGGTGCTTGATGAAGATATTAAAGAGACTTCTATTATTATCCCTAGTCATGCTCTTAGAGATGAAGGAACGAGTTTTCACTATGTGGAAGCTAGCAATGAGATTGCGGTAAATGTGGGTGTGTTAGCTTGTTTTCGTTCCTATCTCAATGAGCGTCAGATTCCTCATAAGGAAGGCAAGGTCTGGACAACTGATGGTATTTACCGTGAGACGAGTGCTAAACTCAAAGCTCGAAAGGTAGCAAGGGCCATTTGTGTGGATATGGAGTGCTCTGCAGTTGCAGCTTTAGCAAAGTTTAGAGGTGTTGAGGTCTGCCACTTCTTCTATGCTGCGGATCACCTTTCTGAAGGTAATTGGGACGCTCGTAACCTGATGAATCATATGGACTTGGATGAAAAGGACAAGGTGGCTTTATTAGCTTTGGAGTTTGCGTGTGACTGGAGTAAACCTTAAAAATTCTACTTTTCAAACTTCTTATTTGTAATCATTCTAAATAACTGCTATAATACTTTTTAGAATCATTCTAAATAAGGAGTAAGAGAATTGGAAGATAAGAATTTTGCAGAACGCTTAAATATTTTGAGAGCTGGTGTTTTGGGTGCCAATGATGGCATCATTTCCATTGCAGGAGTGGTTATCGGTGTGGCCAGTGCGACATCAAACATCTGGTTCATCTTGATTTCTGCTTTATCAGCGATTTTTGCTGGTGCCTTTTCGATGGCAGGTGGTGAATATGTCAGTGTGTCAACGCAAAAAGATACTGAAGAAGCTGCTATCGCTAAGGAACAAGCCCTCTTGGACCGCTCTCCTGAGGCAGCTAGAGAGAGTTTGTATCAAACCTTCCTCAGTCAGGGGGATTGTGAAACGGCAGCTGAAGTTAAGGTTAATCAAGCCTTCAATAAGAATCCGATTAAGGTCTTAGTTGAGGAAAAATATGGGGTGGATTTAGATGAAATTACGAATCCATGGCATGCTGCTGTCTCTAGTTTCCTGGCCTTTTCAGTTGGTTCCTTGCCACCAGCCCTAGCTATTATGCTGTTCCCTGAGCCTTACCGTATTCCTGTAACAGTGGTCGTGGTTGCCCTTACCTTGCTCTTGACTGGTTATATCAGTGCCAAGCTCGGAAAAGCACCTGTTAAGCAAGCGATGTTGCGTAACTTGACAGTAGGACTCTTGACCATGCTTGTGACCTTCTTGGTTGGGCATATCTTCCATGTGAATGTGTAAGTGTTAATAATGTGATAAGTCTATCTTTTAAGGTAGACTTTTTGTTTTCATCTAGCGTTCTTTTGAGACCTTTCTTATGTCCTCCTTTTTTAGTCTGCTAACCAGGCTTATCCGTGGTACAATAAGGTTATGCGTTTAGACAAATTATTAGGACAGGCAGGCTATGGTTCCCGCAATCAGGTCAAGAAGCTCATTCGTAGCCGTCAAGTTTATGTAGATGGTATCTTGGCGGATCGAGATAATCTAAATGTGGATGCTAGTCTTCAAACCATCACGCGTTTCTGGTAAGGAACTGGAGCATACGCCAGAAGTTTACTATCTCATGAATAAACCAGCAGGTGTAGTGTCAGCTCGAAAGGACAAGAAGCACCAAACAGTCATTGATTTGATTAAGCCTGAAGATCAGCGAGACGGTCTCTATCCTGTGGGCCGATTGGATAGAGATACGGAGGGTTTGGTGCTGATTACCAACAATGGGCCTCTGGGCTTTGCCATGCTTCACCCCCGCT
>ENA-OQBV01000986-OQBV01000986.1-human-gut-metagenome-genome-assembly--contig:-NODE-986-length-15164-cov-2.894527_pt1 | contig 15164 bp, 14 predicted proteins | sample MGYA00242750_ERZ504559 | MGnify/ENA primary metagenome ERZ504559 (study PRJEB26092, sample SAMD00036230) | human gut metagenome | host: Homo sapiens | study: EMG produced TPA metagenomics assembly of...
CTTCCTGTTCCTTTGCCGGAATAGACTAACTGTCCACTTCCGGATTCCGTGACATTATCACCACTTTTGAATTTTAAATATTCTGTATTGTAAGTCAGATTCAAGTCTGCATCACCGATTGCCGCTCCCGCTCTGACTACTCCGGTAACTTCTACCGTCTCTCCTACTTTTGTGGATGGATCACTGAATACAATCTGTCCATCTGCTGCATATGTCAGCATTCCAAAGCATGGTACTATCAGACATACCGACAATATAAATGTGGCTATTTTTTTCATTACTTTCATGCGTTCTTTCCTCTTTCTTTCGTTTCGTAACAATTATTGCATGCCAGTTTCTGACATTCTTCATACATATTACACTGTTTTCATCAAATTGTCTAGTTATTTGACATTATTCCTGATTTTCCGTATCTTGTGCGCTCTCCGTATAATCAGCCCTTGTATATCCTGTGAGTGTCTCGATTTCACTCGCAATCTCTTTCACTTTTTCAGACACTGTATACTCGTCCTTCGGGTACAAAAACTCATGCAGTTCCTGAACATTCTCTGCAAGTCCAAGCGGTATAACCGAACTTCCGACACCATCCACATTGCCATCTGTCAGCTCAAATGGAAATCCCTTCGCCTCGCCAAGCTGATACTGAGTCGCATCCGCTGCCAATCCAATCAAATTTTTCAGCGAAAAGCTTGTCGACACCTGTGGAAAGACTTCATCAATAATCTTATTGATTGTTCCAAGCTTTGTATGCAGCACTTTGTCAAAGATTTTTTTCCAAAAACCAGCCTCTGCCGCTCCGTTCTCGTATAGTCTCCGCCTGCCGTGGAGCGAATTCTTGCATAGGTAACCGCCTGACTTCCGTCAAGGAGCTGATTACCGGAATGCTCAATGAACTTCGCTTCTTTACCAGCCACCTGCGCTGTCTCTTCCAAAAACTCATTCATGTACTGGACTTCCTCTTCCTTAATGTCAACCTCGATTCCGCCAAGCAGATCAACCGTATCCGCCAACGCTTTAAAGTCAACTGTTACATAATTTTGAATATCCAAATCCAGATTTTTATTCAGCATATTGATAGCATCCTGCGGACCGCCTGTAAAATATGCATTGTTGGCCTTTTTGATTTCTCCATTCATCTGCTCCGTCAACGTATCACGATAGACAGACACCATCTTTACTTCCTTCGTCTGATTATCAATTGTTGCTACAATGATGCAGTCCGCATGTGTTCCCTCTTCCAGCTGTCCTTCTCTGGAATCTCCTCCAAACAGCGCAACCGTTGTATATCCTTCCTGATTTGCTCCCTCATTCACTTTGATGTCTCCCTCATCAAATGATGTGACCTGAAACTTATCATACTTTAAAATCACATAGCCCACTGCCAGTAATACTGCAAGAATCACAATCTCTGCCAGCAAAAAAAGAACTCTCTTTTTTCTCCTCGATTTTTTTCTCTTCTTTTTCATCAAACCAATTCCCTTCTTAATATTTATCATCCCCTATTGAAATAAGCATCCCCAGCCTATCTATGTTTCTCTTTGGGAATGCTTATACTCTCAATATCCGTTGGCGGATCTGTTGGCTCCGTCGGTGGATCCGTCGGCTCTGCAGGCGGATCTGTTGGTTCCGTCGGCGGGTCCGTCGGCTCTGTAGGCGGGTCCGTCGGCTCCGTCGGCGGACTTTCCGGTTCTACTGGCTGCTGCGGCTCCTGCGGAGTTACCGGTTCTTCCGGCGCGACCTGCTCGCCTGTACTTTCCTCACTGCTATCATTGCCATTGCTGTTATTATTATAACTATTATTATAATTCTGATTCTCCTGTGTCTCACCAGACGCTCCCCCTGATTGCTCTGCGCTGCTGTCTGACTGGCTTGTCCCAAGCTCTGCCTTGATCGCACTGTCAATACTCTGTACTTTTGCCGAAGGCTGATAATCAACCGTTCCATATAGGAATTCATGAAGCATTTTCACATTTGTAAGTAGATCTGTGGGAATCACAATACTTCCTTTTCCTGGAATGGTATCCGTTGTCTTTTCCATCGGAAATCCTGTTGTCTCCGCGATCTTATATTTCGCAAACGACTTTGCGTAATTTAAGATTTCCGTAATACTCAGGCTTGTCTTTATTTTCGGAAATACCTGATCGATAATTTTATTGATTGTCACCAAATCACTTTTTACGGCTTTTTCAGCAATTTTCTCAATTACTCTTCTTTGTCGCTCTGTTCTTGTGAAATCACTTCCCGCCGTAGATCGGATACGCGCATAAGTTGTAGCCTGAACTCCATCCAATGTCTGTAATCCGGCCGTCGTGATATGGTTCGCAGCCTTGCCTGCAACTGCACCTGTCTCATCAATAAACTCGTTGATATACTGAACTTCCTCTTCCTGAATCTCAATCTCAATGCCGCCAAGCAAATCTACAACATCTGAAACAGCAGTAAATCGACGGTCACAAAATCCTGTATATCCAAATCAAGATTCATATTCAGCATATTGATTGCCTGCTCGGCACCACCATAACTGTACGCCGCATTGCATTTCTGAAGTGTTCCGTCTGAAAGATCTAAAAACTGTCACGATACACAGACACAAGCCTGACTTCTTTTGTCTCATTGTTCAAGCTGGCAACAATCAGACAATCTGTTCTCGTTCCCTTTTCCATCTCTCCCTCTCTCGAATCCACTCCAAAAACAGCAAAATTCGTATATCCCACGCCCACATCTTCTTCCAGATCATTGACTACAATCTTTTTCCTTCGGAATCACTTCTCGCTTTACCTTTCCAAGTTTTGCAGTCACATAGAATCCCGCTGATGCTGCAAGGCAAATAATAACGCCGCTGATGCACAAAGCAATCTTCTTTCCCCTGCTCAGGCGTGTGAACCAGTTAGTTAATCTCCCCTTCTTTCCTTCCATATGAGTTTCCCCTTTTCTTTTGCTCAAAATCAGTTGATATTATCATACACTAAAATCTTTTTATCAGCAAGTATGAGGTGCTTTTTACTGCATCCTATCGCAATAAAAAACGGAACTGTAACTACAACTGCATATGCATATCGGAACTCCGCAAACACCGGTGTCGCAATCATAAGTGAAGCCACGATTGCAAGCACAGGGAAAAACACTAAAATTTTCTGTTTTTTGAAAATGCTGATCCAAAACATCGCAATTGCGATCCATGTATAAATCCCAATTCCCCAAAACCATGCTATTACCGGCATCGCATAAAAGAAACCTTCCACTTTTTCCAATCCAGCCTGAAATACTGATGGTAATTTTGAATCTCTTACCATTCCAAATGTATTATCTTTAACCTCTGTCGACACAGCCCAGTATTCCACTCCGGGACACCAAAATCCTCTCGTCTGATCGATCTGTGCTTTCAGATATGTTCCTGGATATTTCATTCCAAGCTCCAGCCATAATTTCAAATACTCTTTTGCATGTTCCTTAATATAATCCTGATTTCCTTTTTCTCGCACCAACGTTTTAATCGGATCTGAGATTGTACTGTCATACTCTTTTGGCACCCGTTCCAAATCTACAACTTTACTCAATAATTCTTCCTGTTCCTGGGTCAGTTCTCCTCCATCTGTAATAACACGTGCAATGTGCTGTGCAGGAATGGATAGCGCTTCAATCGTATCCGGTTGTACCACTTTATAGTGCTCCATAACAGGCCCCTTCACAAACATTACAAGAAACACAGTCGCAATACAGATGAGTCCCGTCTGAACTCTTTTTTTCTTCATGAAAAATATAATAAACGGAATACACAGCACATATGCATAAAATCCGTTGCTTCTTAAAAGACTTATAAGAATGCCTGTTATGAAGAATAAAATCCAGTCCACTTTTGTCTGTTCATTGCACTCCATTTTCCACAAAATCACAGAAAACAAAAGGACTATTGCTCCCATAAGCACGTCTTTCCACATTGTCACAGCATAAAACGCATTGATTGGAAAAACTGCATAGAAAATCAGACAGCCAATCAGATATATTCTTCTTGTCCCTTTCTGATACAGATAATAAATGACATAGGCATAAATCAGTGCTAAGACACACATTTGAAACATCACATAAATGGCAACACCTGTATTTATGCTGTCACTGATTAGTTTTCCCAAAAAGCAGCAAAATTTAATCATCAACGTCTGAATCCATGGCTGATGATTGCTGTAACTGCTAAGTCCGATTGCCTGCTCTACCTGCCATTCTGAATCCCACGTCACTACCCCCGGATATAATGTCAAAAAATATGGCAGCCAGCATATCAGACAGATTCCAACGATTCCCCAATATAACTTTTTCGACTTTTTTCGCTCTTCTTTACTATCCATCATTTCAAAAGCTAAAATCTTATCCCAAATAATTCCCAGTAAAATATATAAAATGATACTATAAAGAATGACACGTGCTGTACAAACACAAATCAAAGATAATCCTGAAAACCCAAGCACCTCATAATTTCCTAAAACCCAAAACACCGCAAATACAATTGATAACACTATTAAAAAATTGCGTTCCTTTTTTTCCCTTTTCCACTTTACTTCAAACTTCATCTTACCCTCAACTATCCTTTTTCTCCAAAAACAGTTTTCTCGTAACAAAATTATAGACCATTACAACGATTGTAGCACCAATTTTAGATATCATATAAAAAACTCTGAATTTTTCCACCGCAAGCCACATAATCAGCTGATTGATCCCCAAACCTATGATACTAAGTACAACAAACAGCGCAAACTCTTGCTTTTTATCTCTGTTTTCTTCTACCTCAAATACCCATTTCACGCTCATGACATAATTAAAAATAACAGACACCGCAAAAGAAATCCCACTGGAAATCAAATAATTGATGTGAAATACTTCTGTCAAAAAAATCATGATACCATAATCAATGACAAACGCGCTTCCCCCTACAACACCAAACTTCATAATCTGCTTTATTAATTTTTCCATCTCTTCACTTCCTGTTTTTTATTTCATCTGATTCAGCATCAGCTCATATAATTGTCTGTGTTTCTTTACAATTACATCTAAAATAATACCGCAGACCCAAAGCAACATTCCCAAAACTGCTATCACACCGGACACAATTAAAGTTGGAAATCTCGGAACCAGTCCTGTTTGAATATAATCCACAAATACCGGGACAAACAAAATCAAGGTGATTGTCCATAGCACTGCCGCTATCAGAGAGAAAAACGCAAACGGGCGATATTCTCGAAACAACGTCGCAATTGTCTTTAACACTTTCATTCCATCAGAAAACGTATTCAGTTTCGAATCACTTCCCTCCGGTCTGTCTCTATAAACAACTGGAATTTCCTCAAGCAAGAAGTTCTTGTCCACTGCATGAATAGTCATCTCCGTTTCTATCTCGAACCCTTTTGACAATACCGGGAACGACTTTACAAACATCCTGCTGAATGCCCTGTATCCCGTCATGATATCTTTGACCTCATTTCCGAATAGCTTGTTGATAAAAAAACGCACTGTCCGGTTTCCCATATTATGAAATGGTCTCTTATTTTCTGTAAAATAGGTAGATGAGAGACGGTCGCCGATTACCATATCCACACCTTTGTTCAATACTTTGTCCACCATCTCTCTCGCGTGCTCTGCCGGATATGTATCATCTCCGTCAATCATCAGATAGCAGTCCGCATCAATCTCACGGAACATACTCCTGATGACATTTCCCTTTCCCTGACGATATTCATATCTGACTACCGCACCTGCTGCTCTTGCAATTTCATCCGTGCCATCTGTTGAATTATTGTCATACACATAAATTGTGGCCTCTGGCAATGCCTTCTTATAGTCTTCAATTACTTTTTTAATTGTGATACTTTCATTGTAACATGGTATTAATACTGCTATCTCATCTCATAATTTTCCCCTTCTCAACTTATTACGTATAATTCCAGTCACCCGTTTATCAGTGCCTTGAATTCCTTCGGTTCAAATCCCATATTCACTACTACTATTGCCACAGCACTCACAACTCCGGCAGCCAGTGCATATACAAACCAAATAATAAAAGAATCCATCTGCTGTGGTACAAATTTGATTCCTGCAAAAATCAAAAGAATACTCATCACAAGATTTCTCAACACTCTTGCTAATGATTTCCCACCAGAACCTTTAACCAGTTTCTTATGGTTATAAATCATAACTTCAACAGAGCGGTATGCATACGAGCACGCTGTTCCAAACAGAACTCCCGCCATTCCAAATTTATGAATACATAAAACAGATACAATAATATTGATTACTGCTTCCAAAATTGCCTGATACTGTGTCTCTTTATAATGTCCCGCTGCACAGATGATCGTAAGTCCCGGGATTCTTATATTCTGCAAAAGTACAATCACCGTAAACAGTCCTGCGATAACCGGTCTCATATAATTCGTGTCGGTCATATTCATTGTATAGACAGACACAAAAGGTAAAATCAACACTCCCATGCAGACCGTTACTATAAACAAAATAATGATATACATGTATTCATAGGTTGAATAACTTTTTCTCAGTGTCTCACTTTCCCCTTTTGAGATCACCTCTCCAAAACCTGCCGTCAATCCGTTTGAGAAAGATGTCAAAAGCATGTTAACTGCATATACAATTAAATTGTACACACCATATACACTCACTTCTAACAAGGAACCTTTGCCAAGGAGAATCGTCAGCAAAACAACATCTGTATTGTTTACGATAATTCCAACAACTTGGTGGAGAAGTGCAGCCCCTCTCTGAGTCAAAGCAGAAGTAGACGGTTCTACATGAAAATCAAGTTCTGGATAGCGTTTCTTTGCATAGCGCTTTACCAAGAAAAGTCGCAGCATATACACCCCTGTGGCAACTGCCTTTACCCATAATACATTTGCCCCCTGATAAATCAGTGCAATGGATAAAACCATATTCACAAGCGTTCCTGCTGACTGAATCAGAGCCACTATATAGCCCTCTTGGTTTGCTGTCAGCAATACTCTGTATTTTCCCAAAAAGAAATAATCCACAAGTGTACTGCTCGCCAGCACTAAGATCATACTTCTTACAAGTGTGTTATCAAGCTGTCCGGAAATCATAAATGGATACACTACTGTAAGCACTCCTACCAGTCCGAGAAACAGCATCCCCGAACGGTTATAGAAACGTCTTGCAGCAGACAAGACTCCATTTACTTCTTTTGTATTGTTATTTGCAAGCGGTGCATACAAGGCAACTACAGACGCCGTTCCAACCCCAGCCTCCGCAAGTCCCAAATATGCTAAAAACTGATTGATCGAAGTAATCATTCCATTTATGTTTGAGCCATACGCTTCCAGAAAAAATCTTGGCAATATAATTCCGGATGCAAATACGATGACCTGCAAAAATAGATTTGCGACCATATTCTTAAATGCCTGTTCACTTCTCATATGATTTACCTTTCCTTTGTCTATCCATAATCGTATTAAAAACTTTCTCTATAACAGCAGCATCCACTGTCTCATCAAATTTACGCGCAAACAAATGTGGTGCTTGCATCAGTTCCTCATAATCATTCTCTCTCCATACATATGGATTCCCTCGTTTCCAATCAATCAGACGCAGGCTGGCAAAATAGTCATCTTCCAGCGAAAAGACTTTTTTTCTGTATTTACCTGAATTCCAGACAAGTGTCTGTATAAAAAACTCATCTGCGCAAAGTGTCGCATGAAACATCTTATAGATAAGTTCCTTATTTTCTAAAATAAATCCCACTAATTCATGTGTAATGCTCACCCAATTTGCCCCAAGACAGTACTCCATGCTCTCCATATGACGCTTTATGCCAATTCTCCTCTGCAAAAACAGTGATACTTTTTCTACAAACCGAAGAAATCCATGTCCTTCTCGTCCAATTTTCTCCTGCAGCCAGTAATATTGTTCATATTTATATCTGGATTCCTCCCAAAACGTTTTGGGACAAAAATAGATAAATTCTTTTCCGTAGTGCTCACGGAAAAATTCATGTATCTCATCCTGCGTCTTAATCGGTAAATCCACACCACTTATCAAATGATAATATTCATAGCCATGTTCCCACGCTGCCTGAAATAAAATCAGCTCACTTTGAATCTGACTATATCCTCCCCACTGTTCACGGACGTTCTCCACAAAATGCAAAGCAGATTTTTTCACCACACCCTTAAGTTCTTCTCGTTCAAACCTTACATCCATTCCTATATGAATATAAATGTCATTTCTCTCATCATCAAGCAACATCAGCAATTTTCTTAATAATGCAAACTGATGATGCGCTTTGATCAAATATGCATGTTTTTTCATCATTTACTTTTTCTTTCCTCACTGATAAAGACTAATTTGCGATACAATTCCAGATTTAAAAATAATATCATTGCCGATATTTTTCGATTACGATTAAAATACTTATTTTTTAGGATTCGAATCATATGCCTTCGTATGAATAAAACCAACTCTTTTCTGCCCTCAATGGTTCGATAGTTTTCTTCCAAAAGCATCTTATCAAGTACAATAAAGCGCGACCATAACCAAAGGCACTCTGCTTCTTCCGTCAATGACGGAAATGCTTTCTGCACTACTTTGTAATTTTTCGTATATCCGTCTATAATATCATATAATTGTGGTCGATATGGCTTTCCTGTGATACTGTCCTCTCTGTGTAGATAATAATATTTCGGTTTCGTACCCACCGCAACTTTCTTGATTCTCTGCATCATATCCACAGTAAAGTAAATATCTTCATATAGCTTTCCTTTTGGAAAGCGCAGATCTTCAATGCAGCTTCTGCGAATCAGTTTATTCCAAATTTCTCCGCGAATTGTGTGCCCCTGCAGAATACATCGAAATGCCTCTTCCCCACTACACACAAAATCTTTTTCCTCTTTCTGTTGTTCAATACGGTCACTGTAAACCTCGTAGAGTCCACACGTCGCCATATCAGCTCCTGCCTCTGTCAGCCGGGTATACATATATTCTAGCATATCTGACTCAATATAATCATCACTGTCTATAAAAATGATATATTCCCCTGACGCATGTGGCATTCCTGCATTCCTTGCATCACTCAATCCACCATTTTCCTTATGTATCACTTTTACCCTCGAATCCTGTTCTCCGTATGCATCACAGATTTCCCCGCATCTGTCCGGAGTTCCGTCATCTACCAAAATAACTTCAATATCCGAAAACGTCTGATTTAAAATAGAATCCACACACTTATGAATATATTTTTCTACTTTATATACCGGCACTATCACACTGATTTTTGGCATAATTTTCCTCCATCACTTTTATTTCTTATAATATTCCAATAGCTGTTTTCCCGCTGTCATAATATCATATCCAGCACCTTGAAACTGTTCCTTTATAATAGTATTTTGAACTTCCGTTCTCCCAGCATCTCCCGGTTCCAAAATGCACTCTTTCCATTCTTTTTCATTATGAGCCAATGGCAAAAATGTTACTGCATCTGTAATTTTTACTTCTTTGCTGATCGTATCCGCCATCACACTGTAAACTCCGGATGCCTGCGCTTCCAATGCAACTAACGGCAGGCCTTCAAAGAGCGATGGAAACACAAATACATCCATCGCATTCCATAACTGCGGAATGTCTTTTCTGACCCCCAAAAACTGTACCTGATTTTCTATTGCATATTCCTGCACTTTCGCAGTAATTTGTTCTTTTAACTCTCCATCCCCTATAAGCAGCAAAACTGCATCTTCACGCTCTTTCGCAATCTCATTAAATATATCAATCAGAAATTCATGATTTTTCTGTTCTTCAAACCTACCCACATGTCCAACTACAAACCGATTCTCCACACCAAGCTCTTCTCTGATCTTTTGTCTGGTAGTTTCATTATAAAAAAATTTTTCTACATGCAGTGCATTGTGGATGATATGAAATCGGTCACTTTGCATAGTTTTCTCATCAAACAACCATTTCCCCGCAACTTTACTGCATGCAAAAAAATCAGTGGCATAATGTAAAATCCGCGGCTTGTTCAAACGGTGCAGTATATTTCTCAGCAACCCTGGTGTAGAAGAATTGTGGGAATGTGCGATCACTTTTGGCACCCCTGCTTTTTTCCCAATTTCCAGTGGTACAATGTTTGCAGCAGACAGCATATTCACATGAATTGCAGCATATTTTTCCTCTTTCAATATCTTTAAAAGTTCTCTTCGAAAACGAATCGGATGCCTTTTCACATTGGAAATATAGAAAACTGTTCCTCCCAAAGACTTTATCTCATCCTCATACGCAAGACTGTCATACATGCTGATAAAATCAAACTGCACGCCATATTTCACAAGTTCTCTATAATAATTCATTACGAAGCTTTCTACTCCGCCCGGATTATGGGATAATCCAATTTGTAAGATTCGCATAATTATTTCCTTCCTATTCTCTTCTACTTATTTATCTTTTTCTCTCTTTTCTTTCAGTTTTGATGTAACTCTTCCCACACAATAAAAAAACAAATTTTCTAATATAATCTAAAATTCCTGAGAGAAATAAGAGAACAGATAAACACCCGGGAACAATAATAATATACCATTCCATTCTTTTAGGCATCTCTATAATTCTAGCATTCAATTTTGGATAAATCAAATTATCAAAAATAAACGAAACTAAATATATTCCTAATGACAATTCTGAAATTTTCGTTATAATACTTTTCAAAATATTCGGAATATTATCTAAATTCAAATGCAAAATAAATAAAAACAGAAGAACAGCTAAAATAGCTGGCTGTATACCTTGAAAATAATTGTAATCACTTACTTCGTATGTATTTTGATAACTCCTCATATAGTTAAATACTCCAAATAAAAACAAACTTACAACTAATAATATAAAAATTGTTTCTCTTTCGAATTTTAATATCATACTCACTGATATAAGCACCAATAAAATAATATGTCAAGGGCCACAGTGTTGTCCAATAATTAGGAATGATTTTGACCCAATTTTCACTTCCTCCTGGCAATAGTATTCCCTGAATTTTCCTTGAAATTCCCCAAATATTCATCACACTTGGCAATACTGTTAAACTTAACATTGTAATAATTAATCCTATTTTTGTTTTTTTGATTTCAATCCATTATATAATATATTTATAAAAGGAATCAAAAGGAACAGTCCAATATACATCTCTATATACCACGAATACGGTGCCGCACTAAAGTTTAAAATCATTTTAATGCTTTCTATAATTCCAAATGATCTTTGTGTCGAAATGCTAAAATATACTAGACACGCTATACTAGCCAAAACATATGTTATATATGTCTTTTTTAATCCACTATAATATTTTCTACTCACTACTTTTTTATTCATCAAAAAACCCGTCAAAATTAAAAATAAAGGAACACAAATCATAAAGAAGTTTCTCATCGTTCCCATGAAAAACAATCGTTTTCCGACAACTATCTCTTCATAAAATCCATTGTGTAAAAAAAAAATGAACAGATAGTACAGAAAAAACTGCTATAACGCGTATCATATCTAAATTTATATTTCTTTTTTTAGTACTGATTACTCTTCTCCTCCACATAATGTTTCAATTAATTCCTCCCATTCAGAATATATTCTTCTTTTACAAAATTTTTCAATTCCTTTTTCCGTATTCTTTGAAAACAATATTCGTTGTTTTTCATCTATTATTAATGTTTCTATTTTTGCCGCCATCTCCTCAATATGGTACGGTGGAATCAAGTATCCATCTTCTCCCTCATTAATGATTTCCCTCGGACCGGTGGTAATATCGAAGCTTATCATCGGAAGTCCCAACGCTTTTGCCTCTAAGAGTACAAGGGGAAGTCCCTCCCGATAAGACGGCAGCACAAGAAATGCATAGTCTCCATATACCTGATATACATCCTTTACATTGCCCTTTAGAATCAATTGCTTCTCCAATCCATATTCTTCTATCTTCTTCCGAATCTCATCAAGTGTATCTCCTGTTCCATAAAGATCCCACTGCCAGTCCGGATATTTCGGCAACACAAGCTTCGCTGCTTCTACCAACATATCATGTCCTTTTTCCTCGCTGAATCTTCCAACTGTAATAATCTTTTTTGATGTGCTGTCATACGGTCTTCTTGCCTTTAATACTTCTTCCGGTATCCAATTATAGATGCTCTGAATTTTTTTCGGATTTGTCTTGAACCTTTTGATATAATCCTGACGTGTCTGTTCTGTCAATGTCACAATCTTATGAGAAATCAAACCATCCCAAAAGCGAAATGCTGTAATATCTTTCTTCTCCCACTCATTCATCAAGGCACCATGGTCACAAAATACATATTTTGCCTTTGTAAAAAATCGAACCGGTGATACGGTAATTGCCGGATGATTCTCCATTAGGAATACTACATCAATCTCATTTTCTTTTATATACTCCTTAAATGGTTTAAATACACTTGTGATCCGTTTTCGGATTCTGCAGTCTTCTGCCAGTTCCGCTCGATAGTGAATTCTCGGATCCAGATCGTACGGAACATGTTTCCCTTTTCCAAAAATGCCATATATATATACCTCATATGCATCACAAAAAGCGTTGGCAAGTGATGTCGTCACTTGCTCAACGCCTCCTGTTACTGTCATATCATATTCTACAAAACATAATCTCTTCATAATCCACTCCAGTTTGGTCAAACAATACTCATCTATCTCAAAATAAGTTTATACCATAAATCAGAGGGTTTCTCAAGGGGTGTAAGAGATTCTTAAGTTTTTAGAAGTTCTTTTAATAGTATGAACTTGGTAATTGTTCTGTTTTTACAACTTGGCCATTTTTAATATATTTTCTATATGCGACTGCACTTCTGCTTCCACTCCACCAAGATTCTATCGATACGTAATCGTACCAGCTTGGCTGTGTCCCCCATACTTCTGCATATAATGTTTTTCCCTTTGTATAGGTAACGAGTTTCACCGGAAAATTAAAATCATTTCTGATTTTCAAATCTGAGCTCCCATAGTTGACCATTGCATCCTGTCCTATCGGAACATAAGTTGATGGAACAGAGTGATTTCTTCTTTCTACAATTGTAAGACCTGCTCTAAGAGCTGCCCCATACAGTGTTGTACTTGCTTGACAAATTCCTCCGCCATATCCAATGCCGCCAACTACACCAGCTGGTAAATATCCTTCTGCTTTTCCACATGGACCTGCAATATCAAAAAATGAAATAGTCTGTCCCGGCTGAATGACAACTTGGTTAAAACTCTTTAATGCTTTGCTCATATTGTATGTACCGTTAGAATTATTAGTTGAAACAGTAGTAAACTGTGACATACGAGTTCCAAATGCTACCACTCGCCCATCATCACCAATAGAAAAGCCCCTCTATAATTACATTTCTAGCCATATATTTTGTATCTGAATAGAAATAATACTTATATCCACCTATCGTTTGCCATCCACTTACCATAAAACCTTGCGAATTTGCGTAATACCATGTTCTTCCGAACGTAACCCACTGATTTTTGTATGGAAAACCGGTTGCCGGATTTTTATAATACTTGTTTCCATTATATTCTCCCCAGCCACCTTCTTTAATCATAATACCATTACCATCAAATCGATATAACACACCTGAAACCACCTGCGTGCTATTTTTTTACAATTTTGCATGCATCATTTTCCGCAGTAATAATATGTATCACCAAAACTTATAAATTGGTTTTGATATAAGCTTCCATCTGCTTTTGAAAAATAACGTTTTCCACTTGTTTCTATCCAACCAGTCTTTTTTTATTAGGATTCCTGTGTTTTCATCTGTATAATAATATTTATTACCTGCTTTAGCAATTCCATACTGAACACTAGCATCTTCTCCCATACAATATCCTACATCTCCAAAAGTAATTACCTGATTTTGGTACAACATTCCTTCTACATTACTGAAATAACGTTTCCCATCAAAATCAATCCATTGTGCTTTCTTTTGGATAATTCCATTCTCTCCTGAATAATAACTCCTTCCATTGTTTGCCTTGACAATTCCATTTTGAATACTTCCATCGCTTCCCATGTAATAACTTGTATCTCCAAAGCTTATTATCTGATTCTGATACAGTATTCCTTCTACATTACTAAAATACTTTTTTTCTCCCTCCTCTATCCACTGGGCTTTCTTTTGGATCACGCCATCTTTCCCTGCATAATACAGTTTTCCATTACTCTCTTTGACTATCCCACTTTGAACACTTCCATCGTTTCCCATGTAGTAGTATGTATTTCCAAAACTGATCATCTGATTTTGATATAATACTCCTTCAGCATTGCTGAAATATTTTTTCCCACTGGCTTCTATCCATTGAGCTTTCTTCTGTATTATCCCGTCTTTTCCAGCATAGTACATCTTCTCATTGCTTGCATTAATAATTCCGCTTTGGACACTTCCATCAATTCCCATATAATAATATGTAGATCCAAAACTAATCATCTGGTTCTGATATAAGATTCCCTCTGCGTTGCTGTAATATCTCTTTCCATCTTTTTCTATCCATTGTGCTTTCTTACATAATCTTCCTGTATACTCATCAAAATAATAACAGCACCCTTGAATCTCTACAATCCCTCTAACTGGCTCTCCATTAACATAATAATACCAACCATCTTGTGTCCAACCACTTGAAATTTTCTGCTCATTGAACCCTTCATTATTATCCTTTAAGCTCTCTTCTACCTTTTCTGAAAATACTGACTTATCAATTACAATTTGTATTTTTTCTGAATTCCCTTTGCTTTCTACACTAACGCTCGTATGACCTTCTGTCTTCGCTTCTATTACATACCATTTTACACCACTCGGAGCATTTTTTAATAACTCTGCTCCTTTTTTTTCATAAAGCAACTGGTCAGAACTAATCTCTTTTACCTGTATTAAATTGCTATTTTCTTCTGTTATTACAAGTTCATCATACATGTTTTCTGAATTACATAATACATAAAAACAAGCGCTTTCTCCGACTGCTATTTTTATCTGTTCACAACTTAACAAAATATCATTCTTTTCTTCTTTGTTTTCCAATTCAGTAGCATTTTCCATATGCTTCCGTATTTCCTGCTCGAAAAAACAATCTTGCTCCATTGGTACAACTTGGCTCTCTGCAGCCTCTACTCTGAGTGT
>ENA-OQBV01000990-OQBV01000990.1-human-gut-metagenome-genome-assembly--contig:-NODE-990-length-15117-cov-5.058306_pt1 | contig 15117 bp, 16 predicted proteins | sample MGYA00242750_ERZ504559 | MGnify/ENA primary metagenome ERZ504559 (study PRJEB26092, sample SAMD00036230) | human gut metagenome | host: Homo sapiens | study: EMG produced TPA metagenomics assembly of...
TTATTTGTTTTTGGAGAAGGATTGTTAACGTTCTCATTTTTCATTATAAAAAACAAAAAATAAGATTAAAAAAGCAATAATAAAAAATTAGAGAAGGATATTTTGATTCCATATAGTAATATTTCCTGATTAAATTGCATGTTTTTATAGTTATTATTTTAACAAAAAAATAGTTTTTTACAAAAAATATCAATTTGTCATTAAAAAAAGATTGGAATTTAGATTAAAAAATGATAGAATAAAACATGTAAAAACCTAAAAGGAGAGTTTTATATGGATAGTACAGTTAATTCACAGTCAAATACAGTAGCACCAAAGCAAGCAGAGTGCAAAAAGATGCGTTATAGCATCCGTAAGGTTGCCGCAGTAGGGGCAACATCAGCACTTGTTGGTACCTTGGCATTTTTAGGTGCCACTCAGGTAAAAGCTGATCAAGTTACAGAAACAGCACCAGCTGTAGCTACTGCGACAGCAACACCAGAAACAAGCACAGCATCTCTAACGGTAGCCAGTGAAACAGCAACAAGTGTGGCAACTTCAGAAGCAGTTGAATCTTCAGTTGCACATTCAGAGGTTGCAACTAAACCAGTTACAGAGACACAACCAAGCAACACAACTCCATCAGTAGTTGAAGAAAAGGCGTCTAGCACAGTAGTGACATCTTCATCAGATGCAACAACACCTTCAGCGACTGTTGCTGCAGTTTCTGCTCCGGCTCATACATCAGAGGCTGCAGTAGAAGCACCAACTTCAACAGCAAGCTCAGAAGCAGCTGATACACACACTGAAGTAGACCTTAAAGTTTCTGAAAACAGCGCAGCTAATGCCAACCTTAGTAAACTTAATGGTCGTATCAAGTCTATTGTTGAAGAGAATATGACCTCAGATCAAATCGTTGCCTTGACTGAGGAAGAAATTAAAGCACTTAATAAAGTTGACTTTAGTGATGATGCTATCAAGGGTACAGGTACTAGCTTGACTTACCGTAACTTGAAAGATATCGTTGCTAGCTTCTTGAAGCAAGACAGCAAATTGGCAGTTCCTTACTTTAAAGCAGATACAATCATCAATATGCCTGCCTTCAACACTGTTGATGCCCAAACGATGAAAAAAGAAGAAATCGACGTTTGGGATTCTTGGCCAGTCCAAGATGCTAAGTCAGGTGTAGTTAGCAACTGGAATGGTTACCAGTTGGTTATCTCAATGGCCGGTGCACCAAATAAAAACTCAAACCACATTTACTTGCTCTATAGTAAATATGGAGATAATGACTTTACACATTGGAAAAATGCGGGTCCAATCTTTGGTTATAATGCCCTTGAAGATGACCAACAATGGTCAGGTTCAGCGACGGTAAACTCTGACGGTAGTATCCAACTTTACTACACTAAGAATGATACTAGTGGCGGTAAATTGAACTGGCAACAATTGGCTAGTGCTACACTTAACCTAGCTGTTGAAAACGATGAAGTTGTTATCAAGTCAGTTGAAAATGACCACATTCTCTTTGGTGGGGATAACTATCATTATCAAAGTTATCCAAAATTCATGAGTACTTTCAACGATGACCACAACCACGATGGAAATCCAGACCGTACAGATAACTACTGTCTTCGTGACCCACACATCATTGAAGATAACGGTAGCCGCTACCTTATTTTCGAATCAAATACAGGTGACGAAAAACTACCAAGGCGAAAAACAATTTACAAATGGTCAAACTATGGAGGAGATGACGCCTTTAACCTTAAGTCATTCCTCAATATTGATTAATAATAAACACCTTTACAACCTTGCATCATGGGCAAATGGTTCTATTGGTATCTTGAAACTTGACGACAATGAGAAAAATCCATCTGTAGCTGAACTTTACACACCGCTTGTCACTAGCCACATGGTTACTGATGAAGTAGAACGTCCAAGTGTTGTTAAGATGGGTGGCAAGTATTACCTCTTCACTGCTTCACGTATCAACAAATCTACGGATGCTGAAGGTACTGTAGCAGCGCGTGAAGCTGTCGGTGATGACGTTGTCATGCTTGGATTCGTATCAGACAGCCTCCGAGGAAAATATCGTCCACTTAATGGCTCAGGTGTGGTCTTGACAGCCTCTGTACCAGCTGACTGGCGTACATCTACCTATTCTTACTATGCGGTTCCTGTTGAAGGCTCATCAGATACTCTTTTGGTAACTTCTTACATGACTAACCGTGGTGGAATTGCCGGTGCTGAGAATAAATCAACATGGGCTCCAAGCTTCCTTATCAAGATGAATGCAGATGATACTACAGAAGTTCTTCCTAAGATGACGAATCAAGGTGACTGGATTTGGGATAAATCTAGTGAAAGCTTGGTACACGTAGGCGATCAAAACAGTGCTAAATTGCCAAACGAGGACTTTAATGTAGATTATTATGCGGTATCGGGTTATGGTCTTAAACCACATACTTATCCTACAGTTGATGGTTCAACAGGCGTTTCTGAAGCTCACGGTGTCTTGACTGTAACTGTTAAAGATGGTAAAGACAAGAAGGCAGATAAGCCAGAAACACCAGTAAGTCCAACAGAAGGTAATCATTCTGTTGATGATAAGTCTAACAAACCAGATACACCTTCTAAACCAGCAGACAATAATCAACCATCAACTAATAAAGAAGATAAACCAGCAACGCCGACGAATCCAGATTCTCCAGTTCGTAATCCGTTCCCTTATTTCACAGATCGCCCATCTAATGATAATAATTCATCAGATGATCATCATGTAGAGGTTCCTGCGAAACCTTCAACAGAGGGTTCTGTGGGTGACCGTCGTCCAGTAGCTCAAGCTACAGAGATTGCGTCACCAGTACCAGAGGCTATTGTAGCAACTGGACCAACTGTTTCAACGACTCCTGTTAAAGAAGAGTCTGTCACTGAAACAGAAGCTCCAAAACCAGCGAAGTCTGAAGAGGAAGTTCAGTCTCACGGAGTCGCTAAAGCTGATGAAGTAACTAAGTCTGATGAGTCAAGTAAAGACAACAATACTAAAGTTGCTGCCAAACTTGCTACGACTCCTAAGACACCAAGTGATTCAGAAGGTTCAAAGAGCAACATTCTTTCAATCTTGGCGACTATCTTTGCAGCAATTGCAAGTCTAGCTCTTCTTGGCTATGGTTTGGTCACAGGAAAGATTCATTTGCCTAAAAAATAATCCTTTTCAAAAACGTTTGCAGTAAAGCAAGCGTTTTTTTTGCCTTTTTGATATAATGGAGTGAGTATAAAGCAAAGGAAGAAACTATTATGGGTAAATTTCAAGTTATTTCACATCCACTGATTCAACATAAACTTTCAATCCTCCGTCGTGAGGATACTTCTACTAAGGACTTCCGTGAGCTAGTTAATGAAATTGCTATGCTCATGGGTTACGAAGTGTCTCGTGACCTTCCTCTCGAAGAGGTTGAAATTCAAACACCAATTACCAAAACTGTACAAAAACAACTTTCTGGTAAGAAATTGGCGATTGTTCCAATTCTTCGTGCGGGTATTGGTATGGTCGATGGTTTCCTTAGCCTTGTACCAGCAGCTAAAGTTGGTCATATTGGTATGTATCGTGACGAGGAAACTCTTGAGCCGGTTGAGTACTTGGTTAAATTACCAGAAGACATTGATCAACGTCAGATTTTTGTAGTAGACCCTATGCTTGCGACTGGTGGTTCAGCAATCTTGGCAGTAGACTCACTTAAAAAACGTGGTGCAGCTAATATCAAGTTTGTTTGCTTAGTTGCAGCACCAGAAGGTGTCAAAAAATTGCAAGATGCTCACCCAGATATCGATATCTACACAGCATCTTTGGATGAGAAACTTAATGAAAACGGTTATATTGTTCCAGGTCTTGGAGATGCAGGTGACCGTCTCTTTGGTACAAAATAAGTTGAAAAGGGAAAATTTCCCTTTTTTTACTAGATTAATAAGTTTTAAGTGAGATTGGTTTAGGGAATTTTAGCACTCTTTCAGAAAGAGTGCTAAGAATGATGTTTTTTATTTGACCTAATTTGACTAAAATCATATAATAGCATCAAGACAATATTAAAAGGAGGATTCATATGATTCCTGTAGTAATTGAACAAACATCACGCGGTGAGCGTTCTTATGATATTTACTCACGTTTGCTCAAGGATCGTATCATCATGTTAACAGGTCCTGTTGAAGATAATATGGCAAACTCAATTATCGCCCAACTCTTGTTCTTGGATGCTCAAGACAATACAAAAGATATCTATCTTTATGTTAATACACCAGGTGGATCCGTTTCGGCAGGTCTTGCCATTGTTGATACAATGAACTTCATCAAGTCTGATGTTCAGACTATCGTTATGGGGATGGCAGCATCTATGGGAACAATTATCGCTTCAAGCGGTACAAAAGGTAAACGTTTCATGTTGCCGAATGCAGAGTACAGATTCACCAACCAATGGGTGGTACTGGTGGCGGTACGCAACAAACAGACATGGCTATCGCAGCTGAACACTTGCTCAAGACACGTAATAACTTGGAGCAAATCTTGGCAGATAATTCTGGACAACCAATTGAAAAAGTTCATGCAGACGCTGAACGTGACAATTGGATGAGTGCTCAAGAAACGCTTGAATATGGTTTCATCGATGAAATCATGGCTAATAACCAATTAAAATAAACTGAGCTTGTCTTAAACAAAAGTCAGATGCAAATCGGTTGTATAAGGACCGTTTCATCTGGCTTTTTGTGTTATAATAGAAAACATGTTAATAATCAATGAGGAGTTGCTTGCGATTGATCAAGCTATAGAGTATCTTGTTTCGTATTTTCTAAAGCTACCTGAGGTAGAGAATTATCGTTTAAAACGCCAGAAATTCGAAAATGATAGAGAACTTCAAGAGCAACTCTTTGCATTTCAAAAATTAAAGGATAGCTATGATACTGCTAAGGCGTATGAGGCTTTTAGACCAGATGTGAGAGAGTTGAAACGTCAGGTTTTGCGAATGAAGCGCCAAATTGATTTAAACGAGGTGGTTATTGGCTATCGTCAGGCAGAGTTCGATTTACAGACTATTTTAGCCAATCTTGGTGAGGAGATTGCCCAAGCTGTTTCAAATCAGATTTTTATTGATACTGGGCTACCTCTTGCCCCTCATAAACCACATCATAAAAAGGGAGACACTAACATAAAGGAGAAGATGAGTCATGATTAAGCGTCAAGGCATTATTGTTTATTTATACTACAATAGAGACTTACGTAAAATTGCCAAGTTTGGGGATGTTGTCTACCATTCTTATAAGATGCGTTATGTGCACCTTTATGTAGATGAGGACAAGGTTGAGAATATTTTGAAAGAGCTCGATGGAATGAAAGCAGTGAAAAAAGTTCTGCCTTCCTACTATTCTGATATTGATATGGACTTTGTAGGTAGTCTGGAACGTTACGACACCTCAGTCCCTGAACCGTTTAAGAACTTTTCTCTTTAATAAGAGAAAAGTTTTTTTCTTTTTAAAGAGTTATTCTTAAAGTAATGGAAACGATTACTGCCGCTAAAGCTTAGTTATGTGTAGTTGACAATTGTCTGATAATTCTGTAAGCTATAAGATGGACTTTTTTAAGAAAATATTAAGGAGAAATCTTATGTCTAAAAAGATCACACTTATTGTGTTAGCCTTTTTTGCTTCCATTTTCTTAGTTGCCTGTGGCAAGTCACCAGATGTGACTGCTAATGCCAATGGTACTAAGATTGGCGATACAATCAAAATTGGTGTTAACATGGAGTTGACAGGTGCCGTTGCAGCCTATGGTAAGGCAGAGCAGAATGGTATTAAGTTGGCTGTTGACGAAATTAACAAAGCTGGTGGCGTCGATGGCAAAAAGCTTGAGCTTGTCACAAAAGATAATAAATCTGAAAATGCTGAAGCTTCAACATCTTCAACGAACTTGGCTATTCAGAATAATGTAAATGCTATCGTTGGTCCAGCGACATCAGGTGCTGTTGCTGCGGCTAGCCTTGTATCACAAAAAACAGGAGTTCCTTTGCTGACACCTTCAGGTACGCAGGACGACCTTACGGTAGATGCTAATGGTACGAAGAAATTCGTTTTCCGTACAACCTTCAAGGATAGTTACCAAGGTAAAGTTTTGGCAGCTTATTCTTACAATAATTTGAATGCTAAGAAAGTAGTTCTCTACTATGATAATGCTTCAGATTATGCCAAAGGTATTGCGGATGAATTCAAGCGTGAATATAAAGGTAAAATCGTTACTGAAGCTACCTTTGCTTCAGGGGACAAGGACTATCAGTCAGCATTGACTAAATTTAAAGACCTTGATTATGATGCTATTGTAATGCCTGGTTACTATACTGAGACTGGTATTATCACTAAACAAGCACGTGACCTTGGAATTGATAAACCAATCCTTGGACCTGACGGATTCAGTGATGCGAAATTTACTGAGCTTGCAGGTAAAAAGAATGCTTCAAACGTCTACTATGTATCAGGATATTCAACAAATGTTGCTCTTTCTGACAAGGCATCAGGATTCATCGAAGCATATAAGAAAGCTTACAACACTGACCCAAATATGTTTGCTGCTCTAGCTTACGATTCTGTTTATATGATTGCAGAAGCATCAAAAGATGCGAAAACATCAGTTGATATTGCTGATAACTTAGCACATTTGAAAAACTTTGTCGGGGTTACTGGTAAAATGACGATTGATAAGGATCATAACCCTATTAAAGCAGCTCTTATGGTTAAAAGAGATAATGGTGAAGAGGTTTCAGCGGAAGCCGTTGAAATTGAAAAATAATCTGTTATCTATACTAAAAATGAACTAGAAAGTTTGGTTAAATATGTTTTTTGAACAACTTCCCCAACAACTAGTCAATGGTATCATCTTGGGTAGTATCTATGCCTTACTTGCCCTTGGATATACCATGGTTTATGGGATTATCAAATTGATTAACTTTGCCCATGGAGACATCTATATGATGGGTGCCTTCGTTGGTTACTATGCGATTAATAGCCTTGGAATGAATTTCTGGGTTGCCCTTGTCTTTGCTATGCTTGTCTGTGCGATTTTAGGGGTTGTCATTGAGTTCTTGGCTTATCGCCCACTCCGTAATTCGACACGTATTTCTGCCTTGATTACGGCTATCGGTGTCTCATTCTTCCTTGAGTACATCATGGTTCTCTTTGTAGGTGCAGATACACGTTCATTCCCTCAAAAGATTGCAATTAAGACTTATCATCTTGGATCAATCTCTGTAACAAATGTGCAATTGCTTATCTTGGTAGTTGCCCTTGTCCTTATGGTTGCTCTTCAATTGATTGTTAAAAAGACTAAGATGGGTAAAGCTATGCGTGCCGTATCTGTAGACAGTGATGCAGCTGAATTGATGGGTATTAATGTTAATAACACTATCAGCTTCACTTTTGCTCTTGGATCATCACTAGCAGGGGCAGCGGGTGTCCTTATTGGTCTTTACTATAACTCTATCGAACCTCTTATGGGTATGACACCAGGTATTAAAGCCTTTGTTGCTGCCGTTCTTGGTGGTATCGGTATTATCCCTGGTGCAGCACTTGGTGGATTTGTTATCGGTATTTTGGAGACATTATCAACTGCAATTGGTTTGTCAAGTTACCGTGATGCCATCGTTTATGGTGTCTTGATCGTTATCCTTTTGGTTCGCCCAGCGGGTATCCTCGGTAAAAATGTGAAAGAGAAGGTGTAAGACATGAAGAAAAATCTAAAAGTAAACCTTATTTGGTTTGGTCTTATCATTGGGCTCTTCCTTATCTTGAAAGGTCTTGAACTTTCAGGTATCATGAACCTTTACTACATCCAAATCTTAATGGGGATTGGAATCTCAATTCTTATGGGGCTTGGTACTAACCTGGTTCTTGGTTTCTCAGGACAATTTACACTTGGACAAGCTGGTTTCATGGCAATTGGTGCCTATTCATCAGCTATCATCACTGGTATGATGCCAACATATGACGGTTTCTACCTCTCAATGGTTGTCGGTGTCATCATCGCAGCTATTGTTGCCCTTATCTTTGGTCTACCTACCCTTCGTTTGAAAGGGGACTACCTTGCCATTGCAACTCTTGGTATGGCTGAAATCATCCGTATCATTATCGTTAATGGTGGTGAATTGACTAATGGTGCCGCTGGTTTGACAGGTATCCTTCCTTATACAAGTTGGCCTGTAATTTATTTCTTTGTCGTTATCATTACAATTTTGGTACTTAACTTCTTGCGTTCAGCAACTGGACGTCAAGCAATCACTCTTCGTGAAGATGAAATTGCTGCTGAGTCAATGGGTGTTAATGTCACAAAAATGAAGGTTCTTATCTTTGTTATTGGTGCCATGATTTCAGCGATTGCTGGTTCACTTTATGTCAGCTACATCGGTACAGTTGTGCCAAAAGATTTCACTATCATGAAATCAATTGATTACCTTATCATTGCCGTTCTTGGTGGTCTTGGATCTATCACAGGTACTATCATTGCCGCTGTTGTTCTTGGTATTATCAACATGTTCCTCCAAAACGTTTCAAACCTTCGTATGATTATTTACGCCTTGGCTTTGATTCTTGTAATGCTCTTCCGTCCAGGTGGACTTCTTGGAACAAAAGAACTCTATCTCTCAAAATTCTTCAATAAATCTAAGGAGGGCAAATAAAAATGGCACTTCTTGAAGTTAAAAATCTAACTAAAAACTTCGGTGGTTTGACTGCCGTTGGTGATGTTTCAATGGAACTCAATGAAGGTGAGTTGGTTGGGCTTATCGGACCAAATGGTGCTGGTAAAACAACCTTGTTCAACCTTTTGACAGGTGTCTATGAGCCAAGTGAAGGAACGATTACACTTGATGGTACAGTCCTAAATGGTAAAGCACCTTATAAAATCGCTTCACTCGGTTTGTCACGTACTTTCCAAAATATCCGTCTTTTCAAAGACATGACTGTGCTTGAAAATGTTCTTGTTGGTTTGTCAAATAAGCAACCTTCAAATTTCTTTGCATCTCTTTTGCGTTTGCCTAAGTACTATTCAAGTGAAGAAGAGTTAAAAGCAAAAGCTATGGAACTCTTGGCTATCTTCAACTTGGATGGAGAGGCAGATACACTTGCGAAAAACTTGGCTTACGGACAACAACGTCATTTGGAAATTGTTCGTGCACTTGCAACAGAACCAAAAATTCTTTTCCTTGATGAACCAGCTGCGGGTATGAACCCACAAGAAACAGCTGAATTGACTGCTCATATTCGTCAAATTCAAAAAGACTTTGGTATTACAATCATCTTGATTGAACATGATATGAGTTTGGTCATGGATGTTACTGAGCGTATCTATGTTTTGGAATACGGACGCTTGATTGCAGAAGGAACACCTGATGAAATTAAGAATAACAAACGCGTTATTGAAGCTTACTTGGGAGGTGAAGCATAATGGCTATGTTGAAAGTTGAAAATCTCTCAATTAAATATGGATCTATTGAAGCTGTTAAAAACGTCAGCTTTGAAGTTAATGAAGGTGAAGTTGTAACTCTAATCGGTGCTAACGGTGCAGGTAAGACATCAATTCTTCGTACAATCTCAGGTCTTGTTCGTCCAACTGAGGGAACCATTTCTTATCTCGGAAATGATATTCATAAAACACCTGCACGTAAGATTGTTGCTGAAGGTTTAGCTCAAGTACCTGAGGGACGTCATGTATTTGCAGGATTAACCGTAATGGAAAATCTTGAAATGGGAGCTTTCCTTCATACAAATAAAGAAGAGAACGCAGCTCTCTTGAAAAAAGTCTTCCAACGTTTCCCACGCCTAGAAGAACGTAAGAATCAAGATGCAGCGACACTTTCTGGTGGTGAACAACAAATGCTTGCAATGGGCCGTGCCCTTATGAGTCGTCCAAAACTTTTGCTTTTGGATGAGCCTTCAATGGGACTTGCTCCAATCTTTATTCAGGAAATTTTTGATATTATCGAATGATATTAAGGCACAAGGGACTACAGTTCTTTTGATCGAGCAAAATGCCAATAAGGCGTTGTCAATTGCAGACCGTGGTTACGTTCTTGAAACTGGTAAAGTGGTTCTTTCAGGTACTGGTGAAGAACTTCTTGCATCAGATGAAGTTCGTAAAGCCTATCTTGGAGGATAAGAAAAAATCGCCCGAGGGCGTTTTTCATCGTCTCATACTAATTGTAAAATACTAATTTTTCAGTAAAATATTGCAATCGGTTACAATTAGTGTGGTATAATACAAGTAAGAAATCATTCGGAGGAAAATGAAACATGGCAGTAAAAGATTTTATGACGAAACGTGTGGTTTATGTCTCACCAGAAACAACAGTTGCAGCAGCTGCAGATATTATGCGTGATAAAGGGTTGCGCCGTTTGCCGGTAATTGAACACGATAAACTTGTTGGGCTTATTACAGAAGGTACAATGGCGGAGGCTTCACCATCAAAAGCAACAAGCTTGTCAATTTATGAAATGAACTATCTCCTTAACAAGACAAAAGTAGGAGATATCATGATTAAAAATGTCCTTACTGTTTCCAAATATGCTAGCCTTGAGGATGCTATCTGCATAATGCTTCAAAACAAGGTTGGAGTTCTTCCAGTAGTAGATAATGACCAAATTTCTGGAATTATTACAGATAAAGATGTATTCCATGCTTTTTTTGGAAATCTCAGGATATGGTCAAAGACGGAATCCGTATTGGACTTGAAGTGCCAGATAATCCACATGTTTTGGAAAAAATTGCTAACCTCATTTCTAGTGAAAATCTCAACATTGAACGTACAATTGTTGCACCAAAAACTGATACCATGCTTTGCGTCGAACTACAAGTTGAAGGGGATGTAGAACCAGAATACCTTAAAGAAGTTTTTGTAGAAGCAGGGGTTACAGTTACTGAAATTGCTGAAACAGAAGCAAAAGAATTAGACTAATAAGAAAAGGAGTCAAGACTAAACGAGTTTATTTCGGTGTCCTACTCCCATAGGTCAGTATATTAGCAACGGGTTGTTTTTCTATTGGAACGATCAGCACAGCTGGCTATAAGTTTTTAACAATAAAAACAGAAGCTAGAACATTAAATGTCAGCTTCTGTTTTTGTTAGTTTTGGAAATCATAAAGTGTTGTAGAAAGGTAACGTTCACCATTATCAGGCAAAAGTGTCAATACTTTTTTACCTTCGCCGAGTTCAGCAGCAACTTTAAGAGCAGCAGCAATAGCAGCACCTGATGAGATACCAGCTAGGAAACCTTCTTGGCTACCCAATGTACGTGATGTTGCGAATAGCTTCATCAGAAGGAATACGCACAACACTGTCATATGATTTTGTGTCCAATGTGTCAGGAATGAAACCAGTTGAGATACCTTGGATTTTGTGTGGTCCTGGTTTATCACCATTCAAGACGGCAGATTCGTTCAGCTTCAATACCGTAAACCTTGATATTTGGATTGGCAGCCTTAAGGGTTTTTGAAACACCTGAAATAGTACCACCAGTACCGATACCAGCAACAAAGGCATCTAAACCTTCTGCACCAAAATCTTCAAGAATTTCTTGACCAGTTGTAGCCGCGTGGACAGCTGGGTTTGATGGGTTGGCAAATTGAAGTGGTACCCAACCGTTGCGTTCAGCAGCAACTTCTTTAGCCTTAGCAATCGCACCCTTCATTCCTTCGCTACCAGGAGTCAATACAAGTTCAGCTCCATAAGCTTGGATGATTTTACGACGTTCAACACTCATTGTGTCAGGCATTACGATAACAACTTTATAGCCTTTAGCAGCACCAACCCAAGCGAGACCAATACCAGTGTTACCTGAAGTTGGTTCAACAATGGTATCACCAGGTTTAATCGTACCAGCTTTTTCAGCATCTTCAATCATACGAAGAGCAATACGGTCTTTAACTGAAGAACCAGGGTTAAAGGCTTCGAGTTTTACGTAAACATCTGCTGATCCTTCTGGAACAATAGAGTTAAGTTTAATAACAGGTGTTTTTCCAACAAGTTCAGTGATTGAGTTGTAAATTGTCATATTTAAAATCCTCTTAATCTTTGATTGATGGTTTTAAGTATACGACGGTAGGCTCAACTTGTAAAATACATCTTCTTTATCACTGTGATAACGTTTGACTATCAGATAGGAATTTCAACGATTTTCTTTCCAGATTTTTCATAATTAACTTTCCCCTGATAGAATTCGGTTAGTTCCTGACCAAGTTTTTCAATATCAGACTTTTCGACAAATAGAGTAGTAGAAACATCTGATAAGAAAGTTGTATCAAATTCTTGGAGTCCTTCTTTTTCAAGAAAGTTGGAGAAAACTTGGTACTGAGAGTAGGTTAACTCTACGGTTAGTCCTGTTAATTCCTTGACTTCGACTCGACCAATTTCTTCAATAGCATGGGCAACGCTACCAGAGTAAGCGCGGATAAGACCACCTGCCCCAAGTTTGATTCCTCCAAAATAACGAGTCACAACTGCTACGACATTAGTAAGTCCTTGTTTTTCTAGAACAGTAAGCATAGGCACTCCGGCTGTTCCAGAAGGTTCGCCATCATCACTCGAACGCTTAATTTGACCATCATCTCCAACAATCATTGCAGAGCAAGAGTGATTGGCCTTGTGATGCTCTTTCTTTATCTGAGCGATGTACTCTCTTCCTTCCTCTTCACTACTAATACGTTTCAAGTGACAAATAAAACGAGATTTTTTTATTTCTTCTTCAACGATTCCATCGTTGGCAATAGTTTTGTAATCCATAAAAAAATTTTATCATAAAAAGATGAATTCAAACATATTTTCGAATAGAAAGATATGGTACCTAAAGAATATTATGGACGGCTATTTACGAAAGAACAGTTGCCAGTGGACTATCACTCAGAGGCTTTTACATTAGAAAGCATGATAAAGGTCGATAAACAACTTAGATGTAAAAGATGTTACAGTCAGATAGAGGAAGATTGGCAATTACCGGAAGGTCAGTATTATTGCAGAGCATGTATTGTCTTTGGCAGAAATCAAGAAGGAAATGAACTCTATTATTTTCCTTCAAAAACATCTGAAATTGAATTTCCTGTTTTGAAGTGGTTGGGGGAACTGACTCCCTATCAAGCTGAGGTCTCAGAGAAGCTTTTAGAAACATATCAAAAACAGAAAGACAGCCTCGTACATGCTGTGACTGGTGCTGGGAAGACTGAGATGATTTATAAAATCGTTGCCTATGTTCTTGAAAGTAAAGGTAATGTAGCTATCGCAAGTCCTCGGGTTGATGTTTGTCGAGAGTTATTTCTTCGTATGCAGAGGGATTTTACTTGTAGTATTTCTCTGCTTCATGCTGAGAGTGAACCATATGATGGTAGTCCGCTTGTAATAGCTACCACCCATCAACTACTAAAGTTTTACCAGAACTTTGACCTAGTTATCGTTGATGAGGTTGATGCATTCCCTTTTGTAGGAAATGTCATGTTAAATCATGCTGTGGAGCAGGCAAAGAAGGAAACCGGTCGCTATATTTATTTAACAGCGACTTCTACATTATCTTTAGAGGAGCAAGTGCGACTTGGAGCTTTAGAAAAGCATCACCTTGCCAGACGTTTCCATGGAAATCCTTTAGTACTTCCTAAATTCTGCTGGCAAGGAAGATTACAAAAATTTCTAATGAGAGGCAAGCTTCCAAGACCCCTTCTTTATCAGATTAAAAAGCAACGTAAATCAAAGTTTCCTCTATTAATATTTTTCCCAAATATAGCGATAGGTGAAAAGTTTACTAGCATTCTGCAAAAATATCTTCCAGATGAAAAATGGCCTTTATTTCTTCAAAAAGCGAGGAGCGTTCAGCTACCGTAGAGCAGTTCCGGGAAAAAGAGTTATCCATCTTAGTGACAACAACTATCCTTGAACGTGGTGTAACCTTTTCCACAAGTAGATGTTTTTGTTTGTATGGCAAATCATCACTTATACACTAGTTCGAGTCTTATTCAGATAGGAGGTCGAGTTGGAAGATCTCCAGATAGACCGACAGGGAAGCTTTATTTCTTTCATGAAGGACTATCCAAATCTATGCTTCGTTGTCGAGAAGAAATAAAGGTTATGAATAAAAAAGGAGGATTTAACAATGAAGTGTCTACTATGTAATGACTGGATTGAATCAGTGCCAAAATTAAGAGACCTGATTACGTTTAACCAGAGAGAAGAGTACTCCTGCGTATCTTGTAAAAATCAGTTTAAAAAACTTTCAAAAGAAAGATGTCGAAATTGTAATAAGGAGTTACATAGAGATACCTGTATTGATTGTAAACTTTGGATGAAAAAAGGCTATATTCCTAAGCACCTTGCCATTTATCGCTATGAAGAAAACATGAAAGATTATTTTAGCCGCTATAAATTTATGGGAGACTATTGTCTTAGAAAAATATTTCAAAAAGATATAAAAAATAATTTAAAACCATTTTTTAAAAAAGGTTATACTATAGTGCCAGTCCCATTATCAGAAAAACGCCTGGTAGAAAGAGGATTCAACCAAGTTGAGGGATTAATAGAGGGAATTCCCTATCAGGATATCTTTGAGAAAAGAGATATTGAGAAGCAATCATCGAAAACACGTGAGGAGCGTTTAAGTCAAGATAATGCCTTCTGTCTCAAGAAAGGTATAGATGTACCAGATAAGATTATTATAGTGGATGATATCTATACAACAGGATCCACTTTATATCAGATGGTCCAACTATTAGAAGGTATAGGTATTAAAGAAGTTTTGACCTTTTCACTAGCTAGATAATAAAAATCCTTGCAAATTTTTCATGAAAAGGATATAATAAAGATAAAGAAAACGCTAACAAGCGAGAAAGAGGTCTTTTATGATTAAATATAGTATCCGTGGCGAAAACATCGAAGTAACTGAAGCACTTCGTGACTATGTTGAAAGTAAACTTAGCAAAGTTGAAAAATACTTCAACGAAGACCAAGAATTGAATGCACGTGTAAATCTTAAGGTTTATCGCGAAAAGACAGCTAAAGTAGAGGTTACTATTCCAACAGGTTCTGTAACACTAAGAGCAGAAGATGTTTCGCAAGATATGTATGGTTCT
>ENA-OQBV01000993-OQBV01000993.1-human-gut-metagenome-genome-assembly--contig:-NODE-993-length-15092-cov-3.386168_pt1 | contig 15092 bp, 13 predicted proteins | sample MGYA00242750_ERZ504559 | MGnify/ENA primary metagenome ERZ504559 (study PRJEB26092, sample SAMD00036230) | human gut metagenome | host: Homo sapiens | study: EMG produced TPA metagenomics assembly of...
AGCAACAGATACCAGAACAGGGGGGGCAATCACACCGTCACTGAGGTTCTCAGCCAAAGTCTCCAGAGCTGCTGTACGGACTTCGGTATCGGTCAGTCCGGAGGTGTCACGGCCGACAATGCGGGCTAACCTGACGGCGGCCTTCTTCAAGGGACGGTCTGCAGCCTCAAAAACCATCCGGACTTCGTCAATCAATGTCTTACCCGCCAGACAATAGAAAACGCCCGTAGCGGCCAGAAAAACGTATAAAACGGGGCTTATCTGCCAGGCATACTGCAACAGGAGGTTTGCAGACAGCCAGGTGAGCGTAACCAGGCCTGCGGCAACACAGGCACCTTTGAACTTCCGGCCGGTTCCATGATTCAGACGATGTTCGAAAAAGGCAATCAGTTTTCCGAAACCGACCACCGGATGCGGAAGCCACAACGGATCGCCCAGCAGTTTGTCCAAAAGCACTCCGGCCACAAGGGGAAGTGCGAACATCAATATTGATACATCCATTCTTTAATTGCGGTAATTAACTGGTTATTTTCTTCCGGAGTCTGGACGGCAATACGGAAAAAGCCTTCGTCAAGTCCTTCAAAATTAGATGCGTCACGAATCAGCAAGCCATGGATGTCTGCCAGCCATTCCTTCAGGGCGGAAGCTTTACCGCCTCGCAGACGGAGCAGCATGTAGTGGGTATCGGAAGGCCATATTTCGATCCCGCCCAGCTTTTCCAGTTCTCCGGCTACCCGCTGGCGTTCGGCAAGCAGGGCATTCAGATCCAGCTGATAGGCAGACTCATGACGGAGCAGATAGGTTCCGGCTTCGATGGCGAGGGCATTCACAGACCAGGGCATCCGGTAGCGCCGCAGTTTCTGAAGCAGGTCTTTATGTCCGGTGAGATATCCCAGGCGAAGACCGGGAACGGCAAAGCGTTTGGTCATGGAATGAAGCAACAGGACATTGGGCAAAGCCGCAGTCTCTCCTACCCCCAGAACTTCCTTGAGGGTAAAGGCTTCATAGGACTGGTCGATGACAAAGAGCTGACGGGGATGTTCCTCGATCAGCTGGCGCAAACGGTCAGCCGGACGGACTTCTCCCGTGGGATTATTCGGATTGCAGAGCCATACAAGGGAAGTTCTGCCGGAAAGGGCATCCAGGGTAAACACGGGCTCAACCTCGTGGGCATGCAGACGGCAGGCATCGGCATATTCACTGAAAGTCGGCATCAGAATGGCTGAACGGCTTCCCCGCCAGGCCTGGGCAATCAGATAGATTGCTTCGGTGGCTCCATTGGTGACACAGACATTCTCCGGGGATACCTGATAACGGGCTGCCAGTTCGCGCTCCAGAGTATAAGGTTCCGGCTCGGGATAGGTGCGGATGCAGGCCATCTGCCGGAACAGGTGACCGTTCAGAGAATCATGGTTCACGTGGGTATATACATTCGAACTGAAGTTTACCCGTATGTGTCCGTAGCGGTAAGCGTCGTCTCCGTGTCCGTCAATCATGGGTTGTCAGTATTTGATAAATTAAGGGCATATTGAGGTGCGAACGCACATGGTCTGCCAGCTTATTGTATTGTTCTTCCTTATAGGCCGCATAATCCGGCGAAGATATGGCTTTTTTCCCGGCATAGGGAGCAACCAGCCAGTCGATGACGGAGGGGTTGTCCAGAATGCCGTGAATGTAGGTTCCTACACAGCGGGAACCGGACATAGAGCCTTCGGGACTTCCGTCTTCCAGCCGGGTAAAGGGGGTATAGGTTTCGCCTTCAACCGGAAGTGTGGTTCCGTTATGGATTTCATACCCCTGCCCTGCTCCGGTGGCACCGGCAAGTGTAAAACGGACCTGACGGGTAACTTTTTCTTTTTGCATGACAGTCTGCATGGGCAACAGTCCCAGTCCCGGCAGTCGGGTCAGACTGCCTTCCACACCTTCGGGATCGCAGATTTCACGGCCCATCATCTGATAGCCGCCACAGATTCCCATCACCATCGTTCCTTCCCGATGGGCACGAAGAATGGCCTGGGCCACTCCGTTACGGCGCAGTTCATAAAGATCGTCCAAAGTGCTCTTGGTACCGGGAAGCAGAATGATATCTGCTTTCAGAAGATCGTCTGTATTGTTGGTGTAGTAAAGGTTGACCCGCTCATCGCGTTCCAGCATATTGAAATCCGTAAAGTTTGACAATGACGGAGCAGCACGACGGCAATATTGACCTTGCCCTGTACGCCGCACGTTGTTTCTGCACCAGTTCCAGTGAGTCTTCTTCTTCGATATGGATATCCTTGTAATAAGGAATTACTCCCAGCACAGGAATGCCGCAAAGGGATTCCATCTGTCGGATTCCGGACTCGAACAAACGCAGGTCTCCCCGAAATTTGTTGATAATTATTCCCTTGATGCGCTTCCGGTCTTCCGGGGTCTGAAGGACAACGGAACCGTATGCACTGGCAAATACGCCGCCACGGTCAATGTCGGCCACTAGGAATACATCGGCACCGGCATGGCGGGCCATCGGAAGATTGACCAGGTCCTTATCGCGAAGATTGATCTCGGAAATGCTGCCGGCTCCTTCAAGCACAATCGGATTGTAACGGGATGCCAGCCGGTCGTAAGCGGCACAGACTTCTGTACGAAGGGTTTCGAAGCCTTTACCCCGGAAATAATCCCAGGCATCTCTGTTGCCGATGGGCTTTCCGTTCAAAACAACCTGTGAGGTCTGATCGGAACAGGGTTTCAGCAGCAGAGGATTCATATCTGTGTGGCAAGGTACGCCTGCGGCTTCAGCCTGAACGGCCTGAGCGCGTCCGATCTCCAGCCCCTGAGGGGTGGCGTATGAATTGAGTGCCATGTTTTGGGCCTTAAAAGGAGCTGGGTGGTATCCGTCCTGCATAAAAATACGGCACAGGGCCGCTGCCAGGACACTTTTTCCCACATCGCTTCCGGTTCCGGCCAGCATGACAGGATGTAGTTTCTGATTTTGCATAAGCTTTAATTGGTTTAATCCCAGAGTTTCCACAAATCGGCTTCTCCCCAATACCAATGGGTGTATCCGGCTATGACATTTTTATAACGGTATAACGGAGTTGAGACTTCCGTGCCTTTCACATTATACAACGGCGTGACGGACGGGAGCGTGTCGGGTTCGGCAATCGAAGAATAATGGAACTCATGGCCGCGCAGGGAAACGCCCTGATAGTCCATCCGGCGGTATCCCAGATGCAGACGCGCATTTTCCATGGTACAGTCAACCGGCAGAAGACCGGTCATCTGATAAGCTGTTCCTCCTTTACGGGCTGTCAGCGAACGGGTCAGAAACATCATGCCTCCACATTCAGCAAAGACTTTTCCTCCGCTTTCCGCGTAATCGCGAAGTTGTTGCATCATCCGTTTCCGGCGATGCAGCTGGCGGGCAAACAGTTCCGGATATCCTCCCGGAAGGTATACCAGATCCGCATCCGGCAGATCACTGCCATAAACGGGACTGAAAAAAGTCAGATTTCCACTTTCTGCCAGCCGGTCCAGGTTCTCCCGATAGATAAAGTTAAAGGCCGGATCTCGGGCCACGGCGATACGCATCTTTTTCCGGCGTCCCGTCTCCATGGCTTCAACTCCCAGCTCGGAAGTATAAGGCAAGGTGTAACGGCACGGGAAGATGCGTGTACACAGGTTCAGCAATTTGTCGACATCAATATATTGCTCGACCAAAGCTGCAGCTTTCTCTGCCAGTTCATCCATGCTTTGTCTGACGGTCAGGGTCAATCCCAAATGACGGGAAGGAACCCGCAGGTCTTCCGAATAAGGCAGATAGCCCAGACATTCCAGACCGGCATCGGAACATGCTTCCTTCAGACAGGCAAAATGAGAAGAGGAAGAGACCTGGCTGAACACCACACCGGCAATCCGGACGGAAGAACGGAAATGCTTGAATCCGTAAAGTACCGGGGCAACGGAATAGGCCGCTGCACGCGCATTGACCACCAGCACTACAGGAATGTTCAGCAAGCCTGCAATCTCGGCACAACTGCCTTTCATCTGATAATAGCCGTCGTAAAGCCCCATCATCCCTTCTGCCACACAGACATCGGCCTTTTCTCCATACCGGTTGTAGACATACTGGACATGAGTCGACGAAGCCATCCACGTGTCCAGATTTACGGCATCCCTGTCGGCAGCAATCGTAAGATACTGCGCATCTATATAGTCAGGACCGCCTTTATAGGGTTGAACTTTCAAACCGCGCTTCTTCAATGCACGCAGCAATCCCAAAGTAAACATTGTCTTTCCGCTTCCGGAAGTAGGGGCTCCAATCAACAATTGTGGCTTCATCGGTCTATACGTTAAAAAATCGGGGGCAAATATACGCATAAATGATGGAAATCCGCGGCATCTTATTATCTTTGCGTTCCCTTATCGAAAAAAATTATTGCAATGAAAGTAAAATTCATGAGCCTGGCCAGCGGAAGCAGTGGCAATTGCTACTATCTGGCTACAGACACAGACGCCATATTGATTGATGCGGGAATAGGCATACGCACCATTAAAAAAATATTCAAGGAAAGAGGACTGGACATGGGACTGATCCGGGCTGTCTTCATCACTCACGATCATGCTGATCATATCAAAGCTGTCGGACACCTGGCGGGTAAACATAACATTCCGATATATTCTACACCTGAAGTACATCAGGGCATCAACCGGAGTTACTGCATGACCGAGAAGCTGGATGAAGCACATACGCATTTCATCCGAAAAGGAGAAACCATGCAACTGAAGGATTTTCAGATAACCTGCTTCGAAGTACCTCACGACGGTACAGACAATGTAGGTTACTGTATCTCGATTGACGGAAAGACTTTTGCTTTCCTGACGGACATCGGGCATATCACCGAGACAGCCGCACACTATATCGGCATGGCCAATTATCTGGTTCTGGAAGCCAATTATGATGAGACCATGCTGAGAATGGGACCTTATCCTGCTCACCTGAAAGAACGCATTGCCGGACCGAACGGCCACATGAGCAACCGGGAAATGGCGGACTATATAGCGAATCATAAACCCGAAGGACTCCGGTACCTGTGGCTTTGTCATCTGAGTAAAGACAACAATCACCCGGAACTGGCTTACAAGACTGTAGAAATGGCATTGAAGGAACGGGGAATTCTGACAGGACAGGACTTGCAGGTCATTCCCCTGAAACGGACCAGCCCTTCGGAACTTTACTGCTTCGAATAAGAACCGGACTGCCGGACAATACATTTTTCAGATGCGGTGCACCGTATACTCACAACCGCCCCGGGCGGGAAGTAACGATGCACCGCATTTTTTTCTCCGAAACTGACTCCTTTTTCAAAATTAATCGTATATTTGGCACGTCATATTCCGCTACTGACAGAATGTGGCATGAAAACACTTTGTATTAATCTTAAAAACATAACACCATTATGAGTTTGGAAAAAACTCTCGTTATTCTGAAACCGTCAGCTGTACAACGCGGACTAATCGAAGAAATCACTACTCGCTTTGAACGGAAAGGCCTTCGACTGGCTGGTATGAAAATGATGCAACTGACGGACGAACTGCTTAATGAGCATTATGCCCACCTCAGTGAAAAACCATTCTTCCAACGTGTAAAAAATTCCATGATGGCATCTCCGGTAATCGTATGCTGTTACGAAGGAGTGGATGCGATCCAGGTTGTGCGTTCCATGACTGGAGCAACCAACGGACGCGTTGCCATACCGGGAACAATCCGGGGAGACTTCAGTGTCAGCTCACAGGAAAATATTGTTCATACTTCGGATTCTCCTAAAACAGCCATCGAAGAAATCAACCGTTTCTTCAAACCGGAAGAACTCTTCGAATATAAACAGGTACACATGCCGTATTTGTATCATACCGACGAATATCAATTGGTATAAGCCATAAAAAAAGGAAGGGAGCAGATTTTTTTGATTCTGTTCCCTTTTTTAATTGTTTGATTTCAAGGGAGAAGAGAAAAACAGCAAATAAAAGATAAAAAATAAATAGATTTTTTCTTGCAGGTTTCAAAGAAAGAACCTACCTTTGCACCCGCAATCGGAAAAGAAACGCACTCTTAGCTCAGTTGGTAGAGCAACTGACTCTTAATCAGTGGGTCCAGGGTTCGAATCCCTGAGGGTGTACAATTTTTTCGGGAAATTTGACAATTTATAGTGGATGCACTCTTAGCTCAGTTGGTAGAGCAACTGACTCTTAATCAGTGGGTCCAGGGTTCGAATCCCTGAGGGTGTACGAAGCTGTGAAGCTAAAGGCTGAAAACTCTGAGAATTTTTGATTCTCAGAGTTTTTTATTTATTATCTTTCCACTACCAGCCAGGTATGTCCGTTCGCCGGAATACTGACCGTAATTTCTACCGTATAATCGCGGTTCAACCGGTAAGTTTCCACCTTACCTCCTTCCATACGAATGCGGGCCTTATCCGTCAGGCCTGTATAATAAAGAGGCAGTTTAATGGTACGTTTCATGATCTGACCAGTCGGATTAAAGAACATAGCCAGTGCTTTTTCCTTCAATGAAGGATTCACATGAATAAATCCATCCCAGTCTTTTCCATCCGGACGACGCAAGTGTATGATATCACTGTTCAAGATATCCCGATAATGTTTATACCAGGAAATAACCTTCTTTACACAAGATTTTGTCTCTTCCGTATCATACAACCGGGGACCTCGGTAGCAGGCCTGTATCCCCGCACCATAATTACCCATCATTATCTGGTAATAAGTTTCCAAATGTTCATTCAACGGCTCCAGAGTAGCAGCAGCACCTCCTCCATGATATTCTACCAGTGGAACAAACGACCAGCACGATGATGCCATGCGATCGTATGTATTGGAGTAGTTTACCTGACGGCTATGAATCAGCTGCCGGTCTCTGGGTAACGACCAGTTTACTTCCCGATATCCGATACTTGTCTTGGTGGAACCATTCAGGAAGTAAAAATCCGGAACATTCAGGGAAATACCCTTTGCCAGACACCAGTGATATAAATCGGTTACCCGATGAAACTGTTTCCACTGCGAATCATTCAATCCTTTATGATAAGCGTGACTGGTAGAGGCACAGACATCCCCCGGATAAGAGCCATCATGTTCGAACAGTGTCAGTCCAGTCTGTTCATAGAAATTCTTAATCTTAGCCAGATAATCCACTCCCCACTGACTGCAAATGCAAGGAGAAGAACCGAATGTTGCTCCACCACGTTTTCCGGTAGCCGGATTGATTACATCCACTTCTTCACTGATCCAACGGCTCGCCAGCAAAGAATAGCCTCCCATTTCAATACCTTTACTCCGGGCATAGTCAACCAGAGACTTGATATAGGCAATATGATTCTGATCCGTAGTTTCTGCATTCATGCCGGAGCCAAAAGACAGGATGATCATTTCATAGCCTGTTTCCACACACTGATCAACAGCTCGCTTCACTGTCTGTTCATCGATCGTCGTCAAATGCATGAAAATAGGATTCTCCGTGGTCCAGGGAGCTACTGTCCGGTAAAAGCGACGGAGAAAAAGACCTTTCCGTTCACGATCATACGAATCAACAGGCATCTCATACACCTGATAGGAAGCAAATGTTTTATCCGGCTCAATTTCTATATCCGGTCCGACTTCATTGTAAACTTCAAGTGTACACAACGTATTCAATTCATAATTACATTGCGAAGTATACGCCTTGTCTGTTGTCCAGTGCTCCGTACGATCACCCGTATACTCCCAGAAAGTACCGCCCATGGTATAATCACTTTCTATATGGATATTGGGCAAATAACGCTTGGACATGTCTCCTTCTGTAGACTCCGGTTCTGCAAAAAACAATTGCTCCAGTTTGAATGCATCCAGATTCACCGTCTCACTTCCTTCGTTGAGAATCTCCAGGTGTTTGCGAATGACAGGAATATGATCATAAATATCATAATGCAGCTTGACTTTGAGGTCTTTCACTTTATCTACCCCCCGTAAAACGAATGTCAATGATTTGCCTGTAGGGAGTTGTTTGTTTAAGGCCCAACGGCTACGAGCCCAGTCCAATGTCCGGACAGAATCGGTTATATAAAAATCTTCTACAATAAACGAACTGTCTCTCACCGACATATCATCCAGCCACTCCATCTTCAGATAGCCACGCTCCGGCTGACCTTCCAGTCCGCCCAGATACCATTTTTGACCATTGATGACAAGCTCTCCTTCACCGCTTACGGCCCTTAGCATATTTTCTCCGGACATCTGATTAACAATATCAACTGTTGCCAGATTCGGAGTAATACGAAACACACGAGCCGTCAGACCATTTGTCAGAACCAGAGATTTTCCGTCACTTCCAGCTTTCACTTCAGCTTTATATGTTTCAGGGGTCAACAGCCAGTCCGTAGCACTGCGCTTCATGAAAGGATAATCTGCAACCGGTAAATCCTTTAATTTGGCGGCCATTTTGTTCCAGTCTTCCTGAGAAACACCTTCATCCCCAGACATAGCTTCCACAGACTCAGCCGAAGCCAGCTGATTATCGGAATCAATACGTACTCCCGACCAAACCGCAAAGTCACCACTAGGGCCATCACCTCCGTCATCCACACGAAGTTCCAGCTGTTTCACTTTTCGGATATCCACTTCCAGCGATTTCATCTTCTCGCCGGAAGCCATCTTTTGAGAGTATAATTCCCGGCCATCACCTAAAACGCGAAACATCACGACACCCTTTTTCATGGTATTTCCCTGATCTTCCACTCCGGCCAGATATTTTTGTCCATTTACCTGATGAAAAAGAACCCGTGTTCCATCAGGCTGGGGTGATGCAGTAACCTCAGACGAATGATAATCAATTTGAGTATCCGTCACACCTATCTTTCCTGATAACCGGACTGCTGATCCTTTAACATTAATCCGGATTATACTTTTAGAATGTACTCCCACCGGATCTTCACATTTTTCTCCTGCGACAAACGCGTCTTCCCCGGTAACTGATCTGCCGGTAACCAGTGTGCCATAGGTTTGTGTTGCACGGCTTAAATCCAATTGTGAAAGCCGCAACTGGGCATCCACCTCAGCAACCAGCCCTAAAAAAAGCAAGAATAGAATTTTCTTTTTTGTTCCCATTGGTAATAAATTTGATAAATGAATTGACCTTATTTACAAATGAATACAAATGTATACATTTTCTCCGAATATATCACCATTTATAAAAGTGACTCAGAACTTCAGACGTTTTATTTTTCACAGCAAAAAAACAAGCATGGAGTTCTAAGGAGTAAAAATATGGGACACAAAATAAATGGCCCGAAAGCCACTCAGCTTTCAGACCATTTACATTTCCAATCAGCGTAAGTCTAAACGTTCCCAATCCATTCCAAGAGCTTTAGCCACGCCCTTACCATAATTTTCATCAGCCTTTGTACAATTCCGGATATGACGGATCTTGATTTCTTCCGGAATATCTCCCATCGCCCGTGCCGTATTTTCAAACAACACCTGCTGCTGGGCCGGCGTCATCAGACGGAACAGATCACCCGGTTGAGAATAGTAATCAGAATCGTCTTCTCTGAAATCCCACTGATAAGCGGCTCCGTCCAACTCCAAAGGAGGTTCTTTATATTCCTGCTGATGTTGCCATTCACCATAGCTGTTCGGCTCATAGCCCAAAGTAGAACCATGATTTCCGTCCACACGCATCTGACCATCCCGATGATACATATTCAGGAAAGGACAACGGCTGCGGTTTACCGGAATCTGATAATGATTTACGCCCAGACGATAACGCTGTGCATCACCATAAGAGAAAAGGCGTCCCTGAAGCATACGGTCCGGAGAGAAACTGATACCCGGAACCACATTGGCCGGATTAAAGGCTGCCTGTTCTACATCGGCAAAATAGTTTTCCGGATTACGGTTCAGTTCCAATACGCCCACTTCAATAAGAGGATATTGCTTTTGTGACCAGACCTTAGTCAGATCAAACGGATTAAAAGGACATTCGGCAGCCTGTTCCTCCGTCATCAACTGTACATACATGGTCCACTGAGGGAAATTTCCCTGCTCAATATTCTCATACAAATCCCGCTGATGACTTTCACGGTCCTTGGCTATGATTGCTTCTGCCTCCTGATCCGTCAGATTCTTAATACCCTGCTTTGTATGCAGATGGAATTTCACCCAGGTGCGTTTGCCTTCCGCATTGATGAAAGAGAAAGTATGGCTTCCATATCCATGCATGTGCCGGTAGGACGCCGGAATTCCCCGGTCGCTCATGGTAATCGTTACCTGATGAAGAGCTTCAGGAAGCAAAGTCCAGAAATCCCAGTTGTTGCGCGGACTGCGCATATTGGTTCTCGGATCGCGCTTCACGGCATGATTCAAATCAGGAAATTTCAAGGGATCCCGCAAAAAGAAGACAGGAGTATTATTACCGACCAGATCCCAGTTTCCTTCCTCCGTATAGAATTTAATTGCAAAGCCACGGATATCACGTTCCGCATCTGCCGCACCACGTTCACCGGCCACTGTGGAAAAACGGACAAAAACCTCTGTCTCTTTTCCTATCTGAGAAAACAAGGCTGCCTTCGTATAAGAAGTAATATCGTGAGTTACCGTAAATTTTCCAAAAGCACCGGAACCCTTGGCATGCATCCGGCGTTCAGGAATTACCTCACGGTCAAAATGAGCTAACTTTTCAAGAAACCATACGTCCTGCAGAAGCATCGGACCTCTCCGGCCGGCAGTAGCAACATTGTGATTGTCTGCAACAGGAGCACCTGAAGCACTCGTTAATTTCTTACTTTCCATAAATGTTGTTTTTAAGGGTTATGAATAGATTATGAATGAATAAACTGATCCAGCAATTCTTTATCTTCCTTTGTCAGAAATCCTGTTTTGGAGCTCAGACATGGAACCCGGACAGAACGGGGAATATGCAAAGTCTTTTTCATCTGTCCAAAAAGAGAACCGGTACGAAACTTATATGTTGTGAAAAGAAGAGTCCGATCGGCTGGTATTACTCCCGAAAGTTTCCGGCTGAACTCCTTCCAGCGACGATGTGGATGCTGCCCGATTACAAACCATCCACAAGTCCAGCATCCGGTAAACAGGAAATCTGTTCCTGACAGTTTCTCCGGATCATAGTCTGTCAAGGAGCTCAAACTGACATCCAGCCCTTTGGACCATAAATACATCGCTATTTCACGAGCATAACCGGCCGTCTTTCCTCGACGACTGTAATATAGTACTGTAGCTTTCATTAAACATTTAATTTTCATCTGGTTTGGAACAAATATAGGCTGAAACAAAATATTCATCTATATTTGCAAAAATCATTTTTTCGATAAGAACAATAGAGAAAAACGAATAAAAATGGAATTAAGACAACTGAAATACTTCAAACAGGCCTTTGCGAATTTGCCAAAAACTTTTTCGGAAGCAGACCCGGGGACGCTCCATATATCTCAAAGTACACTGTCACAACAAATCAAGCAGCTGGAAAATTGAATTGGATGTAATTACTTTTTTGACCGTGTCGGAAAACGAGTTATTCCCACGGAAGCAGGAGTCGCATTTTTACCTTATGCACATAAGGCAATACAGGATGCCGAAAACGGCAAACAGATCATCCGCGATCTGAAGGGAATAGAAGCGGGCAGTCTCCATATCGGAGTGACTTACAGTATGAGCCCATTGCTGATTGCAGCACTGAATCAGTTTACTAAAATATATCCTAAGATTAAAGTTGAAATCAGATTTGCGACTTCTGAAGAGCTTCTGAAAAGACTGGAGGAAAACGATCTGGACTTTGTACTTTCTTTCAAACCGGACAATCACGCTGCACTGTTTGAAACCTTGCCGCTATTTTCATCAAGGCTTTGCTTTATCGTGCATCAGTCACACGCCATGGCTAACTTATCGTCAATTACCTTAAAACGGCTGGCACAGACTCCTCTGATCTTGCCGGAAAAAGGATTTGCCACAAGAAAAAAAGTTGATGAACTGTTCCGGCAAAACCAGCTTAAACCTACTATCGGAATTGAAATGGATGATGTACACACCATTATTCATACATTATCGGGAGGACAATGGGCTACGATATTGACACAGGCCGCCGTCCGGGGTGAAGCCAATCTGAAACAAATTCCCATTCTTTGTGCTGACAGCCTCTCCTCACAAGGATGCCTGTTCTGGCCCCAAGGAAGCTATCGCAAGAAATCTGCGCTGGTCTTTTCCGAATATCTTTTAAAAATTACCCAGAGAAATCCTCTCTAAACTTCTTTTCGGCCACTCAGGCCGCTTACTCTTTGTAAAGGCAGCTGCCCGCATCACCTCCGAACGACATCGGAACGCGGACAGTCTGCCGAAACTACAAAGAAACTTATAATGAAACAAAATAATGCCATTATTCTTCACCGGCTTCACGGATATTGAAGCGATGAACTGTAACTCCTCCACTCTGAATCCGCATGCGGACTCCCATACCATCATTCGCCAACAAGGTATACTCTCCGGAATGTTGCTGGTCATTGATGGTATACCAGAAACCATTCTGCATATATTGAACCTCTACATAACTTCCATCCGTATCGTAGTCCCAGGATATTACATACTTATTGGTACTGCCCCGATAAATATGAAACGAACACGAGGACTCATTATAGGTAACATACGATAAATCGGTTATCTCTTCCGGGTAAAAATTCAGAACGATATAATCACCCGAACTTTCCGACTGCACATTGTTGTCCACATATTCCGTATAGGTCTCACCTAAATGTTTTTTCTCAATGGGATAATATTCCAACTCCTCATTCTGGCAAGCCAGCAAACTTGCAGTAATCATCCCGATTCCCATCCAAACTGTTTTTCCCATTCAGACTATTTTCAGATTGTTTATACTAAATCATTCTACTCACAGGAAAAGAAAACTGTTCCGGAATCCGGCAATCCATAGCCAGGACTCCGGGTACAGCTGCGTTCTTATTATACACAACAAACATTCGTCTCTTTTCCGGAGGACAAATATAGAAGGGGCTGCTGATTTCATCAAATGAAATCAGCCAACTCCTCATTTTTATCAGCCAACTCCCGAAGAGGAGACAAGGGCCAAAATAGAAAAAGAAAAAAATATTAAATAGTACAGGTTTGTCTGTAAAATCATTCCGTTCGCCGATTTTTATTGCAGCCACCTCATTACGAGCCTAAATTTGTAGCGAACAAAAATAGACTATAATGAAATATCTGCAAAAACAACAACTGCTGGAACAAGTTATCTATCTATCCATGTGGCTGCTCATTTTGTGCATTCCACCCATCAACCTGCTGTTAGACGACGATCATACGCTGCAAGCCGGAGAACTGAAAAACGTCATTCTTGAAACAGGAATGCTGGTATTGCCTTTCTTTGTACTGTTTCTTATCCATAACTTCCTGCTTATCCCGCAACTGTTTCTGAAAAAATACTATGTCAGATACATGCTTGCCGTGATCTTTACAATCGGCATCCTTTTCCTGTATATGCCAGGATGGCTGGAAGCCCTGCATCCACAACCACCCCTCCAAGGACAAAAAGAAAGAACTTTTGAACCTGCTGAATCGTGGCTGCCGCTCCCCCAGCTTCCGTTAATGCCGGATTCAGAGAACGGACGCCCTCCTATCCGTCCTCCGTTCCAGGCCATTCACATTGCGATTGCGGTCCTGCTGGTTGGATTTAATCTTTCCATACGGCTTTTTCTGAAATCTCTGCGCGATGATGAAATGCTGAAAGATCTGGAACGCCAGCGGTTGGAGTCAGAGCTGCAATACCTGAAGTACCAGCTCAACCCGCACTTCTTTATGAATACTCTCAACAATATATATGCTTTGGTGGATCTCAATACAGAACAGGCCAAGAAAACCATTATTGAACTTTCCAAGCTGATGAGATACGTTCTTTACGAGGCAAACAAGAACCAGATTTCACTGGAACACGAAATACAGTTCCTGGAGAATTACATAGCCTTGATGAAGCTCCGGTATATCGACAATCTGAACATACGCACAGAGTTTCCCGTCGTTGTTCCCTGCGTACAGATACCTCCCCTGCTTTTCATATCCCTGTTGGAAAACGCTTTCAAGCATGGCGTGAGCTATCAGGAGCCTTCCTTTATTGAAGTACGCATCGAACTGGCAGACGAGGGTGTCATCTTTAATTGCAAGAACAGCAAACATACACATGCCCACAAAGATGCCTATCATGGAATCGGTATAGACAATATCAAGAAAAGGCTTCATCTGTTGTATGGAAACAACTATACATTCACCACCAATGAGAGCGAAAATTGTTTTGAAGTTTTACTTATTATTCCTTTCCTGTCATGATGAACTGTCTGATTGTTGACGATGAACCACTGGCTCTGGCCCAACTGGCCGGCTATATCTCACGCATCCCATTCCTGAAACTGATAGCTTCCTGCCAGGATGCACATCAGGCCAGTAAAGTACTGGCCAGCCACACCATCGACCTGCTTTTTGTGGATATCAATATGCCCGACCTGAATGGAATCGAATTCGTACGTTCACTCCCTCAGGCACCAATGATTATCTTCACAACGGCCTACTCCGAATATGCCATTGAGGGATTCCGGCTGAATGCCGTTGATTACCTGATGAAGCCATTCGATCTGGGAGACTGCCTGAAAGCTGCTGAAAAGGCCAGGAAAATGTATAGCATGGCCCACAACACATCACAGACACAAACTGACTGGGATGAGAAGGAGCGCACACTTTTCGTAAAAAGTGAGTACAAGATGATACGCATCACTATAGACAAGATTATTTACATTGAAAGCATGAGTGAGTATATCTGCATATACCTGGAAGACCGGAACAAGCCGGTCATCACGTTGAACAGCCTGCAGAAATTCTCAACCCTGCTTCCCCTTATTTCATGCGTGTACACCGCTCCTACATATCCATTTTCATCGCTTACTGGCACAACTTCCTTTGGATTGTCACTTTTCAATGCCTGATTAATCTGATTATTCGTATACTCACTTCCATATGTAAATGTATCCGGTGGCTGACCGTTCTGGTCAGTC
>ENA-OQBV01000995-OQBV01000995.1-human-gut-metagenome-genome-assembly--contig:-NODE-995-length-15067-cov-5.327912_pt1 | contig 15067 bp, 19 predicted proteins | sample MGYA00242750_ERZ504559 | MGnify/ENA primary metagenome ERZ504559 (study PRJEB26092, sample SAMD00036230) | human gut metagenome | host: Homo sapiens | study: EMG produced TPA metagenomics assembly of...
CCCAAGAAGGAGACTCCTAAAAAGGACGTACCGAAAAAGGAGACGGTAAAGCCGAAAGAGAAGACTGAGGCCGAGAAGCGTGCTGAAGCAGAAAAAGCAGAGGCTGAGAAGAAAGCGGCAGCCGAAAGAGCGGCAGCGGAAGCGGCGGCGAAGAAGATAGCCGGTGCTTTCGGAAAAGGAACTCAAATGGGAAATAAAGGAACCGGTACTACAGGCTTCGGTTTGGAGGGTAGCCCGACGGGAAACTCTTCGGAAGGGAAATCCAGCGGAGTGGGCGGTTACGGAACATTTGACCTCAATGGACGTTCTTTGGGTAGTGGCGGTTTGCCGATGCCTGTCTATAATGTGCAGGATGAGGGACGGGTGGTAGTGACTATTACCGTAAATCCCGCAGGACAGGTGATAAGTACTAGTATCAACAAACGTACCAATACAGTAAACGCTTCGTTGCGGAAGGCGGCGGAAGAGGCTGCCCGTAAGGCACGCTTTAACCAAGTGGACGGAGTGAATAACCAGACAGGTACTATTACATATTACTTTAAACTGAAGTAGCTTATGAAAACAATTTATGTATTTTTGGCAGAAGGCTTCGAGGAAGTGGAGGCACTGACCCCGGTAGATGTGTTGAGACGTGCAGGTTTGCCTGTAAAGACCGTTTCTATAACAGGTGTGCTGACCGTAAACGGTGCGCATGGTGTTCCGGTAGTAGCCGATATGGTGTTTGAAGAAGTAAAAGAAGAGGATGCGGAAATGATTGTATTGCCCGGCGGTCTGCCTGGAGCGACAAATCTGGATGCTCACGAAGGTTTGGGCAAGTTAATTATGACATTTGCTGAAGCGGGACGTCCGTTGTCTGCCATCTGTGCCGCTCCGTTGGTATATGGAAAGCGTGGTTTGTTGAAAGGTAAGAAAGTAACTTGCTATCCGGGATTTGAGAAGTATCTGGAAGGTGCTGAGTATACTGCCGCTTTGGTAGAGAAAGACGGTAATTTTATTACTGGTAAAGGTCCCGGTGCCGCTATGGCATTCTCATTTGCTATTGCTGGGAAATATGTCGGTGCGGAAAAGGTGGCAGAATTGAAGCAAGGGATGATGATTGCAGAATGAACAGGCATGTCATTATAGTTGCGGGAGGCAAAGGGTTGCGTATGGGGGGAGATATTCCCAAACAGTTTTTGCCTGTGGGAGGCAAGCCTGTGTTGATGCGTACCATAGAGGCTTTTTACGCTTTTGATTCTTCTATACATATTATATTAGTTCTTCCGGTGAGCCAGCGGGCTTACTGGAAAGATCTTTGTGAAACGCATCATTTTGCTTTGCGTCATGATATTGCCGATGGGGGCGAGACCCGTTTCCATTCTGTAAAGAATGGATTGGCATACGTGAGGGGAGAAGGCTTGGTAGGTGTTCATGATGGCGTGCGTCCTTTTGTTTCCCGGGAAGTGATAGCCGGATGTTATGAGGCGGCGCAGACTAAGCAAGCGGTCATTCCTGTAATTGATGTGGTGGAAACCGTGCGTCATCTTACGAAGCCGGGAAGTGAAACGGTTCCGCGTAATGACTATAAACTGGTTCAGACTCCTCAGGTCTTTGAAGTGCAGTTGTTGAAAGAGGCATATCAACAGGAATATACGGATGCCTTTACTGATGATGCTTCTGTAGTGGAGGCGATGGGCAGGGAGGTCTGTCTGGTACAGGGAAATAGAGAAAATATTAAATTAACCACCCCTTTTGATTTGAAAATAGCGGAAGTCTTAATTTGAAATGTTCGATATCACTACGCGTGACATAAAATATTTGCAAGGAGTAGGCCCGCAGCGTGCAACCGTCTTGAACAAGGAATTAAATCTGTTTTCCTTGCATGATTTGTTGTACTATTTTCCATATAAATATGTAGACCGCAGCCGCCTTTATTATATTCATGAAATAGACGGCAATATGCCTTATATCCAGTTGAAAGGCGAAATCCTCAGTTTTGAGACTTTTGGTGAGGGAAGACAGCGCAGACTTGTCGGTCATTTTTCTGATGGTACGGGCATCATTGATTTAGTCTGGTTTCAAGGAATTAAATATCTGTTAGAGCACTATAAAACCAAGACAGAGTATATTGTCTTTGGTAAACCAACCGTATTCAATGGTCGTATCAATGTGGCTCATCCCGATATGGATCCTTCAGGCGAACTTACCTTATCTACGATGGGGGTGCAGCCTTATTATAACACAACGGAAAGGATGAAGCGCGGTTTCTTGAACTCTCATGGGCTGGAGAGGTTAATGAAGAATGCGCTTGCCCTGCTACAGGAACCTCTTGCTGAAACATTGCCTCCTCAGTTAGTAGAGGAGCATCATTTAATGTCTTTGGATGAGGCCATCCGTAATATTCATTTCCCCAAGAATCCCGAATTGCTGCGGAAGGCCCAATATCGTTTGAAGTTTGAAGAGCTGTTCTATGTGCAGCTCAATATTCTACGTTACAGTAAAGACAGGCAGCGTAAATATCGGGGCCTGCGTTTTGAACGGGTGGGTGAGATCTTTAATACTTTTTATTCACAGAATCTTCCTTTTGAACTGACCGGAGCGCAAAAACGGGTGATAAAGGAGATAAGAAAAGATATGGGAAGCGGACGGCAGATGAACCGTTTGCTGCAAGGTGACGTGGGAAGTGGGAAAACATTGGTGGCCTTGATGTCCATGCTCATCGCACTGGATAATGGCTATCAGGCATGTATGATGGCTCCTACAGAGATTCTTGCCGCCCAACATTATGAAACTATTCGGAAATTCCTGTTTGGCATGGATGTGCGCGTGGAACTTTTAATGGGATCTGTCAAAGGAAAGAAGCGTGAGAAGATATTGAGGGATTTACTGACGGGGGATGTTCAGATTCTTATAGGCACGCATGCCGTTTTGGAAGATACTGTGGGCTTTTCTTCTTTGGGAATGGTGGTTATAGACGAGCAACATCGTTTCGGGGTGGCTCAGCGTGCCAAGTTATGGAGTAAGAATGTTTGTCCACCTCATGTGCTGGTCATGACGGCTACCCCTATTCCCCGTACCTTGGCTATGACACTGTATGGTGATCTTGATGTATCAGTTATTGACGAATTGCCGCCGGGCCGTAAACCCATCCAGACTATCCATCAGTTTGACAATCGTCGCGCCAGTCTTTATGCCTCCATTCGCAAGCAGATAGAAGAAGGGCGGCAAATCTATATTGTTTATCCTTTGATAAAAGAGAGTGAGAAAATGGATATCAAGAATCTGGAAGAGGGGTATGAACTGATTTGTGCGGAATTTCCCGATTGCCAGGTCAGCAAGGTGCATGGTAAGATGAAACCGGCGGAGAAAGATGCCGAGATGCAGCGTTTTGTCAGTGGTGATACTCAGATTATGGTAGCCACTACAGTGATTGAGGTCGGGGTGAATGTCCCTAACGCCTCGGTAATGGTCATTGAAAACGCCGAACGTTTCGGACTTTCACAATTGCATCAGTTACGTGGCCGTGTGGGGCGTGGCGCCGACCAGTCTTATTGTATTCTGGTCACCACTTACAAACTGACCGAAGAAACTCGCAAGCGGCTTGAAATAATGGTACAGACCAATGATGGTTTCGAGATAGCGGAAGCCGATTTGAAGCTGCGCGGTCCCGGTGACTTAGAGGGAACCCAGCAGAGTGGTGTCGCTTTTGACTTGAAGATAGCCGATATTGCCCGTGACGGTCAATTATTGCAATATGTCCGTGATGTGGCAAATCGTATTGTAGATGAAGACCCCACAGGGACTCGTCCGGAAAATGCTATTCTTTGGCGGCAATTGCAAGCATTGCGTAAAACAAATATAAATTGGGCGGCTATTTCTTAGTTTATGTTACTACATTGTTAAAAATAAAGATATATGTTGCATAACATATTTGCGATGTTTTCTCCCTGTTTATAGAGGTTACAGGGTATTTTACCGGGATTTTGTATATAACTTATATAAAAAAAGAGTTAAAGAAGTACCTTTGTTTCTCAAGGAAAATCTCTATCTTTTGGGAGAATTTTTTGAAAAGAAGCACAGTATTAACCTTAAATGAACCGAATATTATGATGGAAAAAACGCTGGTTATTTTTGAAACCTTGTACTCTGCAGAGGGGGTTGGTAGGTGAGATTACTAATAGATTTGAAAGGAAAGGTCTGCGTTTAGCCGGAATGAAAATGGTTCAGTTAACGGATGAAGTGCTTAGCGAACATTACGCTCATTTAAGTTCAAAGCCGTTCTTTCAGCGCGTGAAAGATGCAATGATGGTTTGTCCTGTTATTGTATGTTGCTTTGAAGGTGTGGACGCAGTTCAAGTAGTGAGAACATTAACCGGTCCTACTAACGGACGTCTGGCGGCTCCTGGAACTATCCGTGGAGATTACAGCATGAGCTTTCAGGAGAATATAGTTCATGCTTCCGATTCGCCGGAAACCGCTGAAGTGGAACTTAAACGATTTTTTAAACCAGATGAGATATTCGAGTATAAACAAGCTGTGTTCGGCTCCCTTTATGCTAATGACGAATATTAAAAGAAAAACCAAAAAAACGGATGATTTTGAAATGTGTTAAAGTAGTCGCAGCGGCAGCCTTCGCCCTAGTCAGCCTGAATGTGTCAGGACAGGATCTGTTGGCACGCCAGGCACCTATCGACCGAAAATTGAAAGCAGTAGATTCTGTTGCATTGATTCGTCAGATAAAGGCGGAAAAGTCAGCTTATCCTGCATATAGTCTCTATCCTAATTGGAGTAACGAGCGTGTACACGCTTATGGTAATACTGTTACTATTCCTGATACATTCCGTATTGATATGACCGGTTTCCGTATGCCGACAGAACACACAAAAAATAACTTCTAAATTTGGTCCCCGTCGTCGTCGTATGCACAATGGATTGGATATAAAAGTATATATAGGTGATACGATCCGTGCAGCTTTCAGTGGAAAGGTGCGTATGGTGAAGTATGAACGTCGCGGATATGGAAAATATGTAGTGATTCGTCACGAGAATGGGTTGGAGACTGTCTATGGTCACTTGTCAAAGCAGATTGTGGATGAGAATCAGTATGTAGAAGCAGGAGAACCTATCGGATTGGGTGGAAATACCGGGCGTTCTACTGGATCACATCTTCATTTTGAAACCCGTTTCTTGGGACAGGCCATTAATCCGGCACTTTTATTTGATTTTGAAAAACAGGATATTGTAGCCGATTCTTATTTGTTTAGAAAAGGTAATAACAGATACCAGCGTAACACGAATAGTAAGAACGTGAATTTGTTGGCTTCATCAGATGGTACTATCCGTTACCATAAGGTAAGAAGTGGAGATACATTGAGCCGCATTGCACAGAAAACAGGTACATCTATTGATGCTTTATGCAAGTTGAACCATATTACCCGTAGAACTATTCTTCGTCCGGGACAAGTGTTAAGATGTTCTTAAGCTTTAGTTAATTAAGAAATACAAAATAGGGCGGGAAAGAGTATTCTTTTCCGCCTTTTTGTTTACGCTTAAGCAGAAAAATGCGTAACTTTGCCGTCTAATCATAGAGTGTGATGAAAGATACGAAACAACAATTTGAACATGTAATAGCTGTCTGCCGTGATTTGTTTGCGAAAAAACTGCACGATTACGGCGCAGCATGGCGTATCATGCGCCCTTCATCTGTTACCGATCAGATATTTATCAAGGCAAACCGCATCCGTAGTATTGAAATCAAAGGGGTGACGATGGTAGATGAAGGTATCCGTTCGGAGTTTATCGCTATTGTGAATTATGGAATAATCGGCCTGATCCAATTGGAGCTGGGATATGCTGATACGGATGATATGACTGAAGAACGTGCTTTGGAATTGTATGACCGGTATGCCAAACAGGCATTGGAACTGATGCTGGCCAAGAATCATGATTATGACGAAGCATGGCGCAGCATGCGTGTCAGTTCGTATACTGATTTGATTTTGATGAAAATCTATCGTACCAAGCAGATTGAAGGTCACGATGGAGCCACATTGGTATCAGAGGGCATTGATGCCAACTATATGGATATGATTAATTATTCTGTATTCGGATTGATCAAGTTGGAATTTGGAGAGTAAACAGTTACATAGTATCATTGGAATCTGGACAAATGCCTGCCGCTTTTTGCTGGCGGTAGTATTTATATTTTCCGGTTTTGTCAAAGCGGTAGATCCGCTGGGTACCCAATATAAAATTCAGGATTATTTGGAGGCTTTCGGTTGGGCTGCTTCGGTGCCTGCCTTTCTTCCGTTTCTGGCGTCTATATTGCAGGCAATGGTTGAGTTTTGTTTAGGAGTATATCTTTTGTTTGGTATCCGCAGAAGAATGACAACCTTGTTTGTTGTGCTTATCATGGGGGTGATGACTCCGCTCACTTTATGGTTGGCTCTTTCCAATCCGATATCGGATTGTGGATGTTTCGGCGATGCTGTGACTTTGACTAATTGGGAAACTTTTGGGAAGAATGTATTTTTGTTGATAGCTGCGGCTTCCGTTTTTAAATGGGGAAACCGTATAACTCCTTTGGTGACCAAACGTTTCGATTGGTTGGTGGCTATGTATGCGTTTCTCTATATTTCGGGGATGACTTTGTATTGTTACCATGAATTGCCTGTCTTTGATTTCCGCCCTTATCATATCGGGGCAGATATACGTAAAGGGATGGAAAATTCCGGAAGGAGCGAAGCCTACTGTTTATGAAACTCGTTTTATTCTTCAAAAAAATGGAGTGGAGAAAGAATTTACATTAGAAAATTATCCCGATAGCACATGGACTTTTGTAGATTCCCAAACGATGGTGAAGGAACAAGGATACGAACCGCCTATTCATGACTTTTCTATTATTCGTCAAGAAGATGGGGAAGATATAACCGATGAAGTACTGGATGATGATAATTATACTTTTCTGTTGGTGGCGCATCAGCTGAGCCAGGCGGATGATAGTACCATTGACCTGATAAATGAACTGTATGATTATAGTGTGGAGCATGGATATCAATTCTATTGTCTTACTTCATCACCCGATAGTGACATTGAAGACTGGCAGGAGCGTACGGGAGCCGAGTATCCTTTTTGCCTGATGGATGACATTACACTGAAAACCATGATACGCTCTAATCCTGGACTGATGTTGCTGAAGAACGGAGTAGTTATAAACAAGTGGAGTGTGAATAGTCTGCCTGATGAATATGTGCTGACCGACAGGCTGGAAAAATTGCCCTTGGCACAAATCAATGAAAAGACTTTCAGTCATAAAGTGGTGCTGGTATTGGCATGGTTTGTCTTCCCGTTGTGTTTTTCAGCATGGTGGATGTCATTTGGGAGCATTTTCATAGGAAAAAGAAATTGAAAGAGAATCGAACAAAATAATTTCATTAACCCTTTAATAAAATAAACAAAATGAGAAAAAACATTGTTGCAGGAAACTGGAAAATGAACAAGAACCTTCAGGAAGGTATTGCTCTGGCAAAAGAATTGAATGAAGCTTTGGCTGTTGACAAACCTAATTGTGATGTAGTAATCTGTACTCCGTTTATTCACTTGGCTTCTGTTACTCCTATTGTTGACAAAGCTGTAATTGGTGTAGGTGCAGAAAACTGTGCAGATAAAGTATCAGGTGCATATACCGGTGAGGTTTCTGCTGAAATGGTTGCTTCTACAGGTGCTGAATATGTAATCCTGGGTCACTCAGAACGTCGTGCTTACTATCACGAAACAGTAGAAATTCTGGAAGAAAAAGTTAAATTGGCTTTGGCTAATAATTTGAAGCCGATCTTCTGCATCGGTGAGGTATTGGAAGAGCGTGAAGCTAACAAACAAAATGAAGTGGTTGCTGCTCAGTTGGCATCGGTATTCTCTTTGTCTGCTGAAGATTTTAGTAAGATTATCCTGGCTTACGAACCGGTTTGGGCTATTGGTACAGGTAAGACTGCTACTGCTGAACAGGCTCAGGAAATCCACGCGTTTATCCGTTCTTTGATTGCTGACAAGTATGGTAAAGAAGTTGCTGATAATACTTCAATCCTTTATGGTGGCAGCTGCAAGCCTTCTAATGCTAAAGAATTGTTTGCTAACCCTGATGTAGACGGTGGTTTGATTGGTGGTGCTGCTTTGAAAGTTGTTGATTTCAAAGGCATTATCGATGCATTCAAATAATTAATTTCATCACAGATTACTCAAGCTTACACAGATAAAGAATCATAAAATCGTCTGTGGGAATCTGAGTAATCTGTGATGATTTACCTAAATTCATAAAACGACATGAGATACATTTTTATCCTACTCTTTTTAAGTCTCGGACTTTCCGCCTTGGCACAGCAGAACATAGTAGAAAGCTTGCAGCGTAACCGTGCCGGAGAAGGTACTGTAACCATCCATCAAGATCCTAAAATAACAGGCTTGATTGGTAGTATCTATACAGGGAATGTTACGGGAGGTGAGCAGAAAATGTTGAAAGCCAGAGGGTATCGGGTTCAGGTCTATGCAGGAAACAATTCGCGTGTGGCTCGTAATGAAGCTAATAACGTGGCTACCAAGGTGAAAGAAGAGTTTCCCGATATGCCTGTCTATGCCTATTTCCAGCCGCCTCGTTGGCTGTGTCGTGTAGGTGATTTCCGCAGTATTGAGGAAGCGGATGCCGCTATGCGCCGTCTGAAGGCTACCGGTGTTTTTAAAGAAGTATCTATTGTTCGTGAACAAATTAATATTCCCCTGGACTAATAACATGGAAGAACTATTGCATCCCGAATGGTCAGCAGAGAAAATTGAACAGTTGAAAGGCCATTATCAGAGTATTTTATCGCTATTGGGTGAAGATGTAGAAAGAGAAGGATTGCTGAAAACTCCTGAGCGCGTAGCCAAAGCTATGCTGACATTGACACGCGGTTATGAACAAGATCCGCATGCCATTTTATTGGGAGCAAAATTCAAAGAAGAATATAGTCAGATGGTTATCGTGAAAGATATTGATTTCTTCTCTTTGTGCGAACACCATATGCTTCCGTTCTATGGAAAGGCACATGTTGCTTATATTCCCAATGGTTATATCACCGGTTTGAGTAAGATTGCCCGGGTAGTTGATGTGTTTTCTCATCGGTTGCAGGTACAGGAACGTATGACATTGCAAATAAAAGAATGTATTCAGGAAACTTTGAATCCGCTGGGAGTGATGGTAGTGGTCGAAGCCAAGCACATGTGCATGCAGATGCGCGGGGTAGAGAAACAAAATGCCATTACTACTACTTCTGATTTCACAGGTGCGTTTAATCAAGCCAAAACACGTGAGGAATTTATGGATTTGATACGGCATAACCGGTAAGGAGTTATGCCTCCTTTATTTTAATACTACCCGGTCTCCGGCACGCTTGGCCATAATTTTTTGTAATTCACTTAATTCTTTAAAGTGGGCCATGACTTCAAGGCATTTATCGGCATTGGCTGCTACTTCAGGCTTGTTCAATGCTTGCAGCGTATATTTCATATCTTCTTCTAAAATGGCAAGTTTGAAGTCGATAAGTTGGTGTGGTACTAGTTCGTGTAAGCGTTCTTCATCTTTGACCATCGCTTGTGAATTGCTTTTACTCAATTGGTAACGATCATTTATCATATCTGCTGCCAGCTTGCTGATTGTAGGGTCGGGATGAGCCAGAAAATAACGCTCTGCCGTGAAGTTGGAGTCATGCAGATGAGCTTCTGCCTCTGCTAGTATTTTCCGGTGCAACGGATTATGGAACTGTAATTCATCCTGTTTCAAATCCATGGAAATATATTCTATCACAGTGAGCGGAGTTTCCGTATTTTCTTCCGTTTCTACATAGCACATGACTTTCTCTCCGTGGCGTATCAAAGTTTGAAGCAGTAACTGTTCTTTTACATAAAAAACGTACTTTTCCCGTCCTTCTTGGGGAATATACGATTGATACCCCGCTTCTGCTTCTGCAGGAGGAAACGGAGGGGGAACATCATCATCTACTTCTATGGGGGGCATATCGGCAGGAGGTATGCTGCCGGCAGGAAAAGGTGCATCGGCAGAAGGCAGAGAGCCGATAGTGGCGGATGCGTCTTTTTCTTTCTTGATTTGTTCCAGATAGTTATCATCCCGTTGAAGCAGATGCTTTTTGATCTCGTCTAAAATAATTTGCTCGTTTACGTTCAAGAGGGTAGCACATTCTGTCAAGCAGGTATATCGAATTACTTTATCCGGAATCAGTCCGATACTTCGTGCCATGTCCGATATCAATCCGGCCCGTTTGATGGGGTCCCTTTGTGCATCTTTTAGTAAAAGGTTGGTCTTGAAACGGATAAAGTTCTCTTCGTGATCATCAATGTATTTTCTGAATTCCGTGGCATTGTGTTTTCTGGAAAAACTATCGGGATCATCTCCGTCAGGCAGAAGCAGCACTTTGATATTCATGCCTTCTGCAAGTAACATATCGATACCTCGGATGCTTGCTTTTATACCGGCTTCGTCACCATCATATAATAGGGTGATATTGGAGGTGAAGCGGTGTAGCAACCGGATTTGTTGTTCGCTCAATGCTGTACCCGAGTTGGCCACTACATTCTCCAGCCCGCATTGGTGCATGGCAATTACATCGGTGTATCCTTCTACCATGTAAACACAGTCGGCTTTTACAATGGCAGCTTTAGCCTGATAAATGCCATATAGTTCTTTTCGTTTACTGAAAATTTCGGATTCGGGCGAATTGACGTATTTTTGGTTTACTCCCTTGGTGCGGCTGTCCAGTACACGTCCACCGAAGCCAAGCACTTTTCCGCTGATGTTAAACCATGGAAATATCACACGTCCCCAAAAACGGTCGCGTAAACTGCCATCTTCTTTTTCGTAACATAGTCCGGTCTTGAGCAGAAATTCTTTTTTATATCCTTTTCGCATGGCTTCTTGTGCCAATGCGTCAGAAGCGGTAGTGCTGTATCCCAATTGGAATTTCTTGACAATATCGTCACGAATGCCCCGTTGGCGGAAATAAGACATGGCAATGGCTTTTCCGTCAGCGTGGTTGTAGAGGATGTTTTGAAAATAATCGCGGGCAAACTCATTGACTACAAAGAGACTTTCCCGTATATTTTGTACTTGTTTCTCCTCATCGGTCAATTCGCGTTCCTTTATTTCTATATTGTATTTTTTTGGCCAGCCAGCGTAGTGCTTCGGGATAGGTCATCTGTTCGTGTTCCATAACGAAATGGACAGCATTTCCACCTTTTCCACAGGCGAAGCATTTACATAATCCTTTGGCCGGTGATACATAGAATGAAGGGGTTTTGTCATCATGGAATGGACAAAGTCCGACAAAATTCACACCGCGTTTCCGCAGAGTGACAAACTCGGATACCACATCTACAATTTGTGCGGCATCCAGTATCCGGTCTATGGTGGGTTGGTCTATCATTGCGAGTGCGAAGATACAAAAAAAAACATCGCCAAGGGTGAACCCGGCGATGTTTTTAACGGAATATTGTAATCAGAATTATTTAATATTAGGATTCAGCTTGTTCCATTCGGAAACCGGAGGAAGTACTCCCATCGCAATCACTTCATCACGCAAAGCACAAAGGTGTGCATAACTTTTTTCTAATGCGGCTTCTTCTTCGGGCGTGCCTTTCACTTCTTTTAAGTGGCAGCCATCCTTAGCGATAGAAGTTTCCCAGGCCATCATGATATGGTCGAACTTACCATTGGATACGTAAGTACCTGCAGGCCAGCGGAATGGCTTTCCTCCCATGGCGGCGGCAATCATTTCGATAGAAACATATGACGGGCTTTGGAAAGAAGAGCGGCCGCGCAGGTTGATGATGTTTTGCACCGCCTTTAGTTACTTTTGTTGTATTTCAGTCCATTGTTCTTTTGTCAAAGCATCAGTGCCGATGATATCAAGTAATGCTTTTCCGTTTACTTTAGCGGTAGAAGCATAAACAGCCATCTGCTCACCATGACCGCCATACGTGCGGCAGTTTTCTACATTATCCATGGCGATGCCGAAATGCTTGGACAATTCGCTGCGCAAGCGTGTAGAGTCAAGAGCGGCAAGAGTTGTAACTTGTGATGGTTTCAGGCCTGAATATAATAAGGTGATCAGACCGGTAATATCAGCCGGATTGAAAATAACCACGATATGTTTTACGTCCGGACAATAGGCCTTTACATTTTTTCCGAATTCTTCAGCGATGGCTGCGTTTCCTTTCAGCAAGTCCTCACGGGTCATGCCGGCTTTACGTGCCGCACCACCTGAGTTTACAATATATTTAGCATCGGTCAAAGCTTCCTTGATATCGGAAGTGAAAGTGATGTTCATGCCTTCGAAACCACAATGGTATAGTTCTTCTGCCACACCTTCCAGACCGGGAGCGTATGGGTCATACAAACAAATATTGGGAGTAAGGCCCATCATAATAGCAGTTTGAGCCATGTTCGAGCCAATCATTCCGGCAGCACCTACGATTGTCAGCTTTTCATTCGTTACAAATTCCATAATTCTTTTATTTAAAGTTTGTATAATATAAACGCTTTTGTGGGAGAGGATGTTCTCTCTTCCGGGTACAAATTTACAAAACCTTTTATTAAGGTGTTTATTCTAAAAAATTATATGGGATAATAGAAAGTTATCTCATATAATCATCCTAGGATGGTGAATTTCAGAATGCCTGTCAATCAAGATGTTAAACAGTATTTATTCAAACAGGTTTGTGGATGGAACAAATAATGATATGATCTGTTATGTATTTATGTTTATATAACTTTTTAATGCATCTACATATTCTTCAAAAGCTTCAAGCCCTTTTTGTGTAATCTTACAAATGGTACAAGGCATTTTTCCTTTAAATGTCTTGATGACTTCTACATAGTCAGCCTTGTTCAGCTTGTCTATTTGCACACTCAGATTACCTGCCGTTGCTCCTGTCTGTTGTTTCAGATAGCTGAACTCGGCTTCTTCCACTGAAACCAGTATGGACATCACGGCAAGTCTCAGTTCGGAATGTAGTAATGGATTCAATTCTTTGAACATAGGCGCAAAGTTACGATTTTTTTTGTTTACGGGCAGCATGATTCAACACATGTCCCGGAATAACCATCATAAAAATAAAGACAGGAGCGAAGATTAATATCTGGTTTAGACCTGGATAAAAAAGGCATCCGATGGAGCTTAACGCTCCCAGTGTGCCGCAAATAGTGACAGTTTTATAACCTATCACCAGACCTGTTAGTGTAGTTCCCATGCCCATCAGCAGAAGGACCATGAATAGGATGGGAAGTTGCCAGAAAAACATGGCGAGCATGGATATCAGAAAGCCGGTTATGCCGAATACCAACCAAATATAATTGATTACTTTGTCCAAATGAGTCTTGATACCCGGCTGCTGATTACGTGTGGAAAGGTAAGTTCCTGTTCCTGCGATGATGGGGAGTAAGAACCATAGGTATTGCCAATAATAATTCCGGGTAGTTACTACCAGAAACCAGACCAGCAGGCTGACAAAGATAGTGGTATATCCCCAAAAAAGGAACGGCATGCCACAATTGGTTTCTAGCCTGTTTTTTGTATTCTGAATCATTTGAGCGATGAGTTCCAAACTCTCTTTCTCATTCAATTTTCTTTCTTCCATACTGTTTTTTCTTTTTAGTTTGTGATTAATTAATATTTGATGCTTTTCTCTATGGCTGTCATCAGCAAGCTGATTCCCCAGCCTGCTATCACCCATAGTACCCACCAGTAGTGTGGACTGGTAAACCAGTTTATAGCTATAAGAAACAGGTTTATTACCACATAATAGACTAATGACCAAGTGAGCCAATTCCAAAAATGACGGGCTCTTTGCCGGCATACTACTTCGATTTGTTCCTGAGTTGGAACGGTTTTTTTGTTGTTCTGATTTGTTTTCATAGCTTTATTTCTTATTATAGTGATATAAAGTCGGTGGTTTGTGCTATATTTTCAGTGGCAAATCTCGGAATAGCTAGTGTGGCGCATGCCAGGATAGTGGCACGTTTCTTGTGAAATGTTGTGTTTGTTTTCATTGTTATGATGTTTTATAGGTTGAATGATAAAAGTTTATTTTACTTAATTACTTTACAAATATAATATAGTTTATAATATAAACCAAATTTTCATAGAACTTTTTTCAAATAATAACTGTCAAGTGTGTATGTGTGGTAGAGGGGGAAGTGCAAAATATGTAGTCTTCTTTATGGATTTTACATTCAGACTTTTGTTGGCACGTGCTTGAACAAGGAAATTCTTCTCTGCTTTTTCCCTCCTAAAGTTTTTCAAGAGTGGTAGCATTGGCATCTGTTTTTGCTAACTCAGTTGTGTGTGCTGCGTACATCGTCCTGTGTTTTCCGTAGCTGTCTTCCCTTCCCTGTCCTGGCTTACGGTGTTTGGTTGCCCCTCCGGACTCGCGCCTTCCCCTTCTTTAGTTCCAGCTCTTCCGTTTTTGTTTACGCGCGTGCGAATATTATAATGTGTCTGTCTTTTTCCTCCCTTGTCCTCCGTTATAAAAACCTTCTTTGTAACACATCTGTGATTCAGCGTATTACAAAAAAGTTTCAGGGAATCCGGATAATTTGTTTTGTGAAAGTTTGCCTGTTAGCGTTAAAAGGTCTACTTTTGCACCCGCAATCGAGAGAGATGCGGCACTTCAGACAGTGTTACTGACTTGGTGAAACAAACGTGGGAGATTTCCTTGATAGTGATCTGCACCTGGTATCTTACCTTAGCGGGGCTAAGGGAGCGAGAACGGATAAGACCCTGGGAGGATGGATGGTCCGCCTTTTATGGAAGTTTCGAAAAAAACTTTTTCAAAAAAAACTTTCGAAAACATTTGGTGGTTACGATAAAATCTCTTACCTTTGCATCCGCTTTCGGAAACGATGGCAAACAGGAATAGGAGTTCTTTGAAAGATTTAAGATAAACAAACAAGTAGTACAAGCCGGTGCACCGTATATATAATATGGTGTACGGAAAAACAAGAACCGTCAATATTTTTATTGTATTGATAGATTTGGAGTCCTTG
>ENA-OQBV01000996-OQBV01000996.1-human-gut-metagenome-genome-assembly--contig:-NODE-996-length-15056-cov-4.404917_pt1 | contig 15056 bp, 16 predicted proteins | sample MGYA00242750_ERZ504559 | MGnify/ENA primary metagenome ERZ504559 (study PRJEB26092, sample SAMD00036230) | human gut metagenome | host: Homo sapiens | study: EMG produced TPA metagenomics assembly of...
CATACACCCAAAGCTAAAATCGCAACAAGTTTATTCATTGTTTCTTTAGGTTAAATTATTATTGTTTATTATTATTGTTCATTCATAATCTTTTCCACTTCTTCGATGGTAATAGGAATACGCTTGTCGCCAGTAAAGCGTGAACCTTCCGGAGTAATCAGAATATCATCTTCCAGACGGATGCCACCGAAATCCTTGAACTTGTCTATAGCATCAAAATTCAGGTATTCAGTATTAATGTTTTCTGCTCTCCACTTGTCGATCAGTGCCGGAATGAAATAGCATCCCGGTTCGTCTGTGATGACGAAGCCTTCCTGCAAGCGACGTCCCATACGCAAAGAAGCCAGTCCGAACTGATCGGAAGGACGAGTTTCATCGTCGTAACCCACGTAGCATTGTCCTAAATCTTCCATGTCGTGAACGTCAATTCCCATCATATGTCCCAGACCGTGAGGCATGAACAGTGCATGAGCTCCTGCTGCTACGGCATCATCTACATTGCCTTTCATCAATCCAAGATCTTTCAATCCCTGAGCCAGTACCTTGCAGACATCCAGATGGACAGACTTATAAGTAACTCCCGGGCGAGCCAGCTCCAAAGCACGGTCGTGACATGCCAGTACAATGCTGTATACGTCACGCTGGCGGTCAGTAAATTTACCGCCTACAGGTATGGTTCGGGTATGGTCGGAACAGTAGTTAGTAACGCTTTCTGCACCTGCATCAGTCAGCATCAGACGGCCTGTCTGAAGAATCTGGCTGTGGTCATGATTGTGAAGTGTCTGTCCGTTCTGTGAAAGGATAGTGGCAAACGATACCATATTTCCGTATGATGCAGCAATACCATCCAGTATGCCGGCAATATATTGTTCCGAAACTCCCGGTTTGCACAGGCGCATGGCAGCCGTATGCATTTCGTAACCGATGTTGCAGGCTTTATCTATTTCCTCAATTTCGCATGCTTCTTTTACTGAACGCAGGCTTACTACAGCCTTTATCAGCTCCAATGAAGCATGTTGTCTGGTCATGGAAGCACGGATTCCGGTCAAATCTTCCAGAAGCATCATGTTGTCGTAGCGGTAAGGAGGCAGGAAGTGAATCTTGCGTCGTTGTGATATGGCCTTTCCTACTACTTCTTTCAGTCGTGCAAACGGAAAACTTTTTTTCACTCCTACACGTTCTCCCAGTTCCTTTACACTAGGCTGAGGGCCCATCCAGATAATGTCGTCCATCGTTACGTCATCGCCGAAGAAATAATCTTCCTCAGCATCAACGTCCAGCACTCCTGCATATCCGGGATGTGAATGTCCGAAGAAATAGAGGAACGAGCTGTCTTGACGGAATTTATATGTATTATCGGGATAATTGGCAGGGGCTTCATTGTTTCCCAGTATCAGGATAATACCACTACTGACTTTCTCTCTAAGTGCCTTACGGCGATTGCGGTATACTGATGATTCGAACATATTGTAATTGTTAAAGTGAAATTATTGTAATAAGTGTTGCAAAAGTAGGAAATTAAATTGAATTATGTCCTAACCATTTTCCTAAAAAATGTATCTTTGTGAAACTAAACTATTGTATGTTATGAAACTAGATTTGAAGAATATGGGCCTTGTTCTTGAAGGAGGAGGCATGCGTGGGGTTTTTACCTGCGGAGTATTAGACTATTTCATGGATCATCATATCGAGTTTCCATATGGTATCGGTGTTTCGGCTGGAGCATGTAACGGACTTTCTTACATGTCGCATCAGCGTGGACGTGCCAAATATAGCAATATCGATATGATGGCAAAGTATCATTATATCGGGTTGAAGTATTTGTGGTATCAGCATAGCATACTAGACCAAAAACTATTGTACGAGATTTTTCCAGAAGAATTGCTTCCGTACGACTATCAGGCATATTATGAAAATCCGGCACGGTTTGAAATGGTTACAACAAACTGTGTGACAGGACGTGCCTGTTATCTGGAAGAAAAGAAAGATAAAGAGCGCCTGCTGGCGATAGCAAAAGCTTCGAGCAGCTTGCCTTATGTTTGTCCCATTACGTATGTCGACGGGCGTCCGATGTTGGACGGAGGAATAGTCGATTCGATACCTGTACTGCGTGCCATAGAACAGGGATATGAACGCAATGTTGTCGTATTGACACGAAACAGAGGGTATCGTAAATCGGAGAAGGATATTCGGGTACCACGGTTTATTTATACACGTTATCCAAGGTTGCGCGTTGTGTTAAGCCGGCGTTGTCAGGTTTATAATCAACAGTTGGAAATGATTGAACGTATGGAGGATGAAGGTCGGATCATTGCAATCCGTCCCGAACAACGGGTTGTAGTCAACCGTATAGAGAAAGATATCAGGAAGTTGACCAGTCTGTATGAAGAAGGTTATGCATGCGCAGAAAAAGTCATGGGGCAGTTCTTGTAAAAAACTGTATAGGCTTTTTATAGTGTATCAATACTGATGTTCTTTGTCGGAAATTAAGAGGGGTTTTGATACCAGCTTTCCTTCATGTAGGATGTCTACCATTCCCTTTTTTACGTGCTTATTTTCTTGTAAAGGATATAAAAGTAAAAAAAGCATATTTGAAGTTTCAAAAGTTGTTTTCAATCTTTCCCAATCAGAGCAGAAATGAAATTAGAAAACAGCTTTTGGTAGCTCAAAAACAAGTACGGCAGCTTTCCAATAGAGGAAGGCTGCCGTACTTGTTTTTATTGTTGACTCCGGTTTGACTGAACCGGAGCTCTTATTTTCATTTTCGATTATTTGCTGTTTATTTTGCGAAGCTAACCGCACGAGTTTCACGGATAACTGTAATCTTAACCTGTCCCGGATAAGTCATTTCATCCTGAATCTTCTTAGCTATTTCAGTAGACAAGCTTTCTGTTTGTTTGTCGTCTATCTTGTCTGCACCAACGATTACGCGCAACTCGCGACCTGCCTGAATAGCGTAAGTTTTTGTAACACCCGGATAAGACATTGCAAGCTGTTCCAAATCGTTCAAACGCTTGATGTAAGCCTCTACGATTTCGCGGCGTGCTCCCGGACGTGCACCAGAGATAGCATCACATACCTGTACGATAGGAGCCAGCAAGCTGGTCATTTCTACTTCATCGTGGTGAGCTCCGATAGCATTGCAGATATCAGGTTTTTCCTTATATTTTTCAGCCAGCTTCATACCAAGCAGTGCGTGTGGCAATTCTGGTTCTTCATCAGGTACTTTACCTATATCGTGCAACAATCCGGCACGTTTAGCTTTTTTCGGATTAAGTCCCAGTTCCGAAGCCATGACAGCACACAGGTTGGCTGTTTCGCGTGCATGCTGCAACAGATTCTGTCCATAAGAAGAACGATATTTCATCTTACCGATGATACGGATCAGTTCAGGATGCAGGCCATGAATACCCAAGTCGATTGTAGTACGTTTACCTGTTTCGATGATTTCATCTTCTACTTGCTTACGCACTTTTGCAACAACTTCTTCGATGCGTGCCGGATGAATACGTCCGTCGGTAACCAACTGATGTAAGGCTAGACGTGCAATTTCACGGCGAACAGGGTCGAATGCAGACAATACGATTGCTTCAGGTGTGTCGTCTACAACGATTTCTACTCCGGTTGCTGCTTCCAGCGCGCGGATGTTACGGCCTTCACGACCAATGATACGTCCTTTTATTTCATCAGATTCGATATGGAATACCGTTACAGAGTTTTCAATAGCAGTTTCTGTAGCAACTCGCTGGATAGACTGAATAACGATGCGTTTAGCTTCACGGTTTGCTGTAAGCTTAGCATCATCCATAATGTCATTGATGTAAGATTGAGCCTGAGTTTTGGCTTCTTCCTTCAACGATTCTACCAGACGTTCCTTTGCTTCTTCAGCAGAAAGTCCTGAAAGTGCTTCCAGTTTCTCACGTTCCTGTGATTGTAACTGATCTAATTCTTCTTTCTTCTTTTCAATGATAACCAGCTGTGCGTCCAGATTTTCCTTGATGGCTTCATTCTCGTTGCGTTTACGCTGCAACTCTTCATTTTTCTGGTTCAGCACCATTTCGCGCTGTTTCAGCTTGTTTTCTGCCTGTTGAATTTTTTGATTACGAAGAGCAACTTCCTTTTCCAGATCAGCCTTTTTATTCAGGAATTTCTCTTTTACTTCCAGAAGTTTGTTTTTCTTTATAACCTCAGCTTCTGTTTCCGCTTCCTTTATAATTTTATCATATCGCGCTTTCAAGCCATACTTGAAAAAGCAATATGAAAGTGCCCCTCCAATCAGAAAGGCGATAACCGTTAATATTACTAATGTCAACATTATAAGTAGTTTAAAATATAAATAAAAAAACGCACAAACTTTCTATCAGGCTGTTTTCCTGACGTCAAGCTTGTGCGCAAATGTTTTCTATCTTTCGTTTACTAAACGCTTACTCACTCTTTTTACCGATACACTCGTCTATATCTTGTTCCAGTTGTTTCAGCTTTTCCAGATAAGGCGTGGTATCATTACGGTCTTTCATAGACATATTTTCAAAAGCCAGTTCCAGGGCTGTCATAACCCAATACTTCTCAGTATTGAAATTAGGGAACTTATTGCGGTATTTGTTTAGTTTATAATCAATCTGTTTGGCTGCATCCCGATATAGTTGTTCCTCTTCACGTTTAATGATGAGCGGATATCGTTCGTTGTCAATCAGCAGATGTATTTTCATTTGGTCGTCCGTCATGCTCTTTTCACCGTTTTAATTATTCATTCAGCAAAGCGATACATTTGTCGACTTCACGCACAAGCTTCGCCAATCGTTGTTTGGTATCTCGGAGTTCATTGTCGTTGATACTGATTATGCGAGCTGTTTTCAAATTGGTATACATGGCTTCCAATTCTTTTCGGCTATTTTGAAGTTCGGCTATTTCAACTTCTTTTTCAGCAAGAAGTTGACGGAGAGATGCATTTTCTTTTTGTTGTTCTTCATATAAATACATAAAATGCCTCAGTTTCCCTTCGAAAGTATTCAATAGCTTTTTGTCTTCTTCCGTCATTTTGTACCAAAATTGTATACAAATATAGTGGATTGAAGAGAAACACAAAAATTTTTGCTCATATTTTCTTTTAAATAGGATAAAATTTAAGGGATATTGGGCAAATTTTCGGGTGGAATCAGAATGTTGACACTTTTTTGTTGTTAAAAGAATTGGATGTATAAAGGTTATACATGGAATGAATAAAAATGAAAAAATCGCTTCGGATTCTTTATGTTAAGATGCTCCGAAGCGATTTTTTATTTATATCTTAGAGATGCTTATCTTTTTTCGATATCTCCATTGATTAGTGTTTGAGGTTCTTCTTTCAGTAAACCACGATTTTTGAGTAACGCATCTATCTTAGGTTCGCGGCCACGGAAATTCTTATACATAGTCATTCCATCGTCGATGCCACCCGGTGTCAGGATATATTTACGGAATTTGTCTGCCATTTCTTTGTTGAAGATGTCACCTGTTTCCTTGAAAGCCTGAAATGCGTCACAGTCTAATACCTCAGCCCACATATAGCTGTAATATCCGGCTGTATATCCACCTCCCATTGTGTGACTGAAATTGGTAACACGGTAGCGTGGATAGATTTGTGAAGGAATTCCGCGTTCTTTCAGTTTTTGAGATTCGAACTCCATAACATTCAGGTCAGAAGGAACTTCTTTCAGTGTATGTAAGTCCATATCTGTAAGCGAAGCAGCCAGATATTCTACTGTAGCAAAACCCTGACCGTATTTAGCGCTTTCTTCTATTTTCTTTACCAGTTCCATTGGTATTACTTCGCCTGTTTTGTAGTGTTTGGCGTAGATGTTCAGCACTTCCGGTTCGAATGCCCAGTGCTCATTTATTTGCGAAGGAAGTTCTACAAAGTCGCGTTCAACATTGGAAACTCCCGGGTAGTGTACGTCGCACATGAAACTGTGCAAGGCATGTCCAAATTCATGGAACATAGTTGTTACATTGTCAATGCTTTGCAAAGCAGGTTTGTCACCGCTTGCAGTTGTCATGTTGCATACGTTTACAACCACTGGCAGAACTCGTTCATTGCCGTTATAGCTCTGATCTCTGAAACCTGTACACCAGGCTCCGGCTCCTTTACCGTCACGCGGGTAATAGTCGCTGTAGAAGAGGGCAAGTACTTTACCATCTTTATCGATCACTTCCCATGACTGAGCTGTTTTTTCATACACAGGGAATTTATCTGTACATTCTCTGAAAGTCAAGCCATAAAGTTTATTTGCTACATAGAAGATACCTTTCAGTACATTGTTGATTTCAAGGTATTCTGAAACTTTATCTTCATCGATAGCATATTTGGCTTGTTTAGCTTTATTAAGATAGTACATATAGTCCCATCCTTCCGGCTCGAAGTTATAGCCATCTTTCTTTATTTCAGCACGTATATCATTCAGCTCTTCTTTAGCTTTTTCTACAGCAGGAGTCCATACCTGGTCGAGCAAGCGGTATACATTCTGTTCGTTTTTTGCCATACGATTGTCGAGGGCAAGAGAAGCATAATCTTCATATCCCATCAGCTTAGCTTTTTGTAAGCGTAAAGTAACCAGTTTGCGGGATATTTCTTTATTGTCATACTGGTTGTTCTGATTTCCTCGATTGTAATATGCATCATATACGCGATGACGCAATTCACGGTTTTTACAGTATTGTAGAACAGGGTTACAGCTTGGACGCTGCATATTGAACATCCATTTTCCTTTCTGTCCGTTTTCTTCTGCCATTTTAGCGGCAGCTTCGATATTTGCTTCTGGAAGTCCTTCCAGTTCTTCCAGCTTGTCGACTGTAACAAATGTGTTATTGGTTTCGTGCATCAGGTTTTGGCTGAATGTAAGTTCCAGCAGTGATATTTCACTGTTCAGCTTACGTAATTCGGCTTTCTGCTCATCATTTAATCCAGCGCCGCCACGGATAAAACGCTTGTACACATTTTCCAGTAGTTTGGTCTGTTCTTTATCTAATCCAAATTTTTTCTGATTGTCGTAAACTTCTTTCACTTTTGCAAAAAGCAATGGATTCAAGTAAATATCATCGCTGTGTGCAGAAAATAATGGAGACAGTTCTTTTTCCAAAGCGCGAGTCTCTTCGGTTGAGTTGCTACTAGCGATAGGTCCGAAAACATATTCTACTTTAGTAAGCAGTTCTCCACTGCGGTCGAGTGCAACGATAGTGTTTTCGAAGTCGGGTACTGCGCGATTTCGGATAATAGCATTGATTTCCTGTTTCTGTTCTTCCATTCCTTTCAGGAACGCTTCACGGTAGTTGTCGATAGTAATTTTTTCGAATGGAGCAATTTCATACGGAGTACCATACGATTCTGATAGAAATGGATTGGTACTTTGTGCCATGCTGCTTCCTCCCAATGCCAGAGCGAAGGCGGCTGTGAATAAACATTTCTTCATTTTGTTAAAATAGGTATGTTAATTGTTGTAATCTTTGAGCGCAAATATAACGAATGTCAGGAATTTAACAAGTGGGGCAGATTGCCTGTTTTTATATTTGATGCTTTTCGTTTTTAGGTAAGTGTATAATTCTTTCTGTATAGGTTAGAGAAACTCTATGTTTTAGTCGACGAATCTCTTAGATTTTTACGTTGCTCCTTATTTGCTTATGCTAATTTTAAGGTAAATCATATCTTTCAATTGTTTACCTGCTTCAAAAATCGGATGCTCATAATTGTCGGTGAAAAAGTTGGGTATCCGATGTGAATATACAAATCCGCAATTCTTGTAGAAGGCTATAGTTATAGGAGAGTCTCCGGTTCCGACAAGCATGTATGGCATCGGGCTTTATAATGTTCAGAAGAAAGAATATCAACTTTTTCCATATCCCTGACGCTGGAACTGTGGATAGACAGCAATGTTTTTGATTTCGTAGATACCTTTACCTTCTTCGGTTATAACGCATGAAGCTTTTATCTCATTGTTTTCAGCTAGAACGAACATGTCTCCGCGTTTTAAATAGCGATCGATCATGGATTCTTGCTCATCAGCAAGGAGCAGTAAATCGAGATATTGCTTTTTGTTGTAGAAAATAGGATATATATTTATCATATTCAGTTTTTATGTAAATGGCTTGATGTGCTATAAAATACTTTTTTTATTGAAGTCATAAAATTAGATAGCTGTAGCTTATTCAACAAGTATAAACTGAATTTTATAGTTCTGTATTAAAATAATATTTATTAGAACCGTTTTATGTATATAGACTTGTACGATACTTCAGTTGTTGGATGCTCCAATAAAACAGATAGAGATTCTAATTCAGAATATAAAAAAAAGTGTAAACCTCGCAAATGCTTGATTTACACTTTTTATTGGCGGAGAGACAGGCTCTCGAACCTACATATTCAAGAAATATCATAAAATTGCAAATCATTAATAATCAAGCACTATTTGGAGTACATAGTAAATCTAAATCTTTCTGAATATCTTTTGCTATTCCAAATATTGGGTGTATATTTGGGTGTAGAATTTCAAACACACCCAATTATGAATATCAAACGAAACATCATTTTTGCATTGGAAAGCCGGAAGAAGAACGGTGTGCCAATCGTGGAGAACGTGCCTATCCGTATGCGTGTCATATACGCAAGTCAGCGCATTGAGTTTACAACGGGTTACCGCATTGATGTAGCCAAGTGGGATGCTGACAAGCAGCGAGTGAAGAACGGGTGTACCAACAAACTAAAGCAAAGTGCATCTGAAATCAATGCCGATCTGCTGAAATACTATACCGAAATTCAAAACGTGTTCAAGGAATTTGAGGTACAGGAAGCCATGCCCACTACCCAACAGCTAAAGGACGCATTCAACCTGCGGATGAAAGATACAAGTGAAGACCAGGAAGACGTAAAGATAAGTTTTTGGGAGGTATTCGATGAATTTGTAAAAGAATGCGGCAACCAGAATAACTGGACTGAATCCACATACGAAAAGTTTGCAGCCGTTAAAAATCACCTCAAGGAGTTCAAGGAAGATTTAACCTTTGAATATTTCAATGAATTCGGACTGAACGAATATGTCAATTTCCTGCGCGACAAAAAGGATATGAGGAACAGTACCATCGGTAAACAAATGGGATTCCTCAAATGGTTCCTGCGGTGGAGCTTCAAGAAAGACTATCACCAGAATATAGCATACGATACGTTCAAACCGAAATTGAAAACCACCCCCAAGAAGGTAATCTTCCTGACATGGGAAGAACTGAACAGACTTAAAGACTATCAGATACCCAAAGACAAACAGTATCTGGAACGTGTCCGGGATGTTTTCCTGTTCTGTTGCTTTACCAGTCTGCGTTATTCAGATGTTCGCAACCTAAAGAGAAGTGATGTCAAGTCCGACCATATAGAAGTCACCACCGTTAAAACGGCAGATAGTCTGAGTATTGAACTGAACAAGTACAGTAAAGCCATACTTGAAAAATACAAGGACATCCATTTTGAAAACCACATGGTATTGCCTGTTATCAGCAATCAGAAAATGAATGATTATCTGAAAGAACTGGGAGAACTGGCAGAAATTAACGAACCTATACGTGAAACCTACTATAAAGGGAATGAGCGCATAGATGAAGTTACCCCGAAATACGCATTGCTCAGTACTCATGCAGGAAGAAGAACATTCATCTGTAATGCGCTGGCTCTAGGTATTCCGGCACAGGTTGTAATGAAATGGACAGGACACAGTGATTATAAAGCCATGAAGCCCTACATTGACATAGCCGATGATATTAAGGCTAATGCAATGAACAAGTTTAACCAACTATAAAAGTATCAGTCTGTTTCACAGATTATCCATTATTAGAGTTATCTTTGTTAAGTAATAGTTAGTAATATGGAAAATAACAACGAACATAATATAAAGAAAGGTCATTTTGATGCCTTTGTCCATGCTGTCGGTTCGGAAATAGAACAGGCACAAGTCCGGCTCATTACCGCAGCCAATGCCCAGATGTTGTTCCATTACTGGAAAATGGGCAATTATATACTGTACCACCAAAACCTGCATGGCTGGGGTGGTAAAATTATCAAGAAGTTGGCACAGGCAATCAGATTCAATTATCCTGAAAAGAAGGGATATTCGGAGCGTAATCTTACTTATATGTGCCAGTTTGCCCGTTTATATCCGTTAAATGTACTTCGTAGTTTTATTGAAACAGATTCAATACTGTCAGTCCCTAATATTCAAAACATTACTAATGAAGTCCTTAAACTCAACAGCGGGCAATTTACGCAGGAGCTTACTGCGCAAATACAATCAGCTGATAATCAATCTTTAGAAATTACGCAGGAGGTTCCTGCGCAATTTCAGAATGTAGAAAAAACAGTAGCAACCATCTATAAAATAAAAATAGAGGATATAGAAGATTTATTCTTGGCGTCACCGATTGCAAGAATAAATTGGGCAAGCCATATGGTCATACTCAATAATCCGCTACCATTAGGTGTAAGGTATTGGTATATGAAACAATCTGTAGAAATGGGTTGGAGCAGTAATGTGCTGAAAATGCAGATTGAAAGTAATCTGTATGACAGACAAATCAAGAGTAACAAGGTAAACAACTTCACTGCCACACTTCCGGCACCTCAAAGCGATCTTGCCAATTATCTGTTAAAAGACCCGTATATCTTTGACTTGGCAGGAGCAAAGGAAAAGGCTGACGAAAGGGATATAGAAGAACAGTTGGTAAAGCATGTAACCCATTACTTGCTGGAAATGGGTAACGGCTTTGCTTTTGTTGCCAGACAAAAACATTTCCAGATTGGGGACAGTGACTTTTTCGCCGACCTGATTCTATATAATATCAAGCTCCACGCCTATGTCGTCGTGGAATTGAAAGCAACGCCATTCAAACCGGAATATGCAGGGCAGTTAAATTTCTATATCAATGTTGTAGATGATAAACTGAGGGGAGAAAATGATAACAAGACCATCGGTCTTTTGCTGTGCAGGGGTAAGGATGAGGTCGTGGCACAATATGCCTTGGCTGGATATGACCAGCCGATAGGTATCAGCGACTATCAATTGAGCAAGGCAGTACCCGAAAATCTGAAATCTGCCCTACCGAGTATAGAAGAAGTGGAAGAAGAACTGACCTTATTCCTTGACAAGGACAAGAACCCATAATATAAAGTATATGGCAGGAAAGATACAGACGATGATTCCCCAATATGGAGAACTTAACAGAATATACAGAGACTATATAGATAATTACGCTTTTTCTTTTGACAGGCAGAAATTCATATCGGATTTCTATCAGGAGTATAATGACATGAAATCCTTTGAAGCCGCTATCCTTGAACTGGTGCTTGACAAGCAAAAAGAGCAATACACCTTGATACTCAACAGTCTGAAACTGAATAGAAAAGAGCATACAGGCTTATGAGATACGCCCGTTAAGTGACAGAGCCATAGAACGTGCTTGCTATCAGCACATGGAAAGGTATTCTCAGGAAATTGAAGCCCAGCTGGATGTTACAAGAAGTCTGAGCAAGCCGCTGAATGAAGCCAACAACAGGTATGATTCCATTGGTTACAGGGAGCATACAGCCGAAGAGGAAAAACAGGCAGAGAAAGAATATGAACGCTGCAAGGCTGAATATGACAGGGAAAAAGCCAAACTGAACAAACTCTATGACCAGCAAAAGGCTACAAGAACAGAGGCATTCCAATATATGAAGAACTGTTGTGCGGACATATACCGTCAAAGCTGCCTTTTTCTGGATATATTGAAGAAATACATTCCTGACGGAAAGCAAGAGAATAAATCAAGCGAGCCAATCAGTCAGCAGGAAACGACAGAAGAACAACAGGAATATTTCAGCATGAAATTACTTTCGCTCATTCATGAGGTGTGCAAAGGAGAACAGTTCGAAGAAATTTCCGCACCAGATTTCTATGCCAATATGAATCTTCACCCCTGCAACTGTAAGCTGAAAATAAAACCGAGAGAGAAAATACGTGTATGCTATCTGATATTCCTGATGAGCGAGAAACTCTCCAAACAGGACAGGGACAAATGGAAAGACAGAATACTGAAACTGCTGGATATTGACGACAGCTACTACAAATCCAAGTACAAGGAGCCTGTTTCAGATTTCCCCAGTGACAGCAACCAAAATTTCGCCAAGGAAATGGAACATATATTCAGATAATCCGTGATATATCCTGATACTTTACGAAAGTTCCACTTTTACCACTCAAAATAATTTTTGAGTGGTATTTTTGTTTTCTGATATTCAATAAGATACAATGATATTCAGTTTGTACCGTCCCCATCCTTACCACTCATAACCCTACCTAATTTTGCATCGTTCGAGAACAGAAATAACAGCCAGTGCGCAGGGCTGATTGTTTAACGACTAAATAGATTGGACGATGACAAATATCCAAGAATTATTATCAAAACCCGTCTGGCAAATGACAGGCGAAGAATTCATATTCCTGAGTAAGCACGCTTCAGGTCAGGCCGAAGCATTGCCGCAACCCGTTACAGACACGGAAAAGAAGTATGTGTACGGAATACTCGGTATAGCCAAACTGTTCGGGTGCAGTCTGCCCACTGCCAACCGCATAAAGAAAAGCGGTAAGATAGACAAGGCGATTACCCAGATAGGGCGCAAGATTATAGTTGATGCAGAACTGGCTCTTGAACTTGCCGGAAAGAAAACAGGAGGACGGAAATAATGGGAGGTATGCTTATGGACTATATGAGAGAAATAAAGGAAATATCTGCAGAACAGGCGATAATCCTTTGGCAAGCCTCACGTCTGAGCCTATCGAAAATCTATGAGAAAGCACCTGAGATTTTAAAAGTGCAAGGTTCGGTCATTGGCACACTGGGCAATTTCAGTGCATCCATAGGCAAAGCCAAAAGTAAAAAGACTTTCAATGTGTCGGCTATTGTAGCCGCCTCATTGAAAAACGGTACGGTACTACGGTATGTGGCAGAACTTCCGGAGAACAAAAGGAAAGTCCTTTATGTGGACACGGAACAAAGCCATTATCACTGCCTGAAAGTCATGAAACGTATTTTACGGCTGGCCGGTCTTCCTGATGACAGGGACAATGAACATCTGGAGTTTCTCGCTTTGAGGAAATACACGCCCGAACAGCGCATCAGGATTGTCGAACAGGCTATCTATAATACACCGGACATAGGGCTTGTAATCATAGACGGCATCCGTGATATGGTATATGACATCAACAGTCCGGGAGAATCGACACGCATCATATCCAAGTTGATGCAGTGGACGGATGACAGGCAAATACACATCCATACGATACTCCACCAGAACAAAGGCGATGAAAACGCAAGAGGGCATATCGGTACGGAGCTGAACAACAAGGCGGAAACCGTTCTTCTCGTGGAAAAGGACAAGAGCAACGGGGATATAAGCAATGTTTCGGCCATGCACATACGTGCAATGGATTTCGAGCCTTTCGCTTTCCGTATCAACGACAATGCATTGCCTGAACTCATAGAGGGGTACAGACCCGAAGCGAAGAAACCCGGAAGACCGGAAGAGGAAAAGTTCGACCCTTACAGGCATATTACCGAACAACAGCACCGCATAGCACTAGAAGCGGCTTTCGGACTGAAAGAGGAATACGGCTACAAGGATCTGGAAACCGCCTTAATCAAGTCTTATATGTCAGTAGGTGTAAAACTGAACCATCAAAAGGCGGTATCACTTATCACCATGCTCCGGAACAAACGGATGATAGTACAGGAGAACGGCAGGAAATACACGTTCAAGCCAGACTTTCACTATTAGACCGTCTAACCTGTAATCACTTCACTTTATTCGGCAGGTCTATATATTAAGGATAAAGCGAAGCGATTGCAGAGAATGTAAAACCGCTTCACTTTATTACCGTATCCTATATATACGAAAATAAAGTGAAGTGATTATACAGACCGTACTTCATAAAAAGGTACGGGCGAAAAGAGAAATAAATATTCCAACCATTATTCAAACACTCATCTTATTATGGATATACAAACAGCAAAACAAATCAGGATAGCGGATTTTCTGTACAGTTTGGGACATTCTCCCGTCAAGCAGCAAGGTATCAACCTGTGGTATAAATCCCCGTTACGGGAAGAGACAGAGCCCTCGTTCAAAATAAATACCGAACGCAACCAATGGTATGATTTTGCAATTGGTAAAGGTGGAAATATCATTGCACTGGCACAGGAACTCTACTATTCCGACTATGTACCTTATCTTCTACAGAAAATCGAGGAACAGACTCCGCACATCCGTCCCGTATCTTTCTCTTTTGGCAAGCAGTCATTTTCCGAACCGAGTTTTCAGGAGTTGGACATTGTACAGCTGACTTCTCCTGCCCTGCTTGCCTATCTACAGGAAAGAGGGATAAACACGGCACTGGCGAAAAGAGAATGTAAGGAAGCCCGTTTCACCCACAACGGCAAACGTTATTTCGCCATTGCTTTTCCGAACATATCGGGTGGATATGAAATCCGCAACCGATATTTCAAGGGATGTATCGCACCAAAAGAAATATCCCATATCAGACAGTCAGGAAAGCCAAGGAGTGCATGTTACGTTTTTGAGGGATTTATGGATTACCTTTCCTTTCTGACCTTAAGACTGGAAAGCTGTCCGCAATCACCCGACTTCGACAGACAGGATTACATAGTTCTTAATTCCGTAGCCAATGTTCCCAAGGCACTCTATCCGTTGGGAAGCTATGAGCGCATCCACTGTTTCTTTGACAATGACCGTGCAGGAATGGAAGCAATACAGCAAATCAGAAAGGAGTATGATGCTACCCGGTATATACGTGACGCCTCGCAAATCTACAGTGGATGTAAAGATCTGAACGAATATTTACAGAAACGAATAGCCGATAGGAAAGAGCAAGCGCAATCTGTCAAAAAGAGGAATGATACACTATCCAAGAAACCGAAAGGCTTCCGGTTATAGCCCACTATAACTACACGCTTCGCTTACGTAGTTGTGGGCTCTCCCGAGGGGATTA
>ENA-OQBV01000997-OQBV01000997.1-human-gut-metagenome-genome-assembly--contig:-NODE-997-length-15044-cov-3.328484_pt1 | contig 15044 bp, 13 predicted proteins | sample MGYA00242750_ERZ504559 | MGnify/ENA primary metagenome ERZ504559 (study PRJEB26092, sample SAMD00036230) | human gut metagenome | host: Homo sapiens | study: EMG produced TPA metagenomics assembly of...
GGCTTCACATCCAGATTTCGGATAAATATAGCGCGTCCGTCGATATTGTCTGATCACTGCCAGATCGTCTTTCCCCTGATACAGTTCCATGACAACAGAAGGAAGGGGAGACTGCCACATCGACCTCTTTGGTCTCATAAGCACTTAACATTGCCTGCTGTTCTTCAAAAAAGCGATAGGTGATCCGCTCCAGATGCACCGCATCTGCATTCCAGTAACGCTCATTCTTTTTCAGGACAAAATATTGCTCCGGTACATATTTTTCCAGATAAAACGGTCCGTTTGACAGACTGGTCTCTGGATTTTTATCCCATCCGCTGCCCGTCTCTTTCGCATATTTACTGCAGGACGGTGTGTAGACCGGAAGACGCAAAAGCTCCAGAAAATACACACACGGCTTACTCAAATGAAAGATCAGAGTATTTTCATCCGGTGTCTCAACACCAAGACTCTCCATATCGGCCGTTCCTTCATAAATTTCCTCTGCATGTTCGATCGGAAACAGATAGTTCGCATATCCACTTCCACTTTTAGGATCCAGCGCCCGCACAATGGTATTCTTAAAGTCAGCCGAAGTCACTGGTGTTCCGTCCGACCAGCAGGCCCCTTCCCTTAAATGAAATGTCCATTCTGTAGAATCCTCATTCACCTCATAGGACTGTGCCGCCCGGCATTCGATTTCTCCATTTTCATCAAATGTCAGCAGTTCGTCCAGAGCTGTGACCGAATAGGAAAGATAGGTCAGTGCAATATTTCCCGCCGGATCCATCCCTCCTGTTTCACTGTTTACTGCAATCGTAATTTCTTTTTTTGTACGTGCTTCTGTCTCCTTCTGCTCCGAAGCATTGCACCCTGTTATCATGCCTGCCAGAATGCAGATACACATGACAATCGCTGTCATTTTTTTCTTCATGCTCTTCTCCATTCTCTTCTGTTCTCAAATCTGAGAAGTCATATGGTAATCCTTTGCACGCTTTTTGGTATGCGCTTCCGAATACAAAAAGCACCTCACTTCTCTTTCACCAAACCGATAGCTTCCAGGTTTTTCTTTGTGGCAGCACTCCATTGCATACCGGCATCTCGGTGCATATGGACAACCGTTTTCTGTATCCTGAGAGCGATTTCTCGTTTCCTTCAGGATCAGTCGTTTCTGTCTGGCTGCTTTCTTCGGATCAAGCGGCAGCATTGCCCGCAGCAGTTCTTTTGTATACGGATGCCACGGCTCCTCGTAGATCTCCGCAGTCAATCCCTGCTCTACCATACTTCCAAGATACATGACCCCCATCCTCTGGCTGATTCGTCTGACTACCTGCAGATCATGGGAAATAAACATATAGGACAGCTGTGTCTTTCTCTGAATCTCTTCCAGAAGCTCCAGAAGCCGAGACTGCGTAAGGATGTCCTGCGAAGAAAACGATTCGTCACAGATCAAAAGCTCCGGATTTAAAAGTAATGCCCTTGCCACTGCAATTCTCTGACGCTGCCCTCCGGAAAGAGCCGCTGTCGTTTTTCTGACGTCGATCTTTTCCATCTGAACCAGTCCAAGCATTTCTGCCACACGTTTTTCCCGCTCCTTTTTGGAGCCTTTTTTCTGGATCACCAGAGGCTCCTCCAGGATCCGTTCCAGTGAAAATTCCGGATCAAAGGATGCCGATGCCTCCTGAAAGATCATCTGGATCTTTCCTTCACAGGAAAAACTGCCGCAGCTCGGAGGAATGATCCCTGTCAGCATTCTTGCAAGAGTCGTCTTCCCGGATCCGCTCTCTCCTACCAATCCAAAGGTCTCACCCTTATGAATCTCAAAAGACAGCGGTTCCACCGCTTCCAGAGATCTGGATTTTCCAAACAGGGAATTTTTTACAAAGCTTCTTCCCAGTCCCTGTGTCCTTAAAATAACTTCTCCGGTCTTTTTTTTCTCCGTCACCTGATAAAGCTTTCTTGCCATGTCCGAGAGTTTTTTCGTATAAGGATGTGCCGGTTCATAAAAAATCTGCTCCATACTTCCCTCTTCTACGATCCGCCCCTCTTTCATCACCAGCACCCTGCTGCACATGGAGGCGATCACACCCAGATCATGGCTGACCAGTACGATGGCTGTATGCGTCTCTTCTGCAATTTTTTTCAACAGATCGAGGATCTGTCTCTGTACGGTCACATCCAGCGCTGTGGTCGGCTCATCTGCAATGATCAGATCCGGATTACATGCAAGTGCGATCGCGATTGCCACCCTCTGCTTCATTCCGCCGGAAAGCTCAAACGGATACTGCTTCATTCTCTGCCCGGGATCTTGAATTCCCACTTCATCCAGAAGTGTTTCTGCCCGCTCTCTGGCTTCTTTTCCGGTACACCTCTGATGTGCCAAAATGGTTTCTGTGAGCTGCTTTCCCACACGGACCAGCGGATTTAAAGATGCCGAAGCATCCTGAAAGATCATTGCTTTTGTCCCGTGCTGCTTCAAATTTTTCGCTGGTGATCTGTACCTGTTCCGGCAAAATCCCCATCAATGCCAGCATCGCCGTGCTTTTCCCTGCGCCGGAAGCCCCTGCGATCCCAAGCAGTTCTCCGGATTCTACCTGAAAAGATACCTTGCATGCCGGATTGGCGCTTCCCGGATACTGTACGGTCAGATTTTCTACTTCTAACAGCTTCATCTTACATTCCTTCCCTTCTTCTGCGGATTTTTGCTTCCAGTCCTGCCCCGATCAGATTCAGCGACAGTATCAGGATGCACAGCACTGCTGTCGGAATCAGCATCTGATACGGATGCACGAAGATCTGGCTTCTGGCTGCCTGGATCATGGTGCCAAGACTGGCTCCTGGCGCCGGAATCCCGACTCCCATAAAGCTCAAAATGCTTCGGTAAAATAGCCTGCGGTACCAGAAATGTAAGACTTACCACAATCGGTCCCGCAGCATTCGGCAAAAGATGGGTCAGAAAGATCCGAAGAGGGCCGGCTCCTGCAAGCCGGGATGCCAGAACAAACTCCCGTTCTTTGATCCGCATCACTTCTCCTCTTACAATGCGCGCCGTTTCAATCCAGCTGGATATACAAAGTCCCACAAGGATACTTACCTCATTCGCTCCCAGTACCATCATGATCAGGATCACATACAAAAGAGACGGAACCGATGCCACAATATCCGCGATCCGCATCAGAATATTATCTGCGGTCTTTCCCGCATACCCGGATGCCGCCCCATATAAAATGCCCAACGCGCCGTTTAAAAGTGCACTTGCAAGCCCGACACACAAACTGATCCTAACTCCGCACCAAACCCGTACAAACAGATCTCTTCCAAACTTATCTGTCCCGAAAGGATGGGCGAAGGACATTCCCTGACTGCGGATATCCGCATGCATTTCTGTAGATGTCCAAGGTGACAGGGCCGGAACCAGTACTGCTAAAAAAATGCAGAGCAAAAGCAGGATCAGTCCCACTGTTATTTTTTCGTTTTTTCTAAAATTTATCTGCTTCATTGCTTCTCCTTTGCACTGCTCTTACTCCTCATCTACATAGCTTCTGCGCACTCTCGGATCAATGCACGCACTAAGTAAGTCCACTGCCAGCTGGATCAGGATCACAACTGTCCCCATAAAGATCGTCAACCCCAAAATGAGAGTATAATCCCGGTTTGCAATGGAACTTACAAACTGCCTGCCAAGCCCCGGAATGGTAAAAATACTCTCCACCACAAAACTTCCTGTCAAAAGAAACGCACTTGCAGGTCCCAGATAATTCAGCACCGGAATCCAGATATGCGGCAGAATGTGCGTAAACAAGATCTGTCTTTTTTTCAATCCTTTCGTCCGCGCCAGAAGTACATAATCTCTTTGTTTCTCCTGGGCAAGAAGTGTCCCGGTCAGCCGTGCCAGCGAACAGGCGGGATACAGCGCCAGAGCGCATACCGGGAGAATGTAATTTTTTCCAGGAATCCAGTCCGCTGACCGGCAGCCATTTCAGCCAGACTCCAAATACAAGCATCAGCAAAAGTGCTGCCACAAAATTGGGAACTCCTCCGATCAGAAGTGTTCCGGTAAAAAGCCCTCCACGAAGCAGCCTGTGTCTCGAAAAAGTCTGCCAGACTCCAATCCCGATTCCGACGATCATTGCCAGAAGAATCGCCAGAACTCCGATCACCGCAGTCACCGGCCAGGATCTTTGAATGATATTTGCAACCGATTCGGACGGATTTTGATAAGAATATCCCAGATTTCCGCGAAGCAGATGCTTCATATATGTGACATACTGGACCCCTGCCGGCTGATGTAATCCATATTCTTCCTCCATCATCTGCAGCACACTCTCCGACACATTTGCTCCCTGAAAAGGACTTCCCGGAATTACCCTGGTCAGAAAAAATGTAACCGTTGCCAGAACAAACAAGGAAAGAATCCCTGTAACAAGCCGTTTTCCTATGTATTTTGCCACTGTATGCTCTCCTCTCTAGTCTTCTGCCAGCTCCAGAATCTTTAAGACCATGCTCTCCACAGATGCTTCTTCTGAAATCTGTATCTGCATTCCATATCTTTTTGCCTCATTTGCTGTCTGTTCTCCAATGCAGACAGCCCGTATTTTTGTAGTATCGATTCCCGGAAGTGCCTGTACAAATCCACGGACCGTGGACGCACTGGTAAATGTCACCAGATCAATTTCTCCCTGCCTCTGCTGCTTCTCGATTGTTTCCTTTAAAGTCTCCTGCAATTTGCAGACCGTTTCATACAGAGGCACATCTTCCACCTTCAATCCGGCGTTTTTCAGCGGCGGAAGCAACTCTTCGGATCCCTGCTTTGCCCGCAGCAGTACAATCCGGCTCTTTGGTGCCGCTTCTCCTGCGATTGCCTCCCCCAGTGCCGCTGCACAGAATGTCTGGGGCATGACATCCGCAAACACGCCAAACTGTTCCAGTTCCTTTGCTGTACCGGAACCAATTGCGGCAACTTTTACATGGGGAAGAAATACATTGCGTACATCCATTTTCAGCATTCTGATCTGTTTCCAGAACGTCTGTACCCCGATGGGGCTGGTAAACACAAGCCACTGCTCGCTTTCCTGTTCTCTGATACTCCCCAGAATTGTCCCAAGTACTTCATTCGGCCAGACAGGCTTTGTTGTAATAGACGGCAGCTCAATTACCTGTGCCCCCAATTCCCGAAGCCTTCCGGCCAGCCTGGAACTGTTCTGCCTCGGGCGGGTGGTCAGAATCTGTTTTCCCCACAGAGGGAGATTCTTTACCCAGTCAAATTTTTCAGACAATGTACAGACTTTTCCCACAAGAATGATCGCAGGCGTCTGCACCTGAAATGTTTTTGCATCCTCCCAAAGCCTGGCAAGTGTGCTGACAAGCCTTCTTTGTCTTGCCGTAGTTCCTTTTTCCAGCACTGCTGCCGGTGTATTCTCATCCATTCCCGCCTGGATCAGTCCACGGCATATTTCTTCCATGGCAGTGATCCCCATCAGAAAAATAAGCGTTCCGTTCAATTTTGCAAGGGCGTCATAAGGAATCTCTATTTTTTTGCCTTCTTTTGCATGCCCTGTGATCACATGAAAGGAAGACGCAAAATCCCGATGCGTGATCGGAATGCCTGCATACGCCGGAACTGCAAGAGCAGAAGTCACTCCGGGGATGATTTCAAACGGAATCCCTTCTGCCGCCAGACACTCCACCTCCTCGGCCCCTCTCCCGAATACAAACGGATCTCCTCCTTTTAAACGAAGGACATTTTTTTCCCTGCTTTCGCCTCACGAAGCAAAATCTGATTGATCTCTTCCTGACGGACACAGTGATGTCCGGAACGTTTTCCCACGTAAATCCATTCTTTTCCATCCGGGATCAGACTCAGGATTTCTGCACTGATCAGCGCATCATAGATGATCACATCCGCCTCATCCATCCATTTTTTTACTTTCAGTGTCAAAAGAGATGCATCTCCCGGTCCTGCTCCCGCAAGCCATACTTTGCCGGATGGAGATCCCTTTCCTGTCTTTTTTTTCTGCTGACTTTCCATATGCGCTCCTTTTCTATTTTCCATACTTTTTCTGCATATTGTGTGCAAGAGTCTCCCCCAACAGCTCTGCTTCTTTCTTATTGCCGCTTGTCTTTTCTACAAACCAGTTCTCATCCGATTCTCTCCAGTACAGCCCTGTAATATGACACTTTGATCCTCTGATTTCTGCATATGCTGCCACAGGTGAAGTACATCCGCCATTCAGTACTTTTACAAAGGCTCGTTCTGCCTTCGCCGCGGCCTCAGACCGGGGATCGTTGAGCACTTCTAAAAGTTCCTGATATTCCCCGGCTCTTGCCTGCACTGCCAGAATTCCCTGTCCGGCTGCCGGGATCATTTCTTCGCAGGAAAAATATCTCCCGATACAGGAATCCATTCCCAGTCTTTTTAATCCGGCTGCTGCCAGAACCGTAGCACAAAATCCTTCTTCCTCCAGTTTGCGAAGTCTCGTCTGCACGTTTCCGCGGATTCCCTGAAAGTGACAGTCCGGATACAGTCTCTCCAGCTGCAGTCTCCGCCTCTTGCTGGAAGTCCCAATCATCCCGCCGGAAATGCTTTCGGTCTGTCCCTGCCGAAAGATCAGCACATCTCGCGGATCTTCCCGTTTGCTATATGCAAGAATCGGAAGATCTTCCGGGATGTCCATCGGCATGTCTTTTAAGCTGTGCACAGACAGATCGACCCGTCCCTTTCGCAAAGCCTGATCCAGCTCCTTGACAAACAAACCTTTTCCTCCGATCTGCTCCAGACTCCGGTCTAAAATCCGGTCTCCGGTCGTCTTCATTGTCACGATCTCCACACGGATATGCGGAAAATGCGCCTCAATCTGTCCTTTTATGATCTCGGTCTGTGTCACCGCCAGCCTGCTTTCCCTGCTTCCGATCCGTATTACTGTTTTCATGGCATTCTCGTTCCTTTCCCCAGAATCTGATAAATATACTCCATATCCAAACTTTCCCGGATAATCTCCGCCAGCTTATTGTACTGGGTTTCCTTGTATGCCTTCCAGTCCAGACGCTCAAGCTGCCCGGCATCATATCCTTTTTCTTTTAAAAGTGCCGAAACAAACCCGGATGCGACACAAGCCTGATCAAAAATTCCGTGTACATAGCAGCCGTAACAGTTGTTTTTTCTGGCGCCGTCATATCGAATCCGTCTTTCGCCTGTTTCCTCCTGAATCTGCACCAGCGGACAAGGCTCCTCTGTATACGTTGTCACTCCCATATGGATTTCATATCCTTCTAATGGCACCTGACTTAAACTGCTCAGACTTCCAGACAGCCCTTCAAAAGTTCCCTGTACGCGGGTTCTCATCTTTTCCCCTGCAAACACAGTCTGTATCGGAAGCAAGCCCATTCCTTTGAGTTCCCCGCCCGCTTCCACACCTTTGGGATCCTGCAAAAGCTCTCCCATCATCTGATAGCCGCCGCAGATTCCAAATACAGTTTTTCCGGATGCCGCATGGCGAAGGATCTTTCCTTCCAGTCCGCACTGACGAAGCCACTTCAAGTCTTCCATCGTGTTTTTACTTCCGGGAAGAATGACCGCATCCGGAGTGCCGAACTGTGACGCACTTGTCACGTACCGGACACCGACTTCATCCATAGATTCTAGCGGCATCAGATCTGTAAAATTAGAAATTCTCGGAAGCCGGATCACGGCAATATCCAGAAGCCCTTTCTTTTCTCTGTGCGTGAACCGCTCGCTTAAGCTGTCTTCTTCGTCAATATCCAGGTGGAAATAAGGAACAACCCCACATACCGGAATCTTTGTCTTTTCTTCCAGCATATCAAGTCCGGGACGTAAGATTTCTTTGTCCCCGCGAAATTTATTGATGATCGTTCCTTTGATCCTTCTTCTCTCCTGCTCCTCTAAAAGCTCAATGGTTCCCACAATCTGGGCAAACACACCGCCTCTGTCAATATCTCCGGCCAGAAGCACCGGTGCATCTACCATCTCTGCCATTCCCATATTCACGATATCTTCACGTTTCAGATTAATCTCCGCCGGGCTGCCCGCACCTTCGATGACAATAATGTCAAACTGTTCATCCAGTTTCTGATAGGCGCTTTTGATCACCGGAATATATTCTCTTTTCCTGCGAAAATATTCCATCGCTGACATCACACCCTGTACTTCTCCGTTTAAGATCACCTGAGAGCCGGTGTCATTGGTCGGTTTTAACAAGATCGGATTCATGATCGCAAGAGGTTCGATACCCGCAGCCTCTGCCTGCATGACCTGAGCTCTTCCCATTTCCAGACCTTCTCTTGTAATAAAGGAATTGAGCGCCATATTCTGGGATTTAAAGGGCGCTACCTGATATCCATCCTGATGAAATACCCGGCACAGTCCGCCTGCCAGAACACTTTTTCCTGCATTTGACATGGTTCCCTGTATCATGATCGGTGCTGCCATTCTCATTCTCCCCCTTCATAAATATATTCCAATGCTTTCAGTAATTTTTCATTGTCTGTTCTCTGTTTCACCGCGATTCGGTAATACCCCTTTTCCAGTCCCTCATAATTGGAGCAGTCCCGAATCAGGATGTTTTTCTGAAGCAGCAGAGAGAACAGCGGATATGGACTCTTTAAGAGCAGATAGTTCACTTTTGAAGGGAACCACTCCACCCCAATCCGGGTCAGACTTTCTTCCAGCCATGCCCGTTCAGTTTCCAGCCATTTTCGCATTTCCTGCCATCTTTTCATTTCCTTTAAAGCCGCACACCCGGCTGCCTGTGCCACACTGGACACGCTCCAGGGCTGCCGGTTTCTTTCCATCTTTTCAAGCAGCTCCAAATTGGATGTGATCCCGTATCCGAGCCGGATTCCCGGAATCGCAGAAATCTTTGTAAAGGCCTGCAGAATCATCAGATTTTTACTTCTCTCGCATTCTCTGCAGAGTGTCTGTTTTTGCGGTTCTGACAGAAATTCCACAAAACACTCATCCAAAATCATGAGAATCCCTTTTTCTTCACATGTCTTTAAAATCTCAAGCAGAAAGTCCTTTGGGATTACCGCTCCGCTTGGATTATCCGGAGAACATAAGAAGAGCAGATCCACATCTTCTTTCAAAAACTCCAGATAAGACGTTTGCGGCACAAACCCGTGTTTCTCACTGAGCGGATAGTACACACATTCACAGTCCACCGCCTGAAGCGCTCTGTGATATTCTGCAAAAGACGGGATCGTCAGGAGCGCTTTTTTCGGTCGAAGGGAATGGATCAGCAAAAAGATCAGTTCTGCCGCTCCATTTCCAAAAATCAGAAATTCCTGGGGAACCTGCAGATGTTCTGCCAGTGCACTTCTGAGTTTCCGGCTTTTGCTGTCCGGATACTCCCCTGCATGCTTCAGATTTTCCGCCATCGCCAAAAGCACCTCTTCTCCTGGTCCGAAAGGATTGAGGTTGACAGAGTAGTCCGTCACGTTTTCATAAGTATAAATATCTCCGCCATGCATATATTCCATGATTTTGTCTCCTTTCTTACCAGAAATACCAGAACCGGATCATTCCTGCAAACAGCAGGGTAAGCACTGCTGTCACATACATCAGCCTTCCTGCCCGTTTGATGTCTTCGGCCTCGACAGGACGGATCGGATCTCCGATCGTCTCTTTTTTATGCAGTACACCAAAATACCATGCATCTCCTGCCAGCTGCACCTGAAGCGCCCCTGCACAGACTGATTCCGTCTGCGCAGAATTCGGACTGGCATGCTTTCTCCGGTCTCTTTTATAAATCTGCGCTGCCTTTTTTGCATCCATTCCTGTCAGAAATGCCGCCGCGATCATCAGAACTGCCGATACTCTGGATGGCAGATAATTAAACACGTCATCCATCTTTGCCGCCACTCTCCCGAAATAGAGATTTTTTTCATTCTTATATCCCAGCATCGAATCCATCGTATTGACCGCTTTATAGAGGAATCCAAGCGGTGCACCGCCAAGCATCAGAAACATCAGCGGCGCAGTCACACCGTCTGATGTATTTTCTGCCACAGTTTCCACTGCTGCCTTTGCAATCCCTTCTTCTGTAAGCGACTTGGTATCTCTTCCTACAATCATGGAAACTGCTTTTCTTGCCCCCTCCACATCCTGTGTTTTCAGAGCATGGTATACCTTCTTACTCTCCACAGAAAGTGAACGTGCCGCCAGGATCTGGTAACACCAGAAGCATTCCAGAAGAAACGAAACAGCCGGATGGATCTTCTCTGCCGCCCACAGCATCAGACATGGAATCCCGGTACTGATCAAAATCACCAGGAGCCACAGAATTCCCCCTGCCACAATCTGTTTTTTCGGTGATTTTCCCGCCGCACTTCGCAGCGGTTTTTCCAAAAAAGAAATTAGATGTCCGATCAGCCTTATCGGGTGATACAGCCAGTAAGGATCGCCAAAGATCAAATCCAGTCCAAATCCTGTCATACATGCAAGTAATATTCTCATAATCTTTCTATCTCCGTCAGTTGTTTTTTCCCCTGTCTCCAGCTTCCCTCCTCTGCGATTGCAGAATATCCGCTGCCATTTGAGACCTGCCAGTCATAAAATTCTCCTCCCGTTTGAGAAAACGCTGACAAAACCGCCATGATCGTACCGCCGTGTACGACAAATGCTGCTTCCCGGCACTGCAAATCCATCAGATGCTCCATCATCTGCTCAAATCCAAGGCGTGTTCGCTCAAAAAATGTCTCCTGTCCTTCTCCTTCCGGAAAAGGAATCGTTCCATTGGAATCCAGCCACCTCTGATATCCGGGATCGTCTTTTAATTCTTCATAATTTTTTCCTTCAAAACGCCCGAAATCCTTCTCCCGGAAATTTTCACAGATCAGATCCGGCTCTTTTTGAAACAACAACCTAGCTGTCTGTCTGCAGCGAAGCATTGGACTTGTGATGATCTTCTCCGGACAACAAAGGATACTTCCTGTCTGCCCCGGCAAGATGGGCTCATCTGTTCGTCCGATATACCGTCTTTCCAGATTTCCCTGTGTCTGAAAATGGCGGATCAGCCAGATTCTCATAATGCACCTCCTGCCACGATAACTGCTGCCAGTATCAGAAGTTCGGCAAGCTGCAGAAAATATCCTGCCAGATCGCCTGTCATCCCGCCAAACTGTTTCATTGCCATGTGATGGTAATACCAGAATACCAGAAGAGCGGTGCAAAGAGCCGCCGCGCCCATCTGCACAGAAGTCATCAACATCACTGCCAAAGCCGCAAAAAACCAGCACACCATCACAACTGCCACCCGTTTCCTGTGTGCCTGCTCCTGAAAGGTTCGTCCAAGTCCGTCTTTTTTCGCAGATGGGAACACCATCACAGAGAGTCCGCTAAGGGAACGTGACATTACATATCCTGCCCCGATCACCGGGAGCATTTCTGATTTTGCTTCACTCCACAATGCCAGACTTGCCACAAGATATAGTCCAAATCCGATCACTGCGAAAGCTCCGGTGCGGGAATCTTTTAAAATTTCCAGCTTCTTTTCTCTGCTTCCATAGGAATTCAGAGCATCCATCGTGTCCAGGAATCCGTCCATGTGGATTCCGCCGTTGACCAGTACCGGAAGCAGTGTCATCACTCCTGCAAAAAACAACGTTCCGCATGACGTATACACAAGAAGAGCATTTCCGAGGATGACCTCCAGAATTCCTGTCACCACTCCTACCAGAGGGAAAAAGCACATGGCATATTTCATATTTTTTTCATTCCATTCCACCCGGGGCATCGGAATTTTCGAGTACATCGCAACTCCGATTGCCAGAGACTCAAAGAATCTCATTTTAACACCTCGTATTGTTCGATCTTTGCTTTTTCAAATGTGGTCATCTCCCGGTAAACCGAAGCCCCATCTCCAGAACCGGAATCACTGCCACTGCGCCGGTCCCTTCTCCCAGACTCATATTACAAGTCAAAGCGGGGAAAGCTCCAACGCCTCCAACAGCATAGCTCCTGCCGGTTCTTTGGATACATGGGAAGGCAGAAAATAAGACTTTGAAACCGGCACCATGCGCGCGGCACACAAAGCCGCTACAGAAGAGATAAATCCGTCGATCACCACCGGAACGCGGTACAGAGTTCCTCCTAAAAGACACCGGTCAGACCCGCATATCCAGGCCTCCTACTTTTGAAAGAACATCCACCGGATCTTCCTTGTCCGGCTGATAGTTTGCAATCGCATCCTTAATAACAGAAATCTTTTTCTCAAGCCCTGCGCTGCTAAGGCCTGCCCCGCGCCCGGTTACCTGTTCTGGTGCAACGGATAACAGCACCGACGCAACAGCACTGCTGGTCGTCGTGTTACCGATTCCCATCTCTCCCGTAGCGATCATCTCATATCCCTGTTCTTTGAGCTGTTCCACTTTTCGGATGCCGATTTCAATTGCCTGCCATACCTCTTCTCTTGTCATTGCAGGTTCTTTTGAAAAATTACGTGTTCCGTAGGCAACTTTTTCTTCCTTGACTGTCACTGACGGAACATCCACCGCCATTCCGATGTCTACTGGAAAGAGATCCACCCCGGCCACTTTGCTCATCGCACAGACGCTGGTACTGGATTTTGTGAAATTGTCCGCTACCATGGCAGTCACTTCCTGCCCGGTCTGTGTGACCCCTTCCTCCACGATTCCATTGTCTGCGCACATAATGACCAGCGCCTTTTTCTTCAGCTCATAATCCGGGGTCTCTTTGATCCCCGCCATCTGTATCACTGCATCCTCCAGCTTTCCCAGAGAAAACAGTGGTTTTGCGATCTTTATCCAGTGCTTTCTTGCCTGTTCCATGCTTGTTTCATCCAAAGGTCTGATCTCTTTTTTCAACTCTTCCAGTGTCATTTTCTTTCACTTCCTTCTTTTTGTGACTGCTCCCATCTGATTGCTTCCCGCATGAACCTTTCTGCAAATACCGGATTGGACGAATAGGAAAGATGCGGAAATCCCGCAAACAGATTCTGCTGCATATGAACGCATTCCCAGCTTCTCTTTCCGTCCGGTTTTAACGCTTTTGCATCTGTTCCATTATTTGTACTGTCCCAGTAGTGGAATTCATGACCGCGGATCCTCTCTCCTCGCTTCAAAAACGTACCGTCCACCACTCCTGTCAGATTGATGTAACCAAACCGTACCAGTTTTTCCTTCGGCGCTGCCTCGCCTCTGATCACGCCGGCCATCTTCCAGAGTTTTCCTTTCGGATCCGCAAGCTTCTCATGAAGATACAAAAAACCGCCGCATTCCGCATGGCAGGGCATTCCATTTTGAATGCTTTCCCGGATTTTAGCAAGCATGGTTTTGTTTTCACTTAATTCTCTGGCATATAATTCCGGATATCCGCCGCCTAACAAAAGACCGCTGACTCCTTCTGGCAGGTGGGTATCTCGAATAGGGCTGAAATACACCAGATTGCAGCCATATCTTTCCAGCAGTTTTAGATTGTCTTTATAATAAAATCCAAACGCCTCATCCCTTGCCACCGCAATCGATACCTTTGGATTTTCTTTCTCCTCATCCTCAGGTACGCTTATTTCCAGAGACGGTGCTTCTTTGGCCAACTCATAGAGACCTTCCAGATCTACCGTCTCTGAGAGGATCTCTCCTGCCTGCTCCAGCTGTGCTTTCAGATGTTTGATTTCCTCCGGTGTGACCAGACCAAGATGCCGGCTCTTTAGATGAAACGCTTCATGTTCCGGAATATACCCGAGCACCTTGATCGGATGTCCTGCCTTTTTCAGCTCGTTTTCCAGCATTTCTTTCAAACGGGGATACAACATTGCCGATACGCGGTTTAACAAAATTCCCCGAATCCGGCTCTCCTTTTTAAATTCCAGAAACCCTTTCACCAGAGCAGCCAGAGACAGAGCGGAGCCTCTCGCTGAAACCACCAGCACGACCGGTATCTGCAAGGCAGCTGCCACATCATAGGAACTTGCTTTTGCCGTATCCAGTCCCATACCGTCATAATATCCCATAACACCCTCTACCACTGCCAGATCGGCATTTTTGGCATGCTCTGCAAAAATCCCGGTCAGCTGCTCTTTCTCGCAGAAAAACAGATCCAGATTCTGAGAATCAATCCCGAGCACCTCCCGGTGAAACATCGGATCAATATAATCCGGTCCGCATTTACAGGAAACAACATTTTTCTGCTGTCTGCAAAACGCTGCCATCAGCCCACAGGAAATCACCGTTTTTCCGCTTCCGCTGGACGGTGCGGCAATTAAAATTCTTGGAATATTCACGCTTCTCCCTCCGAAATAATATAGATCGGGTTTTGTCCTGTCATCATGTGATGACGTCCCAGTTTTCTCGCTTTGCCGCTGTAATCTGTACAATTTCCGGTTCCCGCAAAAGCCCTTCATCCACTGCTTCCATTACTTCCGCCATCGTATCCAGAGAAATCGCTGTCAGTACGATCTGTACATCCGGGTTCTTCTTTTTAACTGCCAGCAGGATTTCCCTCAGATTTCCGCTGCTTCCCCCGATAAATACATGGGTCGGCGGTTCCAGTTTCCTGAGTGCTTCCGGTGCTGTTCCCTCCACGATCTGCACATTATCTGTCCGCAATTTTTGCACGTTTTTACGGATCAGCTCGATCCCTTCCGGATTCTTTTCAATAGCATACACTCGAATACTGCCGTCCTGGCAGGCTGCTTCAACAGCAACAGAACCTGTTCCCGCACCAACGTCATAAAGAACCGCATCTTTTTCCAGATCAAGCTTTGCGATACAGATTGTCCGCACTTCTTCTTTCGTCATAGGAACGTTTCCTCTTGTAAAGGCTTCATCCTTCAAATGCCGGCACACCTTCTGTGATGGATGTGGATTTTCCAGACAGACAATGCAAAGCCCCTCTGCATCCTCCTCCGTCAGTTCGCTTACCGTTTTTGAAAAAATCTGCTCTTGCGGATAGGAAAAAATTTTTTCCGATATGTACCGTCAAGTCTTCAAGCCCATAATACAAAAGCTTCTCTTTCAGATTTTCTTTTCTTCCGCCCAACAGCAGAAAAGTTTTTGCATGATGTTCTGCTTCATAAATCCAGTTCTGCCAT
>ENA-OQBV01000998-OQBV01000998.1-human-gut-metagenome-genome-assembly--contig:-NODE-998-length-15043-cov-6.694422_pt1 | contig 15043 bp, 15 predicted proteins | sample MGYA00242750_ERZ504559 | MGnify/ENA primary metagenome ERZ504559 (study PRJEB26092, sample SAMD00036230) | human gut metagenome | host: Homo sapiens | study: EMG produced TPA metagenomics assembly of...
ATTCCGTCTTCAACCAGTTTCTTAATATAACGTTTACCTGTTACGACGTTGGTCAGATACAGTTTCGCAAAATTCAATTTGTTTCGGCGGATGTGGGTATTCCAGCTCACGAACGACCCAGTCATAAAGCGGACGATGGTCTTCGAATTCCAGTGTACAGATGGAGTGTGTGATTCCCTCGATAGCATCCTCGATCGGATGAGCAAAGTCATACATTGGATAAATGCACCAGGTGTCGCCGGTTCTGTGGTGGGTCATATGAGCAACACGGTAGATGACCGGATCACGCATGTTCATGTTAGGAGATGCCATATCGATCTTGGCACGAAGAACTTTTTCTCCATCGGCATATTTGCCTTCTTTCATTTCTTCAAAAAGCTGGAGATTTTCTTCAACAGAACGGTTACGGTACGGGCTCTCTTTTCCAGGAACTGTCAGAGTTCCACGGTACTGGCGGATCTCATCGGCAGTCAGGTCACAGACATAAGCTTTTCCTTTTTTGATCAGTTTGATGGCTGCTTCATACATCTGTCCAAAGTAATCAGAAGCAAAGAAAAGTCTGTCCTCCCAGTCAGCACCAAGCCATTTGATATCAGCTTTAATAGATTCTACAAATTCACTTTTTTCTTTTGTAGGGTTTGTATCATCAAAACGCATATTAAACTTGCCGTTGTATTCCTGGGCAAGTCCGTAATTCAAAAGAATGGATTTGGCATGTCCGATATGGAGGTATCCATTAGGCTCCGGTGGGAAGCGGGTGTGTACGGTATCATAAACACCCTCTGCAAGGTCTTTATCAATGATGTTTTCAATAAAATTTTTAGAAACGGTTTCGTTTTCCATCTCTTTCCCTCCTGAATGTTTCTTTAAAGGTTAATCATATCATAAAAACGCCGGATTTAAAAGATTTCAAGAGAAAAATATCGAGAAATAAATGTAAAAAAACACAAAGGCAAAAAAAACAAATTGCCTGTTGACAGGGTATGCTTTTTCTGTTAATATTATCAACTGTGAGCGACAGAAATGTCCGCTTATGGAAATGCTGCTGTGGCTCAGTCGGTAGAGCGTCGCCTTGGTAAGGCGGAGGTCACGGGTTCGATTCCCGTCATCAGCTTACTTAAGAAAGATCCCGGGAAACCGGGATTTTTTTCATTAATATAAAAAACAACGGGGAGACAGATCGGAAAAAACGAGGTGAAAAGAATGGAGTCAAAACGTAAGGTACTGCAGAAGCTGTTCCTTTCCACGCTGTATCTGAGCGCGTTTACGTTCGGAGGCGGGTATGTGATTGTGACGCTGATGAAGAAAAAGTTCGTGGATGAGTACCACTGGATTGAGGAAAATGAGATGCTGGACCTGGTAGCGATTGCACAGTCGTCGCCGGGGCCGATTGCGGTAAACGGAGCGATTGTCGTCGGGTATAAGCTGGCGGGGATGATTGGTGTGCTGGTTTCGATTATTGGAACGATTATTCCGCCGTTTCTGATTATCTCTGTGATTTCGGTCTGCTATCAGGCGTTCCGGGATAATTTTTTCGTGAGCCAGATGCTCGAAGGAATGCAGGCAGGCGTCGGAGCCGTGATTGCATCCGTGACGTATGAGATGGGAGCCGGGGTTGTGAAAGAAAAAGATCCACTGTCGCTGGTGATTCTTGTCTGTGCGTTTGCAGCAGCCTGTTTTTTCAAGGTCAACGTGATTTATATTGTACTGGTCTGCGGTGCCATCGGTGCGGTGCGGACGATTCTGGCGAAACGGAGGGGTGCGAAATGATCTATCTTCAGTTATTTTTAAGCTTTTTCCAGATCGGCCTGTTCAGCTTCGGCGGAGGCTATGCCGCCATGCCGTTGATTCAGGGGCAGGTGGTGCAGGGACACGGCTGGCTGTCGATGTCGGAGTTTACGGATCTGATTACCATCTCCCAGATGACGCCGGGGCCGATCGCAGTCAATTCGGCTACGTTCGTCGGAATTAAAATCGCTGGTGTTCCGGGCGCACTTGCGGCAACGTTTGGCTGTATTCTGCCGTCGTGTATTCTTGTCACATTGCTTGCGAAACTCTATTTAAAATACCGTGAAATGGCAATGCTCCAGGGCATCCTCCGCTCCCTCCGCCCGGCGGTTGTGGCGATGATCGGTTCCGCAGGGATTTCAATTCTGGTCACGGCGTTTTGGAGCAGTGAAGGAGATACCGTGATCCGGCTGGCGCAGACGAACTGGAGTCTTGTCGTGATCTTTATCATCAGCCTCATCCTGCTGCAGAAAGGCAAAAAGAACCCAATCTTTGTGATGGTACTGGCCGGGGTGATGAAGGTGGCAGTGGCGCTGGTGGAAAAATTTGCGGCATGCTGTGGGACGATTTTTTAAATTCAAAGGTGAATGCTTTTCAGGACGTATTAAACTCAAAAATATATATCGATAAAACAGGATTGCTGGAATACACCAACAGTGTGATTGACACAACATCGAAGTTTATCTGCAACAGCCGCCCCAGAAGATTTGGAAAATCGATCACAGCGGATATGATGACTGCGTACTACAGCAGAGGTCTGGATACAGAAGAAATGTTTGAAAAGCTTAATATTGGTCAGGCGGCAAATCAGAAAATACAGGATGAATATCAAACAGCAGATTCTTAATAGGGAAGGTAAACATAGTGTTATACATTATTTTTGATTTTATAATGGCAGTAATTATGTTTATGTCACTTCCTTTTATTATTGGAATAATGGTAGATATCCGCTATCAGGGAATTGGGTGCTTTGCGGCATGGGTAATATGGGGAGTTATGTTTATCTTATTGTTGAGGCTGTTTAATGCTCTGAAATTAAGATGTCAAAAAAAGCCAGAAAAAAGATAAAAAGGATCTTTCTTTCTAAACATGAATCGTGTATAATAAACATTACTGTTCGGGGCCTGCCTGGAGAAATCCAGAAAGGCTCCGATTTATGTCATTTATTTTATACAGCAAGAAAAGGGGGAAACCATGCAGAAACACAGAAAATTTATTGGGAACAAACGGTTTTACCTGATGGTGCTTGGCGTTGCGATGCCGATTATGATTCAGAACGGTATCACCAACTTTGTCAGCCTTCTCGACAACATCATGGTAGGACAGGTCGGCACCGAGCAGATGTCCGGTGTTGCGATCGTCAATCAGCTTCTTTTTATCTATAACCTCTGTATCTTTGGAGGCGTGTCTGGCGCAGGAATCTTCACTGCGCAGTATTTCGGACAGGGCAACGACGAGGGTGTGCGAAACACCTTCCGCTTCAAGCTCTGGATCGGCGTGATCCTGACGGCAGCGGCAATCACTATTTTCCTTGGTGCGCACGAGCCTCTGATTCGTCTCTACCTGACAGGCGATCAGGGAAGCCAGGACATGAATGCGACATTAGCCTATGGCATTTCTTATATGAAGGTCATGCTGGTAGGACTCCCGCCGTTCCTGTTTGTGCAGCTTTATGCCAGCACGCTGCGCGAATGCGGCGAGACAATGCTTCCGATGAAGGCCGGTATTACCGCTGTCTTCGTTAATCTGGTTTTTAACTACATTTTAATCTACGGAAAATTCGGTGCACCGCAGCTCGGCGTTGTCGGCGCGGCAGCCGCAACGGTGCTGTCCCGTTACGTGGAGATGGCGATTGTGCTGATCCGCACGCATGGAAACAAAGAAAAATATCGTTTTACGAAGCATCTGTACCGCACGATCCGTGTTCCGGCGGCTTTGACGAAACAGATCCTCATCAAAGGAACACCGCTGATGCTGAACGAAACGTTCTGGGCCGGCGGCGTTGCGATCCTGATGCAGTGTTACTCCGTGCGTGGACTGAATGTCGTAGCCGCGATGAATATCTCCAACACGATCTCGAACCTGTTCAACGTCGTTTTCATCGCACTCGGCGATTCCGTTGCCATCATCGTCGGACAGCTCCTCGGAGCCGGAAGGATGGAAGAGGCAAAGGATACCGATACGAAGCTGATCACGTTTTCTGTATTACTCTGTATTGTGATCGGCGCGCTGATGGCGCTCGTGGCTCCGCTCTTCCCACGCCTCTACAACACGACGGACGAAGTACGCCACATGGCGGCAATCTTCATCGTGGAAGTGGCCATGTTCATGCCGGTCAATGCATTCCTGCATGCAAGCTACTTTACCCTGCGCTCCGGTGGAAAAACGATCATCACGTTCCTGTTCGACAGCGTATTCATCTGGGTTGTCAGTGTGCCGGTGGCTTTCTGCCTGAGCCGTTTTACCGGACTTTCGATCTACGCAATCTACTTTATGGTTATGTCGGTTGACCTGATCAAGTGCGTGATTGGATTTGTCCTTGTCAAGAAAGGAGTCTGGCTGCAGAATATTGTGGCGGAGTAAAGAAAAAAATCTGTCTGTTTTCCAGTCTGAAAAGGATGGGAGGCGGGCAGATTTTTTGCTTTATAAAAAACTTTGTTGAATTTTACTGTAAAGCAAAAAAAGCCCTCCGGGCAGGATCGGACTGCGGCTGAGAGAAAGAAAAAGAGTATTTTTGATAAAATTTCGCAAATGAAGCAGCCGTTTTTGGCGGAAAAGTAGAAATTTTTTCATTAATCAAAACACCGGTTGAAATTTAGAGAACGCTTGTTATAATAGGGGTGCAGCGAACAGACATCCCGTGTGACGCGTGAATCTCTCTTCCTATTATTAATGAGACGCAGTCACACATGAAATGGAGGAAAAAAGCGATGGATTACGCAAAAGAATCATTAAAAATGCACTATGAATTACGCGGAAAGCTTGAGGTCACTTCCCGGGCGGCCGTAGATACAAAAGATGCCTTGAGTCTTGCCTATACACCGGGTGTGGCGGCGCCGTGCCTGGAAATTCAGAAAGATGTCAACAAGAGCTACGAGCTGACCAGAAGATGGAACACGGTAGCTGTTGTTACAGATGGAACCGCAGTTCTCGGACTTGGAGATATCGGCCCGGAGGCCGGCATGCCGGTCATGGAAGGAAAATGCGTGCTGTTTAAAGAATTCGGTGGTGTCGATGCAATCCCGCTCTGCGTGCGCAGCAAGGATGTGGATGATATTGTCAATACCGTGCGTCTTCTCGCAGGAAGCTTCGGCGGTGTCAACCTGGAGGACATCTCCGCACCGAGATGTTTTGAGATCGAGAAGAAATTAAAGGAATGCTGTGATATTCCGATTTTCCACGATGATCAGCATGGAACAGCCGTGATCACACTGGCCGGTGTCATCAATGCGCTGAAACTGGTTGGAAAGAAACTGGATGAAGTCAAAATTGTTACCTCAGGAGCCGGTGCAGCCGGAATCGCCATTATCCGCCTGCTGATTTCGATGGGTCTCAAAAACGTCATCATGACAGACCGCAAAGGTGCGATTTACGAGGGACGCGACGGCCTCAACCCGATCAAAGAGGAGATGGCGAAGATCACAAACTACAACCATGAGAAGGGCACGCTTGCAGAGGTAATCAAAGGAGCCGATATTTTTATTGGCGTTTCTGCGCCGGGTACGCTCACTCCCGATATGGTACGTACGATGGCAAAAGATCCGATCATCTTTGCCTGCGCAAATCCGACGCCGGAGATTTTCCCGGACGAGGCGAAAGCAGCAGGAGCAGCCGTTGTCAGCACAGGAAGAAGCGATTACCCGAACCAGGTCAACAACGTACTCTGCTTCCCGGGCATCTTCCGCGGAGCGCTCGATGTGAGAGCATCTGATATCAACGATGAAATGAAGGTCGCAGCAGCTTACGCAATCGCAGGCCTGGTAAGCGATGAAGAGCTGAACGCAGACTACATCCTCCCGGCAGCCTTTGATCCGCGTGTCAAAGATGCGGTGGCAGCAGCCGTTGCAGAGGCAGCAAGAAAGAGCGGCGTAGCGAGAATTTAAACAGAGTTTGATACAAAAGAAAACGACAGAAAAAGGCTTCCCGGACAGCAAGGAAATCCGGGAAGCCTTTTTGCGTATCGTTAAGAAATTATGAAAGAAAGCAGCAGTTACATTCAGCCAGCCAGATCGTCTTCTGCCGGCAGTTCCGGTCCGGTCAGAGCGTACGGATCGAGAATGTCGTCGAGCTGTTTCTGTGTCAGCAGTTCGTCTTTCAGAACCAGAGAAGTAACACTCTCGCCCGTCTTCAGCGATTTCTTTGCAATCGAGGCCGCTTTCTGGTATCCGATATACGGGCAGAGCGCCGTTGTGATGCCGACACTCTTCGAAACGAGATCCTCGCACCGTTTCTCATTTGCGGTAATGCCGAGAATACAGTTCTTCACAAGCGTATTCACAGCGCCTGTCATCGAGGTGATGGAAGAGAACAGGGAGTAGAAGACAACCGGCTCAAACGCGTTCAACTCCATCTGGCCAGCCTCAGCCGCCATCGTGATTGTGGTGTCGTTTCCGATGACATGGAAGGCAACCTGTGTCACAACCTCCGGGATCACCGGGTTGATCTTGCCCGGCATAATCGAGGATCCGTTCTGCATCGGCGGCAGGTTGATCTCGCCGAATCCGGTTCGCGGTCCGCTGGACAGCAGGCGCAGGTCGTTGCACATCTTGGAGAGGTTGACGGCGCAGGTCTTTAACGTGTTGGAGATCGTCACAAATCCGTCGAGGTTCTCCGTCGCGTCAAACAGATCGTCCGCCTGCATCAGCGGATAGCCTGTCACAGCAGCGAGGGTCGGCACGATGTGGTGGAGATAGTAATCGGAAGCATTGATCGTCGTACCGATGGCTGTTCCGCCGAGGTTCAGGGTGAACAGCTCTTTTCTGGCGCGTTCGATCCGGCGGATATCACGCTCGATCATCGTTGCGTAAGCGTGGAAGCTCTGGCCGAGACGCATCGGAACAGCGTCCTCAAGCTGGGTTCTTCCCATCTTTAAAATGTGGTCAAATTCCTGGGACTTATCGAGCAGTGCTGCGTGGAGTGACTCGAGCGCATGCAGAAGATCCGGGAGCAGATCGAGCACGGTCAGTTTTCCTGCACTTGGGATAACGTCGTTTGTGGACTGTGCCATGTTGACGTGGTCATTCGGGTGGACAATGGTATAATCACCCTTGGCGCCGCCCAGGATTTCGATGGCGCGGTTTGCGATGACTTCGTTTGCGTTCATATTAGCACTCGTTCCGGCGCCGCCCTGGATGCCGTCAACGATGAACTGGTCTTTTAATTTGCCGGCAATGATTTCATCACAGGCATAGATAATGGCAGCCGCTTTTTCCTCCGGCAGTCTCTGTGCTTCGCGGTTGGAGATGGCAGCTGCCTTTTTAATTTTCGCCAGATTCTGGATCATGACCGGGTGGATCGGCGTTCCCGTGATGGGGAAATTCCGTTTTGCCCGCAGGGACTGTACCCCGTAGTAGGCGTCGGAGGGGACTTCAAGGGAACCAATGGAATCTGCTTCAATTCTTGTTTTCATAATAATCTCCTTCTTTCTGCACGCATTGAGTTGTGTATATTGTCTGAAACAATTCTTGCTTTGCCTTTCGATACCGGAAGAATAACACCAGGGCAGAAATTTGTAAATACCGCCGCCGAAGAACTGTGGAATTTTATTTATTTTTGCATTTGATTTTAAATACCAAGGGAAAGAGGCACTTTTACTTATTTTTCGAAATGCAGTTTCCGCGAGGACACGTTTTCGTAGACAAAAAACGGCGAACGTGATATGCTGAACAGTATAAAAGTGAAAAAACAGGAGAGCAGCGTATGAAACATGAAAAAAGCAAGAACGATGCGATGCAGCCATGAGCTCGATCACATCGATGCAAAAAATCCTGAATCTTCTTCGGGAAAACGCCAGGATGCCGCTGAAAGAAATCGCGGAACACGTATTTTATCCTCCCCGGCAGTTTCCGCCAGAATTGAGCGGCTGGAGAAGGAAGGCTACATTACAGGATATCAGGTCAAATTAAATCCGGCGCTTTTGGGATATCCGATCAAAGCGTTCATCAACCTCGAGGTTGCAGCCGGATTCAGAAAAAAGATTTTATCCCTATATTGAAAAAGGTCCACAATGTCGTGGAATGTAATTGCGTTACCGGTGATTACTCCATGCTCATTGAGGGCCTTTTTGTTAGTACCATTGAGCTCGACCAGTTTATCGGCGAGCTGCAGCATTTTGGACGGACGCGGACGCAGATCGTGTTCTCGACCTCCGTGGAGCACCGCCAGGTGACCGCACACGAGGCAGAAGAATAGGCACCGGTCCGCTCCGGCGGCTTTGTGTACCGAAAAAAATGCTTTGCAGGAGAATGCTTTTGTGTTATAGTGATAGAATACACAGAGCATTTTGCGCCCTTTTCGGGGCAGTGCTCCAAACGAAAAGATTCGAGGGAGGCCTGACCTTATTATGGAAGAAAAAGAAGTTGTTTCCAAAAATTTTATCGAGCTTGCGATTGACAAAGATCTGGCAGAGGGCGTTTACGACCATGTCTGCACACGATTCCCGCCGGAGCCAAACGGCTATCTTCATATCGGACATGCAAAATCCATCCTGTTAAACTACGGTTTATCACAGGAGTACAACGGAGAGTTCCACATGCGTTTCGATGATACAAACCCGACGAAAGAGAAAACCGAGTTTGTTGATTCCATCAAAGCCGATATCCAGTGGCTTGGTGCAGACTGGAAAGATCATCTGTACTACGCATCCGATTATTTCCCACAGATGTATGAGGCAGCCGTAAAACTGATCAAAAAAGGAAAAGCATTCGTCTGCGATCTGTCCGCAGAGGAGATCCGTGAGTACCGCGGAACCTTAACCGAGCCTGGAAAAGAGAGCCCGTACCGCAATCGTTCCGTAGAGGAAAACCTGGACCTGTTCGAGCGCATGAAAAACGGCGAATTCGAGGACGGAAGCAAAGTACTCCGTGCGAAAATCGATATGGCATCACCGAACATCAACATGAGAGACCCGGTTATCTACCGTGTAGCCCATATGCATCACCACAGAACCGGCGATACCTGGTGCATCTACCCGATGTACGACTTCGCGCATCCGATCGAGGACGCCATCGAAGGCATTACCCATTCTATCTGTACGCTGGAGTTTGAGGACCACCGTCCGCTGTACGACTGGGTTGTACGCGAGCTGGAATATCCGATGCCGCCGCGCCAGATTGAGTTTGCAAAGCTGTATCTGACTAACGTGGTTACCGGAAAACGTTACATCAAAAAGCTGGTAGAGGACGGCGTGGTAGACGGCTGGGATGACCCGCGTCTCGTATCCATCGCAGCACTCCGCCGCAGAGGCTTTACACCGGAGTCCATCAAGAAATTCGTAGATCTGTGCGGTGTATCAAAAGCAAACAGCTCCGTTGACTATGCGATGCTGGAGTACTGCATCCGCGAGGATCTGAAGCTGAAAAAAGCCCGTACCATGGCAGTCTTAAATCCGGTGAAACTTGTCATCGACAACTATCCGGAAGACCAGATTGAGATGCTGGAAGTACAGAATAACCTCGAGAATCCGGAGCTTGGCAGCCGTCAGGTACCGTTCGGAAGAGAACTGTACATCGAGCGCGAAGACTTCATGGAGGAGCCGGTCCGCAAATACTTCCGTATGTTCCCGGGCAATGAAGTCCGCCTGATGAACGCATACTTCGTCACCTGCACCGGATGCGAGAAAGACGAGAACGGAAATATTACCGTAATCCATGGAACGTACGATCCGGAGTCCAAGGGAGGAAATTCCCCGGACGGAAGAAAAGTAAAAGGAACAATCCACTGGGTAGCAGCAAAGACCGCCGTCAAAGCAGAGTGCCGTCTGTACGAAAACCTGATCGACGAGGAGAAGGGCGTTTACAACGAGGATGGTTCCATGAACCTGAATCCGAATTCCCTGACCGTATTAAAAGAGTGCTATCTGGAGCCGTCTTTAAAAGATGCGAAAGCATATGACAGCTTCCAGTTTGTCAGAAACGGATTCTTCTGTGTAGACGCAAAAGATTCCAAAGAGGATGCGCTGGTGTTCAACCGTATCGTATCCCTGAAGAGCTCTTTCAAGCTACCGGCAGCGAAATAAATAAGAATTTTGAAATGGAACAGAGCAGCCGCCTGGATGAAACCGACATCCCAAGCGGCTGTTCTTTTTGTCAGGGGAGATGGGAAGATGAATGAATTGACGATTTCGCTGGATCCGCATCGGAAGACACCGCTCTATGAGCAGATCTACGGTTTTATCCGCGAGGAAATCCGCGGCGGACGGATCCGTGCAGGGGAGCGGCTGCCGTCGGCGCGGGCGCTTTCGGGCTATCTGTCGGTGAGCCGGAGTACCGTGGATCTGGCGTATGAGCAGCTGGTATCCGAAGGGTATCTGGAGAGTGTGCCGTGCAAAGGCTACTTTGTCTGTGAGATTGAGGGGCTGTACCGCCTCGATGAAAAGAAAGAGGAGACAAAAGAGGATGATACCGCGGAACAGATGCCGTTCCGCTACGATTTTGCCGTGACCGGTACGGCGCCGGGCGGATTTCCGCAGAACAGCTGGAAGAAGATCTCGAAAGAAGTCCTGCTGGACGCAGATGACAGCCTGTTCCAGCTCGGGGATGCGAAGGGCGAGCACGGTCTTCGGGAGGCAATCCGCGACTATCTGCACCACGCACGCGGCGTGAACTGCCGCACGGAGCAGATCATCGTCGGAGCGGGAAATGATTATCTGCTGATGCTGCTTTCGGTGATCTTAGGGCGTGGCCATAAAGTGGCGATGGAAAATCCGACCTACATCAGTGCCTATCGCTGTTTTGCGAAGCTTGGCTATGCGATGTGTACGATTTCGATGGACGAAGCGGGCATGCGGCCGGCGGAGCTGGAAAAAAGCGGGGCGGATCTGGCGTACATCATGCCGTCGCACCAGTTCCCGATGGGCATGGTCATGCCGATGAAGCGGCGGATGCAGCTCCTTGCGTGGGCATCGAGGGAAAATGGGCGGTATCTGATTGAGGATGATTACGACAGTGAATTCCGCTACAAGGGCCGCCCGATCCCGGCACTGCAGGGCAATGACACAGAGGGAAAAGTGATCTATCTTGGAACGTTTTCGCGGGCGATTGCGCCGTCCATCCGCATCAGCTACATGGTGCTGCCGGAGACGCTGCTGCCTGCCTACGAGGAGAACGGAAGATGCTTTTCCGCGACAGTTTCGAAGACGGACCAGAAGATTCTGGAAGAGTTTATGCGGAGCGGCGCGTTCGAGCGCCATCTGAACCGGATGCGTGCACAGTATAAAGGGAAACACGACCTGCTGATCCGGCTTCTGAAGGAGTTTGGGCGGGAGTACACGGTGTCCGGCGAGAATGCGGGAGTCCATGTGCTGGTCCACCTGCCGAGAGGACTTTCCGAAGCGGAGGCGGTGCAGCGGGCAAAAAGAGGATGGCGTGCGCGTGTACGGGCTGGAACGGTACTGCATCGGCGCTGCCGCAGATCCCGCACAGGGCGGCACAGTGCTGCTTGGGTACGCCGGGCTTTCTGAGGAGGAGATTGCAGAGGCAGCTGCGATTCTGAAAAAGTGCTGGAATGCGTGAAAAAAGATATGAAAAAAACGGATTGCTTCGCCAGTAACAAAGCTGACGGAACAATCCGTTTTTACTGTTTGATAGAGAGTTACAATGCGGACAGGATCAGCAGCCCAGCTCTTCGGTCAGCTCGCAGATCTCATCGATGATCGATCCAATCGTCTCGATCGTATCGAGAAGCGGTGCATCCGTCGAGATATCAACGCCGGCCATTTTTGCCAGCTCTTCCGGTGTCTTCGTGCTTCCGGCGGTCAGTACCTTTTTCCAGTCATCGACAGCGGTCTGGCCTTCGGTTTCGATGCGCCTGCAGACCTGTGTGGCAACGGTCAGTCCGGCGCTGTAGGTGTAGGAGTAAAGTCCCATATAGTAATGCGGCTGGCGCATCCAGGTGAGCGCTGCGTCATCGGAAATTTCCACATCATCGCCCCAGAACTTCTGCAGGGTCTCTTTCATAATGCTGCTTAACGTCTCAGCCTGTACGCTGTCGCCGGCATCGATGAGCTTGTAAACCTCGCGCTGGTAAGCAGCCTCCATCAGATGGGTGACGAAGTTATGATAATATGTGTTGCTGATCATACAGCTTAAAACCCAGCGGCGGAACCGTTTGTCCGGGGTCGTTTTCAGCAGATAATGAGCCATAAGAAGCTCGTTCATGGTAGACGGCGCCTCGACAAAATAAGAGGAAACCTCGGTATCGAGAATCGCCTGTGCGCCGTTGCAGAGACGGAAATGGCCGGCGTGGCCGAGTTCATGCGCCAGCGTGAAAACATCTGCCATGCGGTTATTCCAGCTTAAGAGAATAAAGGAACCTTTTCCGTACGGGCTGGCACAGAAGCCGCCGGTGGATTTTCCCTGGTTCTGTGCAAAGTCAACCCAGCGTTTTTTGTATGCCTCCTGAATCATGGAAACGTAATCATCACCGAGAATGGCAAGGCCTTTTTCGATGTACTGTTTTGATTCCTCGATCGTGACAGACGGATCGTACTCCGGGTCGACGGCGATTTTCAGATCGGCGAAGGTCATGCGGTCAAGGTTGTGAACCTTTTTCAACAGGCGGGCATATTTGCGCATATGCGGAGCCAGGCGGGTGGTGATGAGATCGATCTGGCGGTTGTACAGCTCACGGCTGACCTGCTGCGGGAACAGCAGAGAATCGATGACGGAATCGAAGCCGCGCAGCGTGGCCATGGTCTTTTCTGTCTGCAGCTGGGCATTGTAAGCAGCTGCCGTTACATTTTTCGTACTGTCTGATTTTTTGCAGAAAAGGCGGAGAATGCACTGCGGCGGATATCGGTGTCTTTTTCGTACTCGTAATTATCCTCAAACAGGGAGTAGCCGAGCGGATATTCTTTTCCGTTTACGGTGAAAGAATCAAATTTCATATCGGCAAGCTTTGCCATGTTGTAGATCTGGTACGGAGCCGAGAAGGTCTGGGAAAGAGCGGAAATGGCACGCTCGGTTTCCGGGCTCAGGCGGTGTGCCTTGTTGCGGAGAATCTCGGCGAGATAGCAGCGGTTCGTATCTGACTGCTGCATGGCCTCGTTCAAAACATCCTCGGACTGTTCGGAAAGCTCGCTCTCGATAAAGGTGAGACGGCTGAAAATCTCAGAGATCAGGCTGTTGATGCGGTCGTTGCGCGTCTGGTTTGCACTGTTGTAATAGTCGACAGAAACGGCGAGATCGCAGTAGTTGGCGGTCAGTGTGATCAGACGGTAGACCTCCTGGTAATCGTCGAGGCAGTGGTTGATCGTGGCTGCATCGGTGAGGTTTCCTTTGTAGGATGCTTCCATAGAAAGACTTAATTCTTTCATTTTCTGCGCATCAGCCAGCATGGCCTCCTCGGTTGGATAAATTAAAGACAGGTCCCAGGTAAGTTCTACAGGAACGTCATCGCGTTTTGCAAGTTCCATAACAATCTCCTTTCCATAAAAAAGGGGAGGTTTCCCTCCCCAGGAATTACTTCCTTATGTTTCTATATTCTGTTTTTGGGTTTTATTCTGTGGTTACTTCGCTTTCTTCCTGTGGAGAAACTTCACGATCCGCACAGCTTTCTTTTTCAGCGTCTTCTTCTTCGGACTCTGCGGTTTCGCTTTCAGCTTCTGTATCAGCTGTTTCGGAACCTTTATTGCAAGCTGCAGATTCCGGATCCGGTGCAGCATCCTCCGCACCTTTCGTTTTCGGAAGGGTCGTATAAGTACGTTCAGCAGGAGCAGGCTCTTCCTCTTCAAATTCGTCTTTAAAATCGTCAAAATCTGTTTCAAGATCTGCTTTTCCTTTCCGGATAAAATAGACTGCCGCACCGCAGGCTGCGCCGACAGCGGCAGAAGCCAGAGTAAGCAGAATACGTTTTGATTTTCGTGACATCTCGATTCAAGTCTCCTTTCAAATGCCGTCCTTTGAAACTATTGTAATACAGTTTCAACAAAAAAGAAAGTAAAATCTTACAGAATTCGGAAAAAGTGCCAAAGAAAACAAGAAAAAGAAGGTTTCCTGACACAGAAACAGAATCAGGCAAGGATAAACTTACGAAGAATCTCCGCCACGCCGCTGTGATTGCAGTCGTTTTCCGTGATATAATCGGCACTCGCCTTTACGGCATCGGTCGCATTTTTCATGGCGGCACCGACGGCAGCGGCCTCGATCATCGAAATATCATTTTCCTGATCTCCGGCAGCCACGGTGTTGGCAAGCGGAATCTGAAGAAGCTCGCAGAGTTTTTTCACGGCATGGCCCTTGGAAACGTGTTCCGGGACATGCTCGAGGTAATGCGGGCTGGAGTAGAACATCGAAATTTTTCCTTTTGACCACGGCTCCATGGCAGCGCGGTAAGCGTCCATTTTTGCACGGTCGTGGAGATCAATCACGATCATCTTGCATGGTTCCTCGGCGAGGTGCTCCGGCAGAAGCGGATCTTCCACGACGGGAATGTGGATTGCCTGTGTGTAAACGCGCGTTTCCTCGCCTGCATGGCGGCAGAGAAGGGAGGTGTCGGAGTAGGTGTGGCAGTAGAGGCCTGCCTCCTGCGTTTTTTCAAAGATCACGCGTGCATATTCGAGCGGAATCGTGCGGCGGTACAGCGTTTTCTTTGCCGCGCAGTCGTAAATCAGTCCGCCGTTGAATGCGATGGCATAGCAGCCTTCGCGGTCGAGTCCGAGCTCTTTTAAGATCGGCAGAAAGCCGGAGAGCGGGCGGCCGGTGTTGAACACAATTTTGTGGCCGGCAGCAAGTGCCTCTGAAATGGCATCCATGTTTTCTTTTGTCACCTGCTTTTCGGAATTCAGCAGGGTATCATCCATATCGGTAAAAAATATTTTCACAGTCTGATTCATATTCTCTTTTTTTCCTTTCCAAGAATCTGAAAAACAGTTTCATTTTAGCATAAAGTGCCGGAAAAGAAAATATGGTTGCGCAGGGAAAAAATACAGGATATAATGATTGCGGACAAGAAGAGAGAGAAGAAAGAAAATTCGAAGAACAAAAGAGACAAGAAGGGAAGTCAGAATATGATAAAAGCTTGTATCTTTGACCTGGAC
>ENA-OQBV01000999-OQBV01000999.1-human-gut-metagenome-genome-assembly--contig:-NODE-999-length-15031-cov-2.438674_pt1 | contig 15031 bp, 18 predicted proteins | sample MGYA00242750_ERZ504559 | MGnify/ENA primary metagenome ERZ504559 (study PRJEB26092, sample SAMD00036230) | human gut metagenome | host: Homo sapiens | study: EMG produced TPA metagenomics assembly of...
CCGTCATGAACTTCTGGTTTACCACCTGCAAGCCGTGCGTGGGAGAGCTGGGCGATCTGGAGAAGCTCAACAAGGAGCTTGCCGAGAAGGGCGGCCAGGTCGTGGGCGTTAATTCCTTTACGCTCGATGGCAACAAAGACGAGGTGGCCGATGCCAAGGACGTGCTTTCCAAGAAGGGCGTGACGTATAAGAACATCTGGTTTAAGTCGGACAGCGAGGCCGGAAAGTTCACCTCCAACCTGTACTCGTTCCCGACCACGTACGTGATCGACCAGAACGGTAACATTGTGGGAGAGCCGATCATGGGCGGCATCAACTCCGCTGAGCAGCGCGAGGCGCTCAATAAACTGATCGATCAAGCACTCGCGAAGAGCGAACAGTAGATTCGTGGGACAGGCAACTGAAGGGGAGTCGCTGGAAACAGCGACTCTTTTTTTCTGCTTCGGGGTAGCATCATGGGTATACGTCGAAAGGGGGCGGCTATGGTCGGCAGCATGGTCGAGCGGTTGCCGTTTTGGGGACAACTTACATCCGATGAGCAGACGCTCGTGGCAGAGCGCTCGTCGCTGCGATCCTTTGATGCCGGGCAGATAATCGGTAGCAGCGGAAATTCTTGCACCGGCATTATCTTTATTATCGAAGGTGACATTCGCGTGAGCCTGCTTTCCGAGGAAGGCAAGGAGGTCACGCTGTTTAGGGTTGGCTGCGGAGAGTGCTGTGTCACCACGGCCTCGTGCGTTATCGAGCAGATTTCATTTGACACCATGGTGGTTGCAGCACGCAGGTCATCGCTTTTGGTGGTGCCTGCGAGCGTGTGCGTCCAGCTCGCCCGCGATAATGTCTACGTTAAGGCCTTTATGCTCCAGGTTGAGGTGAAGCGCTACTCCCAGGTGGTATGCGTGCTGCAGCAGATGCTCTTTAAGCGTCTCGATCAGCGCGTCGCCAGCTACGTGCTCGAGCATTGCCGAGTTGCGGGCACAGCAGAAGTTGCCGTAACGCAAGACGAGCTTGCACGCGACATCAACTCTGCGCGCGAAGCGGTGACGCGCGCTCTGAGCCGTCTTGCGCAGGACGGGCTCATCGAGGTTAGGCGCGGACGGATTATCGTGCGTGATGTAGATGGGTTGGCACGGTTGGCCTAGACCTACCGCGCAGCTGTATCTGCCGTCGGCAACATATTTTCCGTTTGGTGACTTGGTCACAGAACGCGACCGCAGTGCCTTGGCATACTTGCCCAAAGCAACCAGCAAAGGAGTGCGCTATGGGATTGTTTGATTTGTTTGCAGGACCGGACATGAATGTGGGCGTCCAGGAATGGAAGGCTTCTAAGGGGGCGGTGCTGCTCGACGTGAGGAGTGCTGACGAGTATGGACAGGGCCACATTCCGGGCAGCGTCAACGTTCCGCTCGATCGTATCAACCAGGTGCTTGAGCTGTATCCAGACAAGGGCACGCAGCTTTTCGTGCATTGCCTGAGTGGTGCGCGAAGCAACCAAGCTGTGAGTTTTCTTAAGCGTTCTGGGTATGGCAGTGTCAAGAATATCGGCGGCATAAGCGGCTATACGGGAAAGGTGGTGCGTTAGCTATGAAGGTGGTTATCGTTGGAGGCGTCGCGGGCGGCGCATCGGCGGCGGCACGTTTGCGCAGGCTCGACGAGCAGGCCCAAATTGTCATCTTTGAGCGCACGGGTTTTGTATCGTATGCCAACCGTGGGCTTCCGTACTACATTGGCGGCGTGATAGAAGAAGAGAGTGCATTGACGCTGCAGTCTCCCAAGGGCTTTTGGGATCGCTTTCGCATTGATGTGCGAGTACGGCAGGAAGTAACTGCGATCAATCCCGCAGAGAAAATCGTCACCGTCCACGCACTGGACAGCGGGAAGGTCTACACGGAAACCTATGACAAACTGCTTCTTGCCCCCGGCGCAAAGCCGACGATTCCTGCGCTTTCCGGCGTGGACAGCGAGCGGGTCTTTACCCTGCGCACCGTGGAAGACACCCTCCGCATTCGACGCTTTGTAGAGGATCAGAAGCCGAAAACCGCTGTTTTGGCTGGCGGCGGCTTTATCGGTCTGGAAATGGCGGAAAATCCTTGTGGAGATGGGCGTTTCGGTTACCATCGTCCAGCGTCTGAAGCAGCTATTAGCGCCGCTGGATGCGGATAGTGGCCAGCTTTGTCCATGCGGAAATGCGCAGACACGGCGTGACTCTGCGGTTGGGTGAAACCGTCACCGGATTCCGACAGGACGGAGATTCCGTGCTGACGCTGCTGGAGGAAAGTGAGCCGCTGCGCTCCGACATGGTGCTGCTGGCCATCGGCGTCACGCCGGACACCCATCTGGCAAAAGAGGCCGGACTTGAGCTGGGCATCCGGGGCAGCATCGCTGTCAACGAACGGATGGAAACCTCCGTGCCGGACATCTATGCTGTGGGCGATGCCGTAGAGGTCACCCATTTCGTGACCGGGCAGAAAGCGTTGATTTCGCTGGCGGGACCCGCCAACAAGCAGGGACGCATTGCCGCTGACAATATCTTGCGGCGGCAACAGCCACTTTACCGGCTCCAGGGTTCGTCTGTTCTGAAACTGTTTGCTTGACAGCGGCCTCCACGGGATCAATGAAAAGCAGCGCAGGCAGCAGGAATCGCTTACGACAAAGTCGTACTTTTCCCGGCATCCCACGCTGCCTATTACCCCGGTGCACAGTCTATGGCAATGAAGGTACTGTATGAAAAGGAAAGCCTGCGGCTGCTGGGTGCGCAGATCGTTGGCGGCGAGGGCGTGGACAAGCGCATTGATGTACTGGCAACGGCCATTCGCGCAAAAATGACAGCCTTGGAACTGACGGAGCTTGACCTTTCCTATGCGCCGCCCTATTCCTCTGCCAAAGACCCGGTCAATATGGCCGGTTTTATGATCGAGGATTTGGAGAGCGGGAAGGTACGGCAGTTCCATTGGAATGAGGTTGAGGACTTGCCTTGCGATGGCAATGCGACACTGCTGGATGTCCGTACAGAAGGTGAATATCGGCGTGGGCACTTGAATGGATTCCGCAATATTCCACTGGACGATCTGCGGGAGCATTTGGACGAGTTAGACCGGGGTAAGCCTGTTTATGTGAATTGCCAGACAGGGCTTCGCAGTTATCTGGCCTGCCGACTTTTGACGCAGTACGGTTTCACCTGTTCCCATCTCTCCGGCGGATACAGTTTTTATCAGGTCGTAATACAAGAGCGGCAGACAGCGCGGAGCGCCTATCCCTGCGGAATGGAGAAGCTATGAGTGAGAATTTATTTGGCTTGACGGTTGCGGCAGATAAAGGCTTAGATGATTTGCAGTGCCAGCGCCTTTTAAGCGAAAATCGCAGGTATCAGGAAGTCATGCTGCAATACCGATGTGCGCTGAAAGCACTGGAAAGCAGGTTGGAAATTCTAAACGAAGAGTTTTCATTGCAGCATGATCGCAATCCGATAGAAAGTATAAAAAGCCGCTTGAAGTCGCCGTCCAGCATTATGAATAAGATGCAGAAACGCGGACTTCCTCTGGATTTTCCGACCATGCAGACAAATATCATGGATATTGCCGGTGTGCGGGTGATCTGCTCTTTCGAGGAGGATGTGTTCTTTTTGGCAAAGTGCTTAAAAGAACAGTCTGACATTGAAATCATCACAGAGAAAGATTATATTTCACACCCTAAGCCAAATGGCTATCGCAGTCTGCACCTGACGCTCCGGCTGCCGGTATTCTTTGCGGAAAAAGTGATCCATGTGCCGGTGGAGATACAACTCCGTACAATCGCTATGGACTTCTGGGCAAGCCTTGAGCATACCATCCGCTATAAGAAAAACTTGCCGATAAATGCTGAAGTCGAAACTGAACTGAAAGAGTGCGCCGATTCCAGCAGAGAATGGGACGGTAAGATGGAACATTTACTGCATATCATAACATAATGTGTCGAATATAAAATGAAAAGCACGCACTTTGGTGCTTGCCTTGGACTTGCCAGGGACCGCCTTATCCGCCTTGGGTGGGCGACCCCTGCGAGCCCCAACCAATTTCTCCGCTTTCTGGTTTTCAGGCATAGTCTTTTCTGCTTTCGGCGGACTGCCACGGCACAGCTTTTTCGGCTTCTATATTGTAAGGAACATGGCTTTTCGCTGAATGGAAAGCGAAGCTGACCCGGGCTGGAGCGGTCTGTGTTAAAACGATATATTTTTTTGGAAATTATCTTGATAAAATTTATCAAGATTGATATAATGGCATTAACAAGCAAGCGAAAAGAGGATGTGGAGCATGATCATCACCAAAGAGACGGACTACGCACTGCGCATTTTGCGGGTGTTGCTGGACGGGGAGAAGCATTCGGTGGCCGAGATGTCGGAAACGGAATTGATCCCCAATCAGTTTGCCTACCAGATTCTGCGCAAGGCTCTCCGCCGGCAATTTGGTGCGGGTGAGCCGCGGCGCTCTCGGCGGCTGCGCGCTGTCCTGTGATCTGGACGCGACCTCCCTCTACGATCTCATGGGGGTCGTGGGGGAGCGGGGCATCCTGTGCGCCTGCATGGAGCCGGGATATGAATGCCGCTGGCAGGACAAGCATGGGCGGTGCGCCATCCACTGTCAGCTGGCGGCCTTGCAGCAAAAGCAGGACGAGGCGTTCCGTGCCGTGAGCCTGCGCAGGCTGCTGACCGGCGGATCCGATCCCCAAGATACAAGCAAGCTGTAAAATTTTAAAAGGAGGTACCCGTATGCTATTTCAAACCACGGCGGCGCACGAAGAGCTGCGCGCGAAGATCCGGAGTTTTGCGGAGGAGGAGATCAAGCCCCTCGCATTTTTAATGGATCAGAACAATGAGTTTCCCGAGGAGGCTGTCAAGAAGCTGGGTAAGCTGGGCTGGATGGGCATTCCCTACCCCAAGGAGTACGGCGGTGCCGGTCTTGATGCCCTGAGCTACGCCATCGCGGTGGAGGAGCTGGCCCGTGTGGACGGCGGCACGGGCGTAATCCTCTCCGCCCACGTCTCCCTCGGCTCATGGCCCATTTTCGCCTATGGCACCGAGGAGCAGAAGAAGAAATATCTGGTTCCGCTGGCCAAGGGCGAGAAGATCGGCGCCTTCGGCCTTACGGAGACCAACGCCGGATCTGACGCCGGCGGCACGGAGACCACGGCGCTGGATAAGGGGGACTACTACCTCCTCAACGGCGGCAAGATCTTCATTACCAACGCCCCTAAGGCGGACACCTATGTGGTTTTCGCCGTCACCACGCCGGACATCGGCACCCGGGGCATCTCCGCTTTCATCGTGGAGAAGGGCTGGAAGGGCTTTGAGTTCGGCGACCACTATGACAAGATGGGTATTCGCTCCTCCTCCACGGCGGAGCTGATCTTCAACGACGTGAAGGTTCCCCAAGGAAAACCTATTGGGGCAAGGAGGGCGAGGGCTTCAAGATTGCCATGTCCACGCTGGACGGCGGACGCATCGGCATCGCCGCGCAGGCGCTGGGCATCGCCCAGGGCGCGTTTGAGCACGCGTTGAGCTATTCCAAGGAGCGCGTCCAGTTCGGCAAGCCCATCGCGGCCCAGCAGAGCATCGCCTTCAAGCTGGCGGATATGGCCACCAAGCTGCGCTGCGCCCGGTTCCTCATCTACTCCGCGGCGGAGCTGAAGGAGCAGCACGCGCCTTACGGCATGGAGTCCGCCATGGCGAAGATGTACGCCTCGGACATCGCGCTGGAGGTCACCAACGATGCCTTGCAGATCTACGGCGGCAGCGGCTACCTCAAGGGCATGGAGGTGGAACGGGCCTACCGCGACGCCAAGATCACCACCCTCTACGAGGGCACTAACGAGATCCAGCGGGTGGTCATCGCCTCTCATCTGTTGGGCAGGCTGGGCAAGAGCTCCGGCGGCGAGAGCCGTTCGGCGGCCAAGAAACCCGCGCCCATCACCGGCATTCGCAAAAAGACCATCTTCCGGGAGGGGGATGCTGCCCCAGCAGGTGGCTGACCTTGTGGCGGCGCTGAAGAAGGATGGTCACGACTTCTCCGTGGGCATCCCTATGGATACGCCCATCCCGCAGGCGGAGCGGGTGGTCTCCGCGGGCAAGGGCATCGGGGAGAAAAAGAACATGAAACTGGTAGAGTCGCTGGCCAAGGCCGCCGGCGCGGCCATCGGTTCTTCCCGCCCTGTGGCGGAGACTCTCAAATATCTGCCGCTGAACCGCTATGTGGGTATGTCCGGTCAGAAGTTCACCGGCAATCTGTACATCGCCTGTGGCATCTCCGGCGCATCCCAGCACCTTAAGGGCATCAAGGACGCCTCCACCATCGTGGCCATCAATAAGAACGGTAACGCGCCTATCTTCAAGAACTGCGACTACGGCATCGTGGGCGATGTGGAGGAGATCCTGCCCCTGCTCACTGCTGCGCTGGATAGCGGCGAAAAGCTGCCCGCGCCGCCTATGGTAAAGATGAAGCGGCCCACACCGCCGAAGCCCGCCCCCATCGGCGACCGCTACGTCTGCAGCGGCTGCGGCTACGAGTATGTGCCGGAGTTGGGCGACGAGGACGGCGAGATCGCGCCGGGTACGCTCTTTGAGCAGCTTCCCGCCGAGTGGGTGTGCCCGGAGTGCGCGGAGACGAAGGATCAATTTGTAAAGGCTTGAGCCGTGAAGGAGGTAAGATAAGATGTATTGCGTGCGTAAAGTAACAAACGACCTCTACTGGGTGGGCGCCAACGACCATCGCCTGGCCCTGTTTGAAAACTGCTTTCCCATTCCCCGGGGCGTAAGCTACAACGCCTACTGCCTGCTGGATGAAAAGACGGTGCTCTTTGACACGGTGGACTGGTCTGCCTGCCGCCAGCTTTTGGAAAATCTGGCGTATGTGCTGGATGGCCGCGAGCTGGACTACCTGCTGGTCAACCATCTGGAGCCGGATCACGCCGCCTGCATCGAGGAGATCCTGCTGCGCCATCCCAAGGTGAAACTGATCTCCAACGAGAAGGCATTCATGCTCATGCGGCAGTTCGGCTTCCATGTGGACGGACATGAGTGCATCGAGGTGAAGGAGGGCGACACCTTCTCCTTCGGCAAGCACACCGTCACCTTTGTGGGCGCGCCTATGGTTCACTGGCCGGAGGCCATGGTGACCCTCGACGTCACCGACGGCGTCCTCTTTTCCGCCGACGCCTTCGGCACCTTCGGCGCGCTGGACGGCAAGCTGTTCGCCGACGAGGTGGACTTCGAGCGGGACTGGCTGGACGACGCCCGCCGCTACCTCACCAACATCGTGGGCAAGTACGGCCCCCACATCCAGCTCCTGCTGAAAAAGGCCGGCGGCGTTTTGGATCAGATCAAGTACATCTGCCCGCTCCACGGCCCCGTGTGGCGCAAGGATCTGGGCTGGTTCATCGAAAAGTACGACACATGGAGCCGCTATGCCCCTGAGACCCAGGGCGTGCTCATCGTCTACGCCTCTATGTACGGCAACACGGAGAACGCGGCGCAGGCGCTGGCGGCGTCGCTCTGCGATAAGGGCATGAGCAAGGTGGCGATGTACGATGTGTCCTCCACTCATGTCTCCCAGCTGATCTCCGAGGCGTTTAAGTACAGTCACATTGTCCTGGCCTCTGTGACCTACAACCTCGGCATCTACCCCGCCATGCATGACTTCCTCATGGATATGAAGGCACTGAATCTGCAAAACCGCACCTTTGCCATCATTGAAAACGGCTCATGGGCGGTGAAGTCCGGTGACCTCATGCAGAAATTCGTCAACGATGAGCTTAAGAACATGACGGTGCTCAACGAGCGGCTCAGCCTCGCCTCGTCCATGGGCACGGACAAGCGCACTGAGCTGGAAGCACTGGCGGACGCCATTCTGGAATCTATGAAGTAACTGGCAGGAAAGCCAAAACCAAGACAACAGACAACAAACAGCCCCGCCGTGTCGGCTGCAGAAAAACCGGCTTTCAAAAATAGAGCGGGCAAGCGTGATACTGCGCTTGCCCGCTCTTTGCCCAAAAGGACATGAAAAGTGACCGGAGAAGATGAGAGGATCGAAATGGAGATCAGAAAACGAAACGGGAAGTCTGTTCCTTTTCAACAGGAGAAAATTTTCAACGCCATGAAAAAGCGTTTGATGGACAGGGAAGGGAGATTGGGGCGAGAACTGGAGGAGATCCTCGCCGCCGTTCTCAACAATCTCTCCGTCACAGTACCGCTCACCGTGGAACGTGTGCAGGACGAGGTGGAGCGGACGCTCATGGAGCGCGGACACTATGAGGTGGCCAAGGCGTACATCCTCTATCGCGAAAAGCGGTCTGCGCTGCGCCGCGTCCGGCATACCATCGCGCAGACGGTGGGGGATAACTCGCTTGACGAGGTGCTGCGCCGTATCCAGATGGATTTTACCGAGGAAATCTACTCCCTCGCGGCGCTTCAAATGAAGTTTGAGAGCTTCTGTCGCCCGGGCATGACGGAGGATGAGAGGGCTGAGGCACTGACCAAGGCAGCGGTAGAGCTGACTACGGCAGAGGCACCCAAGTGGGAGTTCATCGCGGCGCGGCTTCTGAACCACTCCTTTCGCTGTCGCAACGCACAGGAATGGGAGGGGCGCGGCGTCGGCGACCTCTATGGCAGGCTTCGCTATCTGACGGATAAGGGACTCTACGGTGACTATATTCTTGCCCACTATACCCACGAGGAGATCGCTATGGCGGAGGACTTTCTCTGCCCGGAACGGGACGAGTTGTTCACCTACTCCGGCCTTGACCTGCTGCTCAAACGCTATGTGATCCAGTCACGCAGCCGCGTGCCGCTGGAAACACCGCAGGAGATGTTTTTGGGTATCGCGCTGCATCTTGCTATGAACGAAGGCTCTGACCGCATGGGGTGGGTAAAACGCTTTTACGATATGCTCAGCCGTATGGAGGTCACGATGGCGACACCTACCATGTCCAACGCACGAAAGCCCTACCATCAGCTTTCAAGCTGCTTTGTGGACACTGTGCCGGACAGTCTGGACGGCATCTACCGCTCGCTGGACAACTTCGCAAAGGTCTCTAAATTTGGCGGTGGAATGGGGATGTACTTCGGTAAGGTGCGCGCTGCAGGCAGCACCATCCGCGGCTTTCAAGGGGCGGCGGGCGGTGTTATCCGCTGGATCCGGCTGGTCAACGACACCGCCGTGGCGGTGGATCAGTTGGGGATGCGGCAGGGCGCTGTGGCGGTTTACTTAGACGCATGGCACCGGGATTTGCCGGAATTCCTTCAACTGCGCACCAACAACGGCGACGACCGCATGAAGGCGCATGATGTGTTTCCCGCCGTGTGCTATCCGGATCTCTTCTGGCGACTGGCGGAGGAGAACATAGACGCGCCGTGGCATCTCATGTGTCCGCATGAGATCCTCACGGTCAAGGGCTACGCACTGGAGGATTACTGGGGTACGGAATGGGAGAAGCGGTATCTGGACTGCGTCAATGACCCGCGCATCGAAAAGCGCAGCGTCACCGTCAAGGACATCGTGCGGCTGGTGCTTCGCTCGGCAGTGGAGACCGGCACGCCCTTCGCCTTCAACCGCGACAGCGTAAATCGTATGAACCCAAACGGCCACACGGGAATGATCTATTGCTCCAATCTCTGCACGGAGATCGCACAGAACATGGCGCCCATCGAGCATATCAGCACTGAGGTGCACACGGAGAACGGCGACACAGTGGTGGTGACGGCCACACTCCCCGGTGAGTTTGTGGTCTGCAACCTGGCGAGTCTGTCTCTCGGTAATCTGGCGGTGGAGGACGAGGCCTATATGGAACGCACGGTGGAAACGGCCATCCGCGCACTGGATAATGTGATCGACCTCAACTTCTACCCGTTGGAATACGCGCGGCTTACCAATCAGAAGTACCGCAGCATCGGCCTGGGCGTCAGCGGCTACCACCACATGCTGGCAAAGCGCGGCATCCGATGGGAGAGCGATGAGCACCTTGCCTTCACCGATGCGGTATTCGAGCATATCAACTACGCCGCCGTCAAGGCGGACACAGCACTGGCACGGGAAAAGGGCCGCTATGCGCTCTTTGAGGGCAGCGACTGGCAGACAGGCGCGTATTTTGAAAAGCGAGGTTATACCTCAGAAAAGTGGCGGGCGCTTGCGGAAACGGTGGCGGTGCAGGGAATGCGCAACGCCTATCTGCTGGCTGTCGCACCCACTTCCAGCACATCCATCCTCTCCGGCACGTCGGCGGGCATCGATCCAATTATGAAGAAATTCTTTTTAGAGGAAAAAAAGGGCAGCATGCTGCCCCGCGTTGCTCCGGAGCTTTCTATGGATACATGGTGGTACTATAAGGCGGCGCATCTGATCGACCAAAGCTGGTCGGTACGCGCCGCGGGCTTTCGCCAGAGACATATTGACCAGGCGCAGAGCATGAATCTCTATATCACCAACGACTATTCCATGCGTCAGGTGCTCAGACTGTATTTGGAGGCGTGGAGGGCCGGCGTCAAGACCATTTATTATGTCCGCAGCAAGGCCCTTGAGGTCGAGGCCTGTGAAAGCTGCTCGTCATAAGGAGGATAGCATGATGGAACTGAAGAAAAAAGCCCCTCTTTAACCCGGAGGGCGACCCTGATGTGCGCCTGCGGCGCATGATCGGCGGCAATACCACCAACCTCAACGACTTCAACAATATGAAGTACGCTTGGGTCAGCGACTGGTACCGGCAGGCCATGAACAACTTTTGGATCCCTGAGGAGATCAATCTCTCGCAGGATGTGAAGGACTATCCCCGCCTGCTGTCAGCCGAGCGCAGCGCCTACGATAAAATTCTGAGTTTTCTTGTCTTTTTGGATTCCATTCAGACAGCGAACCTGCCTAATATCGGCGCCTACATTACCGCCAACGAGGTCAATCTCTGCCTGTCCATTCAGGCGTTTCAGGAGTGTGTCCACTCACAGAGCTACAGCTATATGCTCGACACCATCTGTTCCCCCGTGGAGCGCAATGACATCCTCTACCAATGGAAAACGGACGAGCATCTGCTGCGCCGCAACACCTTCATTGGGGACTGCTACAACGAGTTTCAGGAGCGGAAGGACGCTCCCACGCTGCTGCGCGTGATGATGGCGAACTATATTTTGGAGGGCATCTATTTTTACAGCGGCTTTATGTTCTTCTACAATCTCTCCCGAAACGGGAAGATGCCCGGCTCGGCGCAGGAGATTCGCTACATAAACCGCGATGAGAACACGCACTTGTGGCTGTTCCGCAATATCATCACGGAGCTGCAAAAGGAGCAGCCGGAGTTGTTCACCGCCGAGAGCGTACAAGCGCTGCGCGAGATGATGCGTGAGGGCGTGGAACAGGAGATTGCATGGGGGCATTATGTGATCGGCGACGACATCCCGGGGCTGAACCGGCAGATGATCTGCGATTACATCCGCTATCTCGGCAACCTCCGCTGGACGAGCCTTGGCTATCCCGCATTGTATCCAGGCTTTGAGAGCGAACCGGAGAGCATGGAATGGGTCAGCCAGTACGCCGACGCCAACATGGTCAAGACCGATTTCTTTGAGGCACGCAGTACCGCCTACGCCAAGAGCACCGCACTGATAGACGATTTATAAGAAAACCAAAGACATCAGAATAGGAGGTATTTTTTATATGGATATCCGAACGGTAACAGATGCCATCCGCTATGTAGGGGTGGATGATAACACATTGGCACTCTTTGAAAACCAGTACCCCGTCCAGCCTATGGGAGTGAGCTACAACTCCTATGTCATTCTGGACGAGAAAATCGCCGTGATGGACAGCGTGGACGCACGGGCGGCGGTGGAATGGCTTTCCAATGTAGCGCAGGTGTTGGGGGGGCGCAACCCCGATTATCTTGTGGTCACACACATGGAGCCGGATCATTCCGGCAGCCTCATGCGGATAGCGCAAGAGTACCCGGAGATGAAGATCGTGGGAAACGCGAAAACATTTACCCTGATCAAGCAGTTCTTTGGCACGGGTGCATTGTCGGAAGACCGTATGCTGGAGGTTGGCGAAAGAGATACGCTTTCCTTGGGCTTGCACCGGCTGCGTCTTCTGCTGGCGCCGGAATGGCTACACTGGCCGGAGGTGATGGCAGCGTATGAAGAAGGAGGAAAACGATCCTGTTCTCGGCGGATGCCTTCGGCCGCTTCGGTTCACTGAACGGCTGCCCGTGCCCCTGGCGCCGCAGGCCCGGCGGTATTATTACAACATCGTCGGAAAGTATGGAGCACAGGTGCAGGCGCTGCTGAAAAAAAATCTCCGCGCTGGAGATCAAAACGATCTGCCCGCTCCATGGCCCCATGCTCACAGAAGACTTGGGAGAGTATCTGCGGCTCTATGATCTCTGGTCACAATGGAAACCGGAAGAACCGGAGGGCATCCTGATCGTCCACGCGTCCATCCATGGAAATACCGCATACGCATCGGAGGCCCTCAAGAGCAAGCTGGAGGGAAAAGGTGCGCAAGTCACCATGTGCGATCTGACGGCAACAGACCTTTCCTATGCCGTGACCAGCGCATTCTACTGTGGGAAACTGGTGTTGGCCTGCTCCACCTATGACGGAGGACTGTTTCCGCCCATGAAGGAGTTTTTGGAACATTTACAGACAAAGGGATTCCGGAACCGCCGGGTTGGTCTTATTGAAAACGGCTCTTGGGCACCTGCTGCCGCGCGGCTGATGCGCACCAAACTGGAGGAGATGAAGGATATCCACCTTTACGAAACGGTAGTGTCTCTGCGTGGTGCATTGAACCAAACCAGCGAAGCGCAGATGGACGCTCTGGTGGCTGAGCTCTGCGCGGAGTAGGCGGCGAGTCTGGCTTAGTCCGGCCGCCCGATGCCTCAAAAGCAAAACATCGTCGCTGATTTATTTAGACAACAATATGGCGTTGAGTGATGCCGAAGCTTTGAAAATGGATCGAAGCGCAGCCGCAGAGAATATCTGCGGCTGCGCTTTTTGCATTTTGACCATGGTGCAAACGGATGGCTTTGACCGTTACCCTCGGTTTCTAAAGAGACACGAAGTGTGCTACATGGAAGCGTATCATAGATCTGCTCCATAGCCACGCCCTCACTGCGCCAGCGTTTCCCGGATAGCCGCCGTCCAAGCCCTCCCGGGTCTCCACTATTCCCGCCTTTTTCAGCACCGCCTGCACCCGGCGGACGCGGGTGGGATTGGTGCAGATGTTCTCCGCCAGCGCTTCGCTGCTGAGGGAGCGTCCACTGTGGCTCAGGCAGACCAGCGCATGGACGGCCAGATTAAAAGAACTGTCCACAATCATCCCTCCTTCACAAGCTCGTAGGGCCAGTCGATGACACCGCCGAGACGGTATGCGCTTTGTCCAAACTAGATGTCTACCAGAAGATCACGGTAGACCTGAAGATGGATGAGTTGGACATGACTGCTGCGGAGAACAAGGCTACCTATGAAGAGATCCGGGAGTACGTCAAGGAGCACACCGGTCTGAACGTGAGCAACCTCTATATTGCACAGGTCAAGCGCAAGTGCGGCATCAAGGAGCGGCAGAACTACAACAAGCCTTAAGGCTGACAAGAACCCCAAGCAAGTTCAGTGCCCGCCGGAGAAGGAAAAAAGCCATCCGGGAGGCACTGAAGTATTTTTAAGATGATTTTGAAATAAAAAAATAGACGGATGTCTGTCAACTGGCAGACATCCGTCCGTTTTTATGATAATCTGTTATGATCGCAGTTCCTCAAGCAATGCCGTACACCCTTCCAGCACATCCCGCCATGTGGCTTCAAAATCTCCCGTGAACCATGGGTCTGCTACCTCACGGGGCTGACCTGTATGCGCCATCAGCAGAGAGACTTTATGCTGTGGGTCACCGCCGACAAGCCGCAGGATGTCGCACAGATTGCTTTCATCCATGCCAATCAGATGATCATACCGTGCATAATCCAGCCGGGTCATCTGCCGGGCGGTCTTGCCGTTGCAGTCGATGCCATGTTCTGCCAGCTTCTGCCGTGCAGGAGGATAGACCGGATTTCCGATTTCCCATGCACTGGTGGCGGCTGATGAGATTTCAAATCGCTCGGAAAGCCCTGCCTTGGACACAAGGTCTTTCATGATATATTCGGCCATGGGGCTTCGGCAGATATTTCCGAGACAAACAAATAAAATCCTGGTCATTCCGGGTCGTTCTCCTTTTGGCGTACAAAAGTATAGCCGCCGTGGGTAGTGCGGATAAAGCTGCCGCAGCCGGCCAGCTTCTTTCGCAGATTGGAAACGGTATTTTGCCACGACCTTTAAGGTGTCGTCACAGTTTTGTCCCCACACAGCACGGAAAAGCTCTTTCTTTTGAGAAGATTTGTCCTTCGTGGGAAGCAAGCATCAGCAGCAAATCGAACTCCAGTCGTGTAAGGGAGATTTTTCTGCCGTTGCACGACACTTCGTGGGTCATTCCATCCAGTGTAAGCTCCGGAAGAACCAACTTCTCCCATGAATCAATGGATATTTGCTCTGCCTCGATGTGCTCTCGTTCCAGAAGCATCCGGATCTTCTGCTCCAATTCCGGGTCAGGCTGTCGGGTCTTTATAACGATCATGACAAACTCCTGTGTGAATTTTATTCTGCGGCGGCATCCATTTCCCGGAGCAGGTTCACCATCTCAATGGCGCTGACCGCACAGTCATAGCCTTTATTGCCTGCTTTGGTACCTGCCCGTTCGATGGCCTGTTCGATGTTTTCGGTGGTCAGAACACCAAAGAGGACGGGAACCCCGCTTTCCAGCGAGACCGTGGCAATGCCTTTGGAAACCTCATTGCACACATAGTCGTAATGGCTGGTAGAACCGCGAATCACTGCACCAAGGCAGATCACAGCATCATACTTTCCGCTTTTTGCCATTTTAGAGGCAACCAGTGGGATCTCAAAAGCACCCGGAACCCATGCAACATGAACGTCAGTCTCCTGCACATTATGCCGGAGCAGACCATCCATTGCGCCGCTCAGAAGCTTGGACGTGAT
>ENA-OQBV01001000-OQBV01001000.1-human-gut-metagenome-genome-assembly--contig:-NODE-1000-length-15024-cov-4.114855_pt1 | contig 15024 bp, 9 predicted proteins | sample MGYA00242750_ERZ504559 | MGnify/ENA primary metagenome ERZ504559 (study PRJEB26092, sample SAMD00036230) | human gut metagenome | host: Homo sapiens | study: EMG produced TPA metagenomics assembly of...
TCACCGCCGTCGTCACGGAGGCGAGCAGTCCGGTAAGCACCGCGAACACGAAACTCACTGCGATCAATGCCAACACATTCCACATGTTGGTTTGCAGATACGGCAACTGCAGCTGCCGTCCGATAAGCGTGCTGAACGGGAAAATCGCCAGCGACGCGACCGCAATGCCTATCACACCGCCCAAAGCTCCGATCATGGCCGATTCCTTCACGATGATGCCGACCAAAGTGGAACGATTGGCACCAAGAATGCGATACGCGGCGAATTCACGTTTACGTTCGTTCATGGCGGACGAGAACACAGCAAGCAGCACGATCAGCCCCATGACCCAGAACACCGCGACGAAAAGGGTCACGTAGCGAATGATCACGTTCAGATTGGATTTCGTTGTGGCTGTGATGCCCCCCGGATACACGTATCCGAGGCTTTTGATTCCTGTTGTTTTGGTGATGTTCGAAGCGACCTGCTGGGCGGAGTAACCGTCCTTGACCTTGATGAGCACGGCGGAAACGGCTTTGTCGGCATATTCTTCCGGAATGGCGGCATGCCCCACCTTGGCGGAATATCCGACCACGTCGGGAACGGTCTGCATGTTCACGAACACGGAATCGTCGAGCGACGTGCCGGTATTGGCGAGTTGCGCCGCCACGGGGAATTCGTGCCCATAGAGTTTGACCGTGTTGTTGCCCGACACGCTGATGCTGGCTCCTGCAACGATCTGGCCGCGCTGGAGCGTGCCGTCGAACTGCGATGCGATCCAAGGGGTGATCACGAAGTCGGTATCGGGGTTGAATCCGATGATCTGGACTTTCTCGTCGCAGCATGCGGCGGCCAACGATGAGATATATGTTTGTTCCGTGATTTCGTCGATGCCGTCGGCTTTTGCCACTTCATCGGTGATCTCGTTGGTGAAGTAGAACGTGCTTGCCGATCCGTTGGTCAGCAACGCTTCGGCTTCGTTTTTGGTGTTTTGCGGCGTGACCATGAGATCGGCGCCCATACGTTCCTGCATGCTGTTCAAGCCGGCTTCAAGGTTCATGGACAGCAGTGAACCACCATAGAAGGCCACGGTAAGCATGGCGACGACGATGGTGAGCGCCGCGGTACGAAACGGTTTGCGTTTGAGATTGACCAGGGGCAACCCGCCAAGGGTGATGTGTTGCGTCATATTGGGTCAGGCGCGCTTCGCCGGCTTGAGATCGAGATATGCTGCGATTGCCGCAAGTACAGCCAGCAGCACGCCGAGCACGATCAGCGTCGGCAAGGTGACCATATGGCAGCGCATCATGGCACCCTTGCACACGCCGATGAGCACGGTCGGCACGGCGATGGTCAGCACGCCGAGCACCGCATTGGCGAGGTCAAGACCGGCGCGGGTCTGATCGGATACGAGCAGGCCGACAATGCCAAGCGCCACGATCACGATGCCGATGCCGAGCGCGGCCTGAGCCGTGTAATGACATGCCATCGGCGTTTCTTTGACCGCGCATACGTGAGCGAAGGTCTGCGGCGCGATGGCGATCAAGATGCCGAGCACGATCTGCGAAATGCCTGCGTACAGTTTCTTATTCATAGCTTCCTCTCAAAAAAGACAAACACCGCCGATTATTGCAGGGTCTTTTTGAAAAAGAAAGTCTTGTTTTTTCCTCCTTTTCGTGCTACAGAGGAGATTTCATCCGTTCTTCATCTCCGTCATAGCATTTCAATGGGTGCCATACGCAACAGCAGACGCTTGACCTCACCATTGCCAAAATCAACGGTAATGACCGAATTCATGCCCTTGTCCTGCGTTTCAATGACCGTACCCAACCCGAAATGATCATGCGTAAGCTTGTCGCCGACATGCACGTCTGCAATGTTCAGATCATTATGGCTACCGGCCGGGCTTGCGGATGAGGATTTAGTTAAATCCACAGGCTTGTTTTTCGGCTTGACACGTCGCGTGGTGACCTTGCCCGATTTCCCTCCTGACTTGCCGGAGCCATACGAACCATACGAGCCGTATGAGGAACCGGTTCCCGATCCTCCGCACGAGCGCCGGGATGTGGAACCATACGAGGATGATGAGCCCTGCGTAGCCGGGCCGCCGTACTGCGAGCGCCCTGCCCCATATGAAGACGATCCGTATGAGGAACGAGACCACCGCGAGCCGGAACCGTATGAGGCACCATAATCCGACTTTCCATACGAGGAACCGCCGAATGACATCGATCCGAAATCGTCATCATCGTCCCAGCCGCCGAACTCGTCGTCGTCATCCTGCCAGCTGGCATGCATGCGTTCGACGCCGGCTTCGCGTCTTTTCCAATCAATCAGTTCGTCTGGAATCTCATCGAGGAACTGACTGGGCATCATGTCGCTGGCTTGCCCCCATTGCGCGCGTACGGCCGCGCGTGTCACATACAGGCGTCGCTTCGCGCGAGTGATGCCCACGTAGGCGAGACGGCGCTCCTCTGCCAGTTCGCTGGTGTCTTCCATGGCACGCTGGTGTGGGAATGTGCCTTGCTCCATGCCGGTCAGGAACACATACGGGTATTCCAGACCCTTTGCGGTATGCAGGGTCATCATCGTCACCTTGCCGGAATCTTCGTTCTCCCCTGGCAATTGGTCGGAATCGGCCACCAACGCGGTGGTTTCCAAAAATCCCGCCAATGTGGCGTCTGGCGTGTTCTGCTCGAATTCCGCCGCCACTGATTGCAGCTGGGAAAGATTATCGACGCGGGAAGCGTCCTGCGGATCCTCGGAGCGCTGCAGCTCTTCCAAAATCCCACTCTTGGCAAGCACTTCGGCAACCACTTCGGATGGCTTCGTGTCATGGTCCTTCGCAAAAGCCGCAAGCTCATGCATCATGTCTCGGAACGCACTTAACGGTTTCGTCGTGCGCGTGGACATGCCTTCGATCTGTTCCATATGTTCGATCGCTTCGAAAAAAGTGGTGCCATGGGCATCAGCATACGAGGCAACGAGTCCTTCCGCACGAACGCCCAGTCCGCGCTTCGGCACATTGAGGATACGTCGAACGTTCACATTGTCCGCAGGATTCACGATGGCCTGCAAATACGCGAGCGCATCCTTGATTTCCCTGCGTTCGTAGAATTTGGTGCCGCCGACGAGCTGATACGGCAGGTTGGCATTGATCATGGCCTCTTCGAGCGAGCGTGATTGCGCGTTGGCTCGATACATGATGGCGATGTCGCGATACGCCACGCCTTCCTCGTTGTGGATTCGTGCGATTTCGTTGGCGATCCATCCGGCTTCCTGTTGCGCGTTGTCGGCCGCGTATCCGACGATTTTGTCGCCTTCGCCAAGTGCCGTCCACAGTTTTTTCGGCTTACGATTTTCATTTCTTGCGATCACCGCATTGGCTGCGTCGAGAATGGTCTGCGTCGAACGATAATTCTGTTCGAGCATGATGGTTTTCGCGTTAGGGAAATCCTGCTCGAAATCCTGAATATTACGAATATCCGCGCCTCGGAACGCATAAATCGACTGGTCGGAATCGCCCACCACCGTAATCCAAGACGGTCCGACACGGCCTGCCCCTCGCATATGTGGATCGGGCTGTTCTCCCGAATCAATGCCGGAAAGCTCACGTACGAGCACATATTGCGCATGGTTGGTGTCCTGATACTCGTCCACGAAAATATAACGGAACTTATGCCGGTAATATTCGCTCACCTGTGGGCAACGCTGGAACAATTCGACGGTGCGCATGATCAGATCGTCAAAATCCACGGCATTCGCCATGGCCAGACGGTACTGGTACTCCGCATACATCACGGCGACCAGCTCGTCGACGTCGCCGGCCGAAACCTGATATCCGCGCTGGCCTGGCTTGTAGTCGCAGTTCACGCTTTTCAGCTGGTCCTGCCATGAAATCAACGAATTCTTGCAATCCGAGATCTTGCCCAATAGCATGCGCGGCGTATACCGCTTCGTATCGATGTTCAAATCGCCGCTGATGAGCTTGACCAAGCGTTCGCAATCAGCCGTGTCATAAATGGAAAATCCTGAGGTAAGACCGATTTCCTTGCCGTCACGTCGGAGGATGTGCACGCACGCGGAATGGAAGGTGGAGATCCACATGTGTTCGGCTTCAGGCCCTACGAGGGACGCAAGGCGTTCGCGCATTTCGGCCGCGGCCTTGTTCGTAAAGGTGATGGCGAGAATGCTGCTCGCCCAAAAACCATGTGCCAGCAGCCATGCGATGCGTCTGGTGAGCACGCGGGTCTTACCGGATCCGGCACCAGCTCCGATGAGCAGGGCTTGTCCGTAGTACTTCACCGCTTCCATTTGCTGCGGATTGAGGTCCTTGATCAGACTTTGCGGATCGCACAGGACTGGTCCCATATTCTGCTCCACCGGTTCCTCTTTCCATGAAGATTCGAAGTCGATTACTGCGAAATTCATGTCTATCACATATGCAGGTCAGCGCAACACTCGTATGGTCAATTGACGCGCGTATGCTGAACGTTTATATGCGGTTCACCGTATGTCAACATCAACGCCGCCTTATGCGGCCAACAATCTAAGGGGATTCATGAAGGAGCTCGAAGAGCGCATTCGCCTGCAGGGTACCGTCAAGCCAGGTAATGTGCTGAAAGTGGATGCTTTCCTCAACCACCAGTGCGATGTCGAATTGTTCGACCACATGGGTGCCGCTTGGGCGGAACATTTTGCCGGTAAAACCATCAACAAGATCCTGACCATTGAAGCTTCCGGCATTGGTATCGCCTGTGTTGCCGCGCGTCATTTCGGCAATGCGCCTGTGGTGTTCGCCAAGAAGGCGCAGTCCATCAATCTCGATGGCGACCAGTACACCACCACCGTCTACTCCTTCACCAAGCAGAAGGAATTCCCCGTCATCGTGTCCAAGAGGTATCTCAACGAGGGCGACCATGTGCTGTTGCTTGATGACTTCCTGGCCAACGGCAAGGCTCTGAAGGGCCTGATCAATCTGTGCCATGATGCCGGAGCGACGGTCGAGGGCATCGGCATCGCGGTGGAGAAGGGTTTCCAGGGCGGCGGCGACGAGCTGCGCGCAGCGGGATACGACGTTGATTCCCTGGCAATCGTGGAGTCGATGGATCCGGAAACCGGTACCATCGAATTCCGCTCCTGATCGTCGCATCTCACGGGCGCGCATCAGAAACCATTACAACCTGTTACTCATCGCAGCATGAATAAGAGAGGATTCATTGTGAGAGAAGAGAAGAAGAAAGACAACACGAACGAGAAGAAGGGCGTTTCCTTTGAAGCGCTTAGCAGCTTGGACGCGCCTGTTTCGTTCTGGAAGGGCATCCCGTTCGGCCTGCAGCATGTCATGGCGATGTTCGTGGCCAATCTGGCTCCGATTTTCTTGGTGGCTTCCGCCGCCAACATGAGTGCCGAGCAGTCTGCCACGATTATTCAGGCCGGTCTGCTGGTGGCAGGTCTGGGCACCTGCCTTCAGCTGTATGGCGTGTGGCTGATCGGCTCCCGCCTGCCGATGGTCACTGGCATTTCCTTCACCTATGTGGCTGCTGCCATGTCGATCGCCCAGAACCAAGGCTACGGCGCGGTCGCCGGCGCGGTTGTGCTTGGTGGCCTGTTGGAGGTTGCGCTTGGTTTGACGGCCAAGTATTGGCGTCGCTTCGTGCCGCCGATCGTATCCGCGATTGTAGTTACGTCGATTGGTTTCTCACTGCTTTCCGTTGGTGCCACCAGTTTCGGCGGCGGTTCCGGCGCTGAGGATTTCGGAAGCTGGCAGAATCTCACGCTCGGTCTGATTTCGCTGGTCGCCTGCTTGGCGTTCCAGCTGCTGATGAAGGGTACTGCCAAGCAGCTTTCCGTGCTGTTCGGCTTGGTTGTCGGCTATGTTGTCGCGATTTTCATGGGCAAGGTCGATTTCTCTGGTTTCGCGAATCTGCAGGTTGTGTCCGTGCCGCATTTCATGCCGTTCCAGCTTGAATTCGATCCGGGCGCGATCATCTCCTTCGCCCTGCTGTATGTCGTGTCTTCCGTTGAGGTGCTGGGTGATACCGCTGCGCTCACCAAGGTTGGTCTCGACCGTCAGCCTACCGATAAGGAGACTGCGGGCGCCATTGCAGGCGACGGTCTCATCTCCTCCGTCTCCGGCCTGTTCGGCTGCTTGCCGTTGACGTCGTTCGCACAGAATATCGGCTTGGTCGCCATGACCAAGGTCGTCAACCGTAAGGTGATTCTTTCCGGTGGTCTGATTCTGGTGATAGCCAGCTTCGTGCCTGCCGTGGCGGAAGTGTTCAATTCCCTGCCGCAGGCCGTGCTTGGTGGCTGCACCATCATGATGTTCGGTAACATCATCCTGTCTGGCTTCCAGATGATTTCCGAGGCCGGCTATACGCAGCGCAACATCACCATTGCGGCGTTGAGTCTCACCATCGGTATCGGTTTCACGCAGGTCGGCGACATTTTCGTCAACTTCCCGCCGCTGTTCCAGTCCATCTTCGCATCCAATTGCATCGCCGTGGCGTTCGTTGTGGCCGTGCTGTTGAATGCTCTGCTGCCGAGTGAAGAGCATTTTCTGTCGGCTCCGCAGCATCAGGAAGACTGAGTCCGTTCAGATCCTAAAAGGTTATGAGGAATCCCCCTGCTCAAACGAGTCAGGGGGATTCCTCATATTCATCGCAAAACTGCTTTGCCGCGATTCGCAAGAAGGATGTTTCAGTGCCCTTGCTTGATCCAGTTCGCAATCGCATCCTTGACAGCCTGGGCGTACAGCGTATTGGACATGCCAGGGTGAATACCATCTCCGGCAAGCTCATCAGGATGCGCCGAAATCGTAGCGTCCCAGTCAACGAGAACAACGTTGTCGGAATGGGCGGCCGCGAAGTTGCTCAACGCGTCGTTCGTTCCGGGGACCCAAGACACGGGGGCATGCGCATTAATCAGCACAAGCACATGATCCGGTCCAATGTCGTTCAGTATGTCATTGAGTTGGCCATCGGTCACCGCTGAATTCGTAGCCAAGCCGACCAGCACCCATTGGCGCAATCCTTCCGGCTGGCTTTTGGCTTGGTCTATAAGTCCCAATGCCTTGGTCATCGAACGTGAGGTTTCCGCATCAACAGTGATTCCGGGAAAAACGGATTGCAAACCTTTACTGGAGGCAAGCATCACCGAGTCACCGAATGCGACCATCTGCTGCCCGTCAGGCATGGTGTATGCGGGTTTCTTGGGCGCTGGCGGATGCTTCCTATCGAAGTCGAGGTGCATGCCCTGCTGCTCTTTCAGCATTTTCGCATTCTCTTCCAACGCGCGTTCCACACTGGTCTGCTTTGGTGCGTTGGCTACCGCGTATCCGGACATCAAGCATGTACTCAATACCACGGCGATCGTAATCCAGCATCTGGTTACATCCCACATTCCGTTTTCTGGCAGCGGGCGAATCATGGCGATAAATCCGCCACGGGCGACGGGCTGTTCTACCAACTTCCACGACATGGCGGTACAACATGCGGTAAGAGCGAGTGTGATTAGCAGCATCCATCCCAGATGCCGAGCACCCCACTGGGGGAACATCGCCTTGGTGAACAACCATAAAGGCCAATGCCACAGGTAAATGCCGTATGAATATCGGCCGGCCACATCAAATGGTTTGAACACCAGCAGATCCTGCATCCAAGATCCGAAAGGAATGGAACCGGCGACCAGAACCACTGAAAGTAGCGAAGCCGCGAAAATCCCTCCATAGAAGGCAGCAGGACCCTGCTCAACGTGCTGCATCATCCATAACAGAATCAGTAATGCCACAAAAGCCGCCGCAGGGCCGATCTTGCTCCAGACCAGACGAGCGCGTTCCATGATCGCCGTTTCTTCCGGACGACCGTTGCCACGCCGTATGATCATCAGCAGCCATGCCAGCATGGCACCTAGCCAAAGTCCCATGGCATGTGTGTCCGAACCGAAATACACTCTGGTTGGATCGGTTCCCGGGTGATACTGCAATCCCATGGAAAGCGCACTGCACACGGCAAGTCCGGCAAGTACCGCCACCGGCACCCAACGTACCAGAATTTTTCGAAGCAGGTAGATCAGCAAAGGAGCCAACAGATAGAACTGCATCAGCACCGACATGAACCACAGATGACGGAACATGTCTGGATTCATCTGCGAGAAATAGCTGGCGCCACTGCCGATGGCATACCAGTTGTAACAACCCAGCATAGCCGTCACTATCTGGTTGTTAATGTCCACCAACATGTCTTGGTTGATGAACCATGCCAACGATACGGTGACGGGAATCATCAGAATCAGCGCCGGGTATATTCTGCGCAGACGCTTGAGGTAGTATTCCTTGAAACCTATTCCCTTGCCGGAATCAATATGATTCAGCAACGACGAGAAAATCAGAAAACCTGAAATGGTGAAGAATATGTCAACACCTAGGAATCCGCCCCGCAGAGTGCCCTGGTCGCAGTGATACAACACTATCGCGATCAAGGCGATGCCCTTGAGGCCATTCAGACCGACAAAACGACGTCTTACCACAACAATCAACCGCTTCTCTCAACATGCGACGTATGCGCGTTAGGCACAACGTTTCGTATCGTACTACCAGCCCCTCCCCCATTATGCGGACCATGAACAGATATGGAAAGTCATTGTCTGGGACGATTGGAAACGTTCGGCGATCGAAACCTTAAAAGCGGTGAAACATAAGGATTATTCGAAAAAGAAAGGACCGTACGTCCCATTGGCATTGGATTTGATTCCAATGGAACGTACGGTCCTCTTCATACGGTCCCGTCAATCATTTGACTGCGGGATCTCCTCGCTCACTTGGAGAAGACGTTGCCGTAAGTGTCTTCGCCTGCTTCTGCGATTGCCGCGGACTTGCGGGCGATTGCCAGCTCCTCGTTGGTCGGAATGACGCAGATGGTGATCTTGGAATCCGGGGTGGAGATGATGCGCGGTTCCTTGGAACGGGTGGCGTTCTTCTCTTCGTCCAGCTTGACGCCGAACGGGGCGAGCTTGTCGCACACCATCTTGCGGACCACGTCATCGTTCTCGCCGACGCCTGCGGTGAAGGTGATCACGTCTACGCCGCCCATCTGAGCGGTGTAGTTGCCGATGTAGCCGACGATGCGGTGCACGTAGACATCGAGAGCCAGCTTGGCGTCCTCGTTGCCTTCGGCGACCAGACGGTGAACCTCACGGAGGTCGCCGAAGCCGGTCATGCCCATCATGCCGGAACGCTTGTTGAACAGAGCGTCGAGCTCGTCCACGTTCATGTGGGCGTTGCGGATCAGGTGGAAGACGACGGCCGGATCGATATCGCCGGTACGGCCACCCATCATGAGGCCTTCGAGCGGAGTCAGGCCCATGGAGGTCTCGACCGGCTTGCCGGAAACTTCGGCGGAGGCGGAAGCGCCGTTGCCGATATGCAGCACGATCTGCTTGAGGCCTTCAGCCGGCTTACCGATGACGCTCGGCACCACGGAGGAGATGAACTCGTGGGAGGTGCCGTGGGCGCCGTAACGGCGGATGTGGTACTGGTCGGCGATTTCCTTGTTCAGCGCGTAGGTGCTTGCGGCCTTCGGCAGCTGGAAGAAGAAGGAGGAATCGAACACGAAGATCTGCGGGACGTCCGGCAGGAGCGCGCGCATGACTTCAGCACCCTTGGCTTCCGGACCGTTGTGCAGCGGCGCGAGCACGGCGAGGTCCTTGACCTGGTTGATGGTCTTGTCGGTGACCAGAGCCGGGTTCGGGAAGATGAAACCACCCTGCACCACGCGGTGACCAACAGCCACGATGCCGGCCTCGTCCAGCTTCGGACCGAACTCGTTGAAGAAGCCGAGCACGCGCTTCAGACCCTGCTCGTGGTCGTGGATCGGCTCTTCCAGCTCATGCTTCTCGCCGTTGAACTCGTGCTTGTAGTGGCCGTCAACCGGCTCGCCGATCTTCTCGACCAGGCCGGAAGCAATACCTTCACCGGTTTCAAGATCAACCAGCTGATACTTGATAGAGCTGGAACCGGAATTGATGACAAGGACGGTTTTCGCCATTGTGGGCATCCTCCATGTGTTAATCGATGTGCCGCTTGCGCGACTTTCCAAACTTTAGATTACTCTTTGCTTGCTACAAAATAGCGTTTTACTGGGCTTCGATGGCGGTCAGGGCAACCGTGTTGATGATGTCCTGCACGGTTGCGCCTCGGCTCAGGTCGTTGACCGGTCGGTTCAGTCCCTGCAGCACCGGACCGACGGCCACTGCGCCGGAGGAACGCTGGACGGCCTTGTACCCGATGTTGCCCGCGCACAGATCCGGGAACACGAACACATTGACATGGCCCGCCACATCGTTGCCCTTGGCCTTGGTGGCTGCAACGGTCGGCGACCAAGCCGCGTCGAACTGGATGGGACCGACGACCGCGAGGTCCGGAGCCTTCTCCTTCACGAGTGCGGTTGCTTCCTCCACGAGATCAACGTCCGGTCCCTTGCCGGATCCCAGCGTGGAGTACGACAGCATGCCGACCTTCGGATCGAGGCCGAACGCCTTTGCCGTTTCGGCGGACTGGATGGCGATTTCCGCAAGCTGCTCAGCGGACGGGTTCAGGTTGATGGCGCAATCGGAGAACACTGCGACATGGTCCTTGAAGCACATGAGGAACGCGCCGGACACGAGGGAAGTTCCCGGCTTGGTCTTAATGACCTGCAGGGCCGGGCGTACGGTGTTGGCCGTGGAGTTGATGGATCCGGAAACCAGACCGTCAGCCTTGCCGAGCACCGACAAGCATGGTGCCGAAATAGCTGTCGTCGGTGAGCTGCTGCGAGCCTGTTCTTCGGTCATGCCCTTCTTGGCGCGCAGTTCGCACAGCTTGGCGACCATCGGAGCGAGCACTTCCTCGTCGTCCTTGGCCTGGAACTGCGCCTTTTCAAGGAATTTGAGACCAAGCTCCTCGCCGCGGGCGAGAATGCCTTCCCTGTCTCCGACGATGATCAGATCGACGATATCACGCTCAAGCAGATAGTCGGCCGCCTTGATGATGCGGTCTTCGGATCCTTCCGGAAGCACGATGGTTCTCTTGTCCGCCTTGGCCTTGCCCAGCAGACTGTACTGGAATGCGTATGGCGTGGTCGGCGCCTCGAATGGAGCCTCAACAGCGGAGATAAGCTCTTCGGCGTTGACATTCGCCTCGAATGCCTCCGTGGCTTTGGTCACGGCGTCTTCCTCGTCAAAATCAACGGCGGGTAACGTCCACACCGGCACCTCGTAAGCTGCGAACTCCTCCTTGAGAGGTTCCACCTGTTCGTCTTTGCATCCGGTGATGAACACGCCGGCGACCTTGCTGCCTGCATTCTCGATGATGGTCTTCGACGCCTCGACAGTGCCCAGGACCTGTTCCGGAGTGCGGTTGATGGTGCATACGGCAAGAAGCACGACAGACTTAAGATCAGCGGCTACGTCAGCATTGAACGCAAAGATGGACGGGTCGTTGATGGCGGATTTGTCCGTTCCGACAACAACCACGGCTTCGGGCTGGGCGGTTTCGATGGCTTCCGTGTAGGCGGCCACGATATCGGCCCGGGAACCTTCCTTGTCGGTGCGTGCACGCTTCGGGCAAACACCGACGGATTGTTCACGGCTCAGCCCCGAGTTGCTTGCTTCAAGAAGAACGTCGGTGAAGGTTTCCTTGCGACAAACCGCCGGACGGAACACGGCCGTCTTCTTGGCAGCTGCGAATGCCTTGGTGACGCCAAGGGCCACGACGTTGCGGCCGTTTGCTGCTTCAGGGCTGATAATGGTGACGCTGGTTAGACTCACGATGTCTGCTCCTATTCGTTGTTTTTAAGGTGTGTGACTGCGCTGTTTCGCACCATGTGCCATTGTAATGCGTGAACGGTAACAGACACGCATCTCATGACATGGTGTCACAACGCATTACAAAGTTACGGATATGGCAAAAGCCCCAAGGGAAAATCCCTTGGGGCTTTGTTCAAGCAATCAGCCTATAGAGGCTAGACTCACTCGTTATCGCCAGCGGTTGCGGCGGTAGCGGAGACAGCACCCTGCTTGGTGGTGTTGACGCCAGAGTAGACCCAATCGGTGTAATCCGGGTGATCGTAGCCGTTGTCGACTGCGAACTGGAAGGCTTCCTGACGGAAGGCTTCGAGCTCGTTGATCTTGTCGGCGTACTTGTCAGCATCGATCATGCGCAGAGCTTCGGCAACGAGCTCGTAGCGGTCGATGTTGTTCACGCGAACCATGTCGTACGGGGTGGTGGTGGAGCCCTGCTCCTCGTAGCCGTGGACGTTGAAGTTGTCGTGGTTCGGGCGATCGTAGATCAGACCACGCACGTCGCGAGCGTAGGAGTGGTAAGCGAACAGGACCGGCTTGTCTTCGGTGAACAGGTCAGCGAAGTCAGCGTCGGAGATAGCCTGATCGTTCTCCTTGGTGGACTGCAGCTTGACCAGATCCACAACGTTGACGACCTTGAACTTGATGCCGAGCTCGTTGAGCTTGTCGGCAGCAGCCATGATCTCCTGAGCCGGAACGTCGCCAGCGGAGGCGAGCACGATCTGGGCTTCGTCGTTGGACTTGGCGGTGGAAGCCCACTCCCACTCGGCAGCGCCCTTCTCGAGCTCAGCGCGAGCTTCGTCCAGGGTCAGCCAGGTAGCGGCCGGCTGCTTACCAGCAATGATCGCGTTGATCATGTTGGTGGACTTGTAGCACTTCTCAGCCACAGCGAGCAGCATGTTGGAATCCACCGGGAAGTAGATGCCGATCACGTGATCGTTGTTGAAGCACTTGTTCAGCAGGACGGAGGTGACACCCGGATCCTGGTGGGAGAAGCCGTTGTGATCCTGACGCCACACGTGGGAGGAGACGAGCAGGTTCATGGAGGAGATCGGCTTGCGCCACGGGATCTCGCGGACGGTAGCCTCGAGCCACTTGGCGTGCTGGTTCAGCATGGAGTCGATCACGTGCACGAAGGACTCGTAGGAGCTCCAGATGCCGTGACGACCGGTGAGCAGGTAGGCCTCGAGGAAGCCTTCCATCTGGTGCTCGGAGAGCTGCTCAGTGACCTGGCCGGTGACAGCCATGTGCTCGTCAACCTGGGAGGACAGGTAGCCGGCGTCCCACTGCTTGTTGGTGACGTCGTAAGCGGCCTGCAGACGGTTGGAAGCGGTCTCGTCCGGTCCGAAGATGCGGAAGGAGTCCGGGTTGTTCTTGATGATGTCGCGAGTGTAGACGCCCAGACGACGGGTGGCTTCGAGCTGGCCCCAGCCGTGGCCGTACTCGGCGACTTCCTTGACCTCGTAGTCTTCGAGGGCCGGCAGGTTCAGCTCTTCGCGGATCACACCACCGTTGGCATTCGGGTTGGCACCGATGCGCAGTTCGCCGGTCGGCATGAAGGCGGTGACTTCCGGCTTCACGGCACCGTTCTCGTCGAACAGTTCTTCCGGCTTGTAGGACTCGAGCCAGTTCTTGAGGACTTCGAAGTGAGCCTCGGTATCGCGGGCGGAAGCCAGCGGGACCTGGTGGGAACGCCAGGAGCCTTCGGTCTTCTTGCCGTCGATGAACTTCGGGCAGGTCCAGCCCTTCGGGGTGCGGAAGATGATCATCGGGTAGAACGGACGAGTCATGTCGTCGGTCTGGGCTGCGGCCTTGATGTCGCAGATCTCGTCGAAGACGGTCTCGAACAGCTCGGCGAAACGACGGTGGATCGACAGGTGATCCTCGTTGTCGAAGCCAGCGACGAACTCGTACGGCTCATAGCCCATGCCGTGGAAGAACTCGTGGAGCTCTTCGTCGGAGATGCGGGACAGGATGGTCGGGTTGGCGATCTTGTAGCCGTTGAGGTGCAGGATCGGCAGCACGATACCGTCGGTGCGCGGGTTGACGAGCTTGTTGGACTGCCAGCCGGTGGCCAGCGGGCCGGTCTCAGCTTCGCCGTCGCCGACGATGGCCGGAACGAACAGGCTCGGGTTGTTCATCACAGCACCGTAGGCGTGAGACAGGGCGTAACCCAGCTCGCCACCTTCGTGGATGGAGCCCGGAGTCTCCGGAGCGTAGTGGGACGGAATGCCGCCCGGGTAGGAGAACTGGCGGAAGAACTTCTGCAGACCAGCTTCGTCCTTGGTGATCTTCGGGAAGGTCTCAGTGTAGGTGCCGTCCAGGTAGGACTGAGCGGTACCAGCCGGGCCGCCGTGGCCTGGGCCCATGATGATCACAGTGTTCTGCTGGTGATCAGCGATGAGACGGTTGATGTGGCCGATGAGGAAGTTCAGGCCCGGGGTGGTGCCCAGTGACCGACCAGACGGTGCTTGACGTCTTCGCGGGTGAAAGGCTCCTTCATCAGCGGGTTGCTACGCAGATAGATCTGGCCGATGGAGAGGTAGTTGGCTGCACGCCAGTACTTATCCACGCCTTCGATAGCTTCCTCGGAAACCGGAGCGTTCAGCTTCTTCCAAGGGGTGCCAATAACAGGACTCGTCATGTGTACTCCTGTACTCCTGCACTGTGTTGTGCGATTGTTTATTTTCATTCGGTCCTGAATCTCGCAAAACCTTGCGGTTCCGCGGAACGATTCATTCCCAATCACTTGAGCATATTACGAGCGAGGTGCGACTTTTTGCTGTTTTTTTGCGACTGTGTGCGCAAGTGTGTCGTTTCTGTTAGAAAATGAGAACTTTTATCGGGAGATTTGTGAATACTTCACATGGTATCAAAAAGATTGATAAACGGCTCAATATCAACGATATTGAGCTACCTTCGCACCTTTTTCACGTTCGTTTTGCAATACTTGCATGCGGCGTGTTGAACCATGCGTAGTAAGCAATTGTGAGGTTTGTTCACTTTCTGTTCACAGCGTTTCCAATGTCTGCTCGCGTCGCCACAATAGAACAGTTAGTATTGTTGCTTCTTCATACCTCATATCAAAAGGGAGAGTGTTATGGCTGCAGGTCCTGTGCTCGTTGTTGATTTCGGAGCCCAGTACGCCCAGCTGATCGCACGTCGCGTGCGTGAAGCCAATGTTTATTCGGAGCTTGTGCCGCATTC
>ENA-OQBV01001001-OQBV01001001.1-human-gut-metagenome-genome-assembly--contig:-NODE-1001-length-15021-cov-5.837988_pt1 | contig 15021 bp, 16 predicted proteins | sample MGYA00242750_ERZ504559 | MGnify/ENA primary metagenome ERZ504559 (study PRJEB26092, sample SAMD00036230) | human gut metagenome | host: Homo sapiens | study: EMG produced TPA metagenomics assembly of...
TGGTCGAGATTCGGTCCGACCATGTTCGCTATACAGAAGGTAAAGCATCCGAGGCCGTCAGATTTATTTGGCCAGAACATCCAATTCTGGTTGACGCCGTCATAATCATTCCAAAGGCATGTTCCGCGCCCGTTTTCGTATCGGGCCACGGGAATACCGTTCTCATAGCCGCCCTGTATGAGATCGAGCCTCAGGTTTGGCGCCGTGACTGGGATGACCTTGAAAATGCCGCCCATAAGCGTCAGGTCATTTTCGATATAGATTTTATCGACGTTGATGGCCATGTCGTTATCGGGGGCATAACGGCGAAACTTGATGTCGTCTGGGTTTATATTTGCCGGAACTCCGTTCACCCAGACATTCCAGATGTCCATGCGAGCTTTGACTTTCTCATCATGGGGTTTCGCCTGGCGACGAACGAAGGTATCGCACCCGGGCCCCTCATAGAACCCGTTGGCGAGCCAGCCGGTGCTCCAACCGCTATTGATCAAGTTTCCCTGAAACGTTCCGACCGGAATGTCGTTGAGGAATACGTAGCTTCGGTTGTCATCGCCATCCTCGGAGCCATACCAGAGGGGACGGCCATTCGGGTTAAGCGAGGCGCAGTAATAGAACGGACGAAACACGATATGGTCATATAGCTCGTCAGACCAGTCACACTCCACCACGCAAGCGAACTCTGCAATTAATTTCTGGCTGCCGTTTGCGGTGGCGTTCCATGCGCCATTGTTGGTGGACTTGCCGAAAAAGTAATCGTTGACCCCGCGATTGGGATGGGGATGCGTAATCTCGCCCGAGATGTAGCCGTTCACCCATTTGTTGCCGATCCACTGTCCGCGCCCGAAGTTCTGCGCGGCAAGGGCATATGCCTGGGTGCTCGACATGATACCTAGCCCGGCTGCAACCGCGAGGGCCGCGAAGAGGCCGCGGCGCGAAATGGGCGCGGAGATGCCGGTGCCGGATCCGTCGCCATGGGGTCGTCCTTCATTTCCGGTCGCCTTGCTCGCTTCAAAGCGAGCGATCCCCTTTTTATTTCGGGAGCCCATATCAGTATCCCCTCGACTTGATGGCAGACAGGCCACAGCACAAGGCCACCGCCAGATAGACGGCGGCCTGGTACAAATCCAGCCTAATGGATGCAAGCACGCATGCCGCGAGCCCGAACAAGGATGTAAGTGCGTAAAAGCGCCAGTCGTCGACCTTTCGCGCTATAAGGGCGAAGGTGAATATGGCGACGGGGATCCAGATGGTCTCAACAGACCCTCGCGTCAGGTAGAACAGGGCGGCCCGCTTGCCCATCACGGGCATGATGTTGACGATGATGGAATAGGCCGAGTATGCGCAGGCGGGCAGGAGTGTCGCGGAAGACACCGCCGCCGAGAGTGAGAGCTCATCCTCATCGGGCCCCATAAGTGAAAGGTTATCCAGCACTCGATATCCTCCAAGGAACTACGGTTGCCATCAGTTGGTTGGGGCCTTGCGGCGACCAGCCCGCCACTAGCCCATGGTCGCCCATGGGCATTCGGCCCCATCAAAAGCGTAAGACGACAATCCGCTCAGTGCCGGTCGGTTTGGTGCCATTGGGTGACAGGCCGACCGTGAAGGGAAGCTATCCTGGGGTAGAATGTCCCTAGAAATCGGCACGTCTATCGGAGTATTCGGATATATGTTTAACAAATTATTCAATTTGCTTGCTGGGACCAAAAGGGAAAAGAACCCAGCCGATAGCTCGCGTACAGATATGCCCCTGAGCCGGGATTTACAGCGGCAATTTGTCCGCAGCTATATCGAACAGACCGCCTCCGAGCGCGAAGGCGGCATCCCGAATGGCGTGTACGAGACTTCTATCGTCTCTTTCGTGTTCAACCATGAAAAGATTGAGGGCAGCTCCCTCACGGAATGGCAGACAAGGACGGTTTTCGAAACCAGGGATACCGTTCTCGCTGACTCGACTACCCCCGGAAACGTCCGCGAGACGGCAAACCATACGAAAATGTTCGATTTCCTTTTCGATTCGCTGGACAGGGAGCTGACCCCCGAATTCATCAAGGAGATCCATCTGCAGCTCATGGCAGGGGTAATGGACGTGCCCGGCCAGTGGAAGATTCTGGGCAACGGCGTGGGAAGCGTCATCACGGCACGCCCAGAGGAGGTTCCCTCGCTAATCGACCGCCTGGTCACGGAATACAACAAATACGAGCCGTCCCTGGAGAACATCGTCAGGTTCCACGTTCGATTCGAGACGATCCACCCCTTCCCGGACGGTAACGGAAGAGTCGGAAGGGCCATCGCCTTTCGTGAATGCCTGCGAGCCGGACTCATTCCCTTTATCGTGACGGACGCCTCGAAGGAAACCTATTACGCCTCACTCGATGAGTTCAGAGCGGGAACTACAACATCACTTATTTCCTATGCCGAGGCAATGCAGGTCGATTTCGTTACCACGATAGCGCCCATGCTCGCCGACCGCTCTCTGTCCGACAGCCTACTTGGGAAATTGGGCATAGAGAGGCCGAACTTCAAGGATGACGCCGGCTTTGTCGGCCCTTCCACAAAATCGTTGAAATCCAGCCTCGAATCAGTCGAAAACTCTGGATCCGAGATCAAATCCGATCATAAGACGCATCGCACCCGTCGGATTTAGCCTCAAGCAATGATGGGACCGTTCTTCCCGAACGGTCCCAAACCCGGATTCAAGGCACGGTGTCGTGGTATTTCAACGATGAGAGCACTGCGCCCTTTATTACTCGATGCCCAGATTCTGAGAAGTGGCTTTTTGGCCTGCAACCGGCTTTAACAATCGACGAATCGAACAGGGACGTCCATAGGCAAAGGCCCACGAGTCGTGACCTTAATCGTTCCGAAGCTCGAGTTCAGCACCTTCTGACGGGCTATATCGCCGGGGAGGCGAAAGTAGTCCTCATGGTCTATGTAGGCGGCGCATTCCTTCCAGCCTCCGCGCCTGATGACGACCAGCTCCCCCACCTCTGTGACGCTCTCGAGGAACTCTCGAACCGTCATGCTGCGGCCCGATGAACTAGCACCCATGCCGAAATTGAATTCATTCATTTATTTGCCTCCGGTAGCTCGTTGACGAGGGCGCGTTCGCGCCATTGTTCCGTAGTCGCCAGATGGCCGGCCGGATGGATATCTCTAATAGTTTACTACGGGCAGGTTTGCTGGGGCTCGGAAATGCCTGAACACTTGTTCCGAGTCCATATCCAGGCGAGCGCTCCCGTTAGTGTGGCAACGATAGGTCCGTCCCGCACCGCACGCGCAAACTGTCACCCTGTGGCACCAAATCGGTGCTCATGGCGCCGATGCCGGCGGTACGTTAGACCATGGGGACGCATGCCCGTAAACGCAGCCAGAAATCCGCGTCCCCTCTCCGGTAACCGAGAGAATGGAGCAGTCATGCGACCTGGAGGAAAGATGAAGGAGTGCGCCGGCAAGCTCTTCGGCCGCATCGGCGCCCGTCTCAAGAAAGGCGCGGTCATCGGTACGGGCGCGGTGCTCATCGCGAGCCAGGTGCTCTCCGTCGTGCCGGCGCCGACCGCGGCATATGCCGCATCTTCCGAGACGATCACTCGCGGCGAGCGCGTGAACTACGGCGGCTACTACATGTACAATTCGACGACCTCCGAGGGTACGCCCGCGATCTGTCTCGACCCGGCGAAGCGTCACCCGCTCGATGCCATGACGGCCACCGCACAGCTGCCCATTGAAACCGACTGGACCAAATGCTACACGGGAGGCGGCGGTGATCAGACCCGGATAGACCGCACCGACGGGATGGCGAGGGTCCTCTACTACGGTCCCACGGGTCCTGGTTTCGAGGAGGCGAAGGCAAAGGGCCTGTGGAACTTCAACTGGTACGACGGCACACCCCTGGACTACAACAAGATGCTCGCTATCCAGCACATCGCCCTCTCGGCCCTCTCGAAGAGCTCCAGCCAGTACGGTATGCAGGGCACGACGGCCGCGTTCCGCAACTGGTGCTATAAGACCATCCTCTACTACAACGGCAATATCAACGCGGGCACATTCCTTGCAAATCTGGACAAGAATCTGCCGGGACCCGCACCCCAGTCCTTCAAGAACTCAATCTACTTGGTCAACTACGGCACCGGCACCCAGTGCCTCATCACCTTCCACAACAAGGGCAAGATGAAGCTCAAGAAGGCGAGCTCCAACCCCGGCATCTCCGACAACAACCCGTGCTACTCGCTCGAGGGCGCAACCTACGGCGTCTACACCGACTCCGGTTGCACCCAGCAGGTGGGCACGCTCACCTGCAACGCCTCCGGCGACACGAATGTGATCGACATCGCACCGGGCACCTACTATGTCAAGGAGACCAAGGCGGGAAAGTCCTATGCGCTCGATGAGGGGGTACACAAGGTGAATGTCTCCGGCGGCCAGACGGCCACCGTGAACGTCACCGACGCCCCCCAGAACGACCCTGCCGACATGCTGGTCGCCAAGGTCGACGCCGAGACGGGCAAGGCATCCCCGCTCGGCGCCGGCACGCTCGCGGGCGCGGAGTTCACCGTCAAGTATTACGACGGCTTCTACACCCAGGACAACCTGCCCGAGAAGGCAACTAGGACCTGGGTGTTGAAGACGGATAAAAACGGTCGAACATCTCTTGCACGTGTAACCCTTGATAAGGACAAGTACTTTGTTTCGGGCGATAGTTTCTACACAAGCACTAATGGAAACATAACCCTTCCAATCGGAACCGTTACCGTCCAAGAGACAAAAGCCCCCAGCGGATACCTGCTATCTGACAACTCAGTTCACATTCAGCAGATTACGTCTAACACTACGGCAGAACGCGTAACGACCTTCGTGGAGCCCAGCGAGGATGCGCCCACTGTGCGCGAGCAGGTGAAGCGCGGGGATATCGCCTTCAACAAGGTACATGGCGAGGAGATGACCGGCCTCGCGAACGTCCCGTTCAAGATCACCTCCAAGACCACGGGCGAGAGCCACATCGCGATCACTGACGTGAACGGCATCCTCACAACCGAGGCTTCTGCCTGCCCGCATACCCAAAACACCAACGGCAACGACGCAGCACTCAACGCCGACGGCACCCTCGACGAGTCGAAGCTCTCAATCGACAACGGCCTTTGGTTCTCCGGATCGAAGGACGCTCAGGTCCCGGCAAACGATTCCAAGGGCGCGCTGCCGTACGACACCTATACCTTCGAGGAGCTCCGCTGCAACGCGAACGACAGCCTCAACCTCGTCAAGTTCGAGGTGACCGTGAGCCGCGACACCTACACCATCGACCGCGGCACCGTGGACGACAACCCCATAGAGATCGGCACGACCGCGACCGACGCCGCAGACGGGGACCATAAGCTCCTGGCATCGAACCAGGCTGAGATCGTCGACACCGTCACCTACAAGGGCCTCAAGAAGGGTCTAGAGTACGAGCTCCAGGGCACCCTCATGGACGCCGAGACCGGAGAGGCGCTGAAAGACGTCGCCGGCAAGGAGATCACCGCCACGGCCAAGTTCACCCCTAAAGCATCGAGCGGCAAGCAGAAGGTCAAGTTCAAGTTCGACGCCACGCTTCTCGGGGGGCCATAAGGCCGTCGTGTTCGAGCGACTCTACCTTGACGGCAAGATCCCAGGCAACGCATGAGGACCCTGAGGACGAGGACCAGACGGTCGAGTTTCTGCCCGTCGAGATCGGCACCACCGCGACCGACGCGGCTGACGGGGACAAGGCCATCGGGGTCGGCAAGGCCGTGACCATCGAAGACGAGGTCTCCTACAAGAGCCTCGCCACGGGACGCGAGTACACCGTCACCGGCACCCTTATGGACGCCGAGACCGGTGAGCCCCTGAAGGACGCAGACGGAAGTGCCGTGACCGCATCCACGACCTTCGAGCCCGAGGATACCCAGGGCAAGGTGAAGGTGACATTCTCGGTCGACACCTCTACCCTTTCGAACAAGAAACTCGTGGTGTTCGAGAAACTAGCGGCAGAGGGCAACGTCATCGCCAGCCATGAGGACCTGACCGACGAGGGACAGACCGTCGAGGTCGTTCCTCCCGAGATCGGCACGTCTGCGGCCGATGGCGACGACGGCGACAAGGAGATCACCGCCGACGGCAAGGCCACAATCGTCGACACCGTCAAGTACACGGGCCTCGTCCCCGGTACCGAATACGAACTCATCGGCACACTCATAGACGCCGAGACCGGCGAGGCACTGAAGGGCGCCGATGGCAAGGAGATCACCGCCACGGTCAAGTTCAAGCCGCGAGTCCCAGGACGGCACCCAAGACGTGACCTTCACGTTCGATGCGAGCGAGCTGGGCGGCGCCAAGGCGGTCGTATTCGAGAAGCTATTCGTCGACGGCACGCTCATCGGATCCCACGAGGACCCGACCGATGAGGGTCAGACGGTCGAGATCTCCCCGAGCCTCAAGACCACTGCCGCCACGATCCAGGGCAGCAAGGTCGTGAAGCCCGAGGACGAGGTCGCCATCGTCGACACCGTCCACCTCAAGGGGCTGCGCCCCGGCCAGAGCTATACGCTCACAGCATCGATCAACAAAAAGGCTGATGGTACGCAGCTCACGCTCGCGGACGTCAAGGACTCCTCGACCCTTGCCGGCAACGGAATCCAGAAGGGTTCTGCTGACACCGCATCTGAAACCGACCTCTCAAAGGCCATCGTTGACGTCACCGGAACGGGTTCTTTCGTCAAAATCCCCCAGGGCGCCAAGCTCACCAAGAACGATGATGGGACCTACACGCTCACCGTACCGGGTGCGACGAAGGACGCGGCCGACATCGTGACGAAACTTAGCAGCGGCCAGGTGAAGCTCGAGCCTTCCGATAAGGGTGACAAGGCGGACGGCGACGCCACGGCAGCGGGTCCAGGATCGGACGGTCAGAGCCCGACACTGGGCACCTACGAGGTCATTGCCAACGGGCAGGTGCGCTTCACCCCCGCCGTGTCCGATCTTGATGTGGACGTTCCCATGGTGTTCAAGGCCTCCGACATCGCAGGTCAGCAGGCGGTCGTGTTCGAGAGCCTGCAGCGCGACACCGATGGCAAGGAAATCTCCAAGGAGACCGACCTCGAGGATACCGACCAGACCATCGATATCGAGAAAGCCCCCGAGGGCAAGACCCTCGACCAGACCGGTAACTGGATCCTCTATGCGGCGATCGCCGCCGGGGTCGCAGCCTGCATCGCCGGTATCGTCCTGGTCTTCCGCAAGCGCAAGAACTAAGGCTCAGTCGCTATGTAGCAGAAGGGCCCCGCTCGCACGAGCGGGGCCCTTCTCTTTTGAAAGGAGCCGTCGGGTTATAAGGGAGTTTGCTATGCGGCTCCAATGGGATGCGACTATGAATGCGGGATATTCTCGTGGTCGAACACGCCAACCATGCGGATTCGGCGGTTTCTCTCGCGGATAAAATACACGACCAGGACATCGTCGTCGTAGGTATGGGCCTCACGGTGCTTGCCGTCAGAATAGGGCGGATGGACGAGAACGTGGTCGTCCCATCCGCTTTCCTCTATCATTCCGGTGCGACCGAGTTCGTCAATACATCCCTTGATCGCGTTGACGACTTCCACGTATTCGGCATGGGAGTATTTCGGCTTCAGCACGACGAGCGTTTTCCAAAAGGAGGCGGGAACCTTGACCTCGTAGCGGTTCACTGCCCGACCTCCTCGGGCTCGATGCCCATCTCCGCAAGTATGCCTGCCGGTATCTCGAGCGGGTCCTCCCCGGAATCGTCCTCAATCAAACCGTACTCCTGGGCCTCGGCACGAAGCATCGCAACGCGCACTTCCTCTGAGTAGAGGCGGCCGGATGGCGATGAGAACAGGCCGTCGAAAGGCGTCCTGCCGGTCTGGGCAACCTGATTGACCATAATGCGCATCGCATACGGCGTCGTGAGACCGCTCCTGGCGAAAGCCCTGTCAGCGCGGTCCTTCACCTCATCGGGGACGTTCAGCTGTATCAGTGCCATATATATCACCTCTCAATATGATAATGACATACTATCGCATAATCATAGTACCCAAAAGCCTTTCGTTTAGATGCGCTGTTGCCGCCTTGATATCCCCATTTTCCATGTGGTCACCCTTTGGATAGGCGGCAAAGCTCACATCAGCCCGGCAACATATCGCAAGATGCCGCGCGCCAGGCGCAGGAGCGCGCCAAGCAGCACGAACAGCCCGAGCCCCCTGTAGAGCCAGGACCTCTTACCGAAGTGCCCCGGGCGGATTACCAAGAGCAGGGCGAAGTAGAATCGACCGAAAAGCGATATGGCATGGAGCAAATTCAAACCAGGTTCCATAGACCCGGTCCATCTATTCCGCTTTGGGATTATTTCGTGGCGCCACAACCGGAGCAACGGTAGCCCGTGAGGACCTGCTTGGTTCCGGTCTGCACCTGATATTGCTCCTGATGCGTCACAGCATCATGGTGAACTGTTACTTGAGGGGTGTAAATAGAGTAAGAACAACCGGTGCTATCTTGATGGTTGATGGCGTCAGTGAGAGAAGTAGTTACATAGCCGTCAGAGAATCTAAACTCATCGTAGCCGGCACTAACTGTCTCGTCCCATGCAGCCTGATCAATCACAGTTCGAGTTCGAGTCTCGTACACTGCCTCGGTACGGTACTGCGCCTGCCACGTATGCTCATGGGAGGGCTTTGAGGCAGAACCCGAGGACGGCTTGGAGTCCGACTTGGACGGCGCGGAGCTAGAGCCCGTAGACGGCTTCACGGCATCGGCCTTCTTTTCCTCGGCCTTCGCGGCGCTGTCGGTCGCGGCGTCCTTCTTCTCCTCCACCTTCTCCTTGTCGGCGCCGGGCGCCTTGGAGGCGTTGTCGGTGACCTTGTTCACCACGTCCTTGCCGGCATCCCCCGTGAGGGTGCCGTCGCCCTTGGAGACCGCCTCGTTCACCTTGTCGAGAACCTTGTCGATGTCGTCCTGGGTCACGTTCTCGGCGGGTTTGGTATCGCCGGTGAACTCGGTGTTGCCGGAGTCCTTCGAGGCGCCAGAAACGGCCTGCTCGCCGCCGCCGGTGGGCGTGGTAATGGAGCCGTCCGGGTTGATGATGGGGATCGCGGTGATCTCCCAGGTGCCCTCGGTTAGACGCACGCTGTCCTTGCCCTCGATGGCATCGGAGGCAGGCGTGGCATGGTAGAACTCGGTACCCTCCTCGGCGCCGTCGGTGCAGACGTATCGGGTGATGAGGGGCGAGGAGTCGGCCGTCACGCCCTCGGCCTCGATCTTGACGGTCCAATCAACCGTCGACTCGGCCTTATCCGAGACCTGCTTCTTGTTGGCACCAGTGCCGGCCTCGACCTTGGAGGACTCGGGTGTGGGTGTGAAGGCGCCGGTCGCCCATGCGCCGCCGAGCCCCAGCCCCGCGACGACGAGCGCGACCGCGGCGCCGATGGCGACCTTCCGCTTCAAAGGCATTGTGCCGCCGCCGTCTCCATCGGGTACGAGGTCGAGTTCCTGGTCGAGCTCGTCCTGGGGTTTGCTGTTGTTCTCATCCATGATGTTGCCTTTCTCTAATCCCCTATCGGATTCTATTCTATCGTTCAGACATGATGATCTCGGCGACTCGGTCGACCCGGACGCCGCTTGCGATCATGTCCAATGTCGTGACTATGCGAGCCTTCTGCACGGGTCCCAGGGAGCGGATCGTCTTGGTCTCGGACAGGCCCAGCGCGCGGAGTAGTGTTCTCGCACCTACCGCCCCCACGCCGGGACAATTCTTGAGGAACGCAAACATTCTGATTTTAGCTGCGACGCGGCTCTCATCGTTGAGCACATCGACAGGGGCTATCTCACCTGCCTTGAGGCGCTCCTTGAGGGCGGCGCGCTCCCGGCGCACCTCTACAGAGCGTTCACGGCCCTGATCAGATATTTGCTTTGAGTAGCGGATTGAGTCATTCGGCATGGCACCGTCTCCTTAAATCCCTATTGCGGACTGATGGGCGCCCTGGTTAGCGGCGCATTGACGGTGTCGAACACCTTAAACCACTTATACCCCATGATTGGCGCAAAAACAAGGAACTTTACCTTTCTTCCGGTAAGGGGTACCTCTTATACGGCCGTTGTAGGGCATTTGGAGACGCATGTCCTGCTGGGGAATTGCAAAGCTATTATCAAGCGCTCGTTTATCATAGAATATGCAAAAGACAAGTGCTTGGCATAACGATTACGAAGGATGAACGATGATTATCTCCGCAAACAAGATGCAGACGCTCAAGGCGGCGCCGAATTCAGCCTATGAGGTCATCCTTCCGGAGTTCCTCTACCACTCAAACAAGATTGAGGGATCCACCTTCACGCTCGATCAGATCGAGACGCTCTATGTGCGGAATAAGGTGACCGGAGACCATGACTTTGATGACATCATCGAGACCAAGAATTCCTTCAAGATGTTCGATCGAATGGTCGACACGCTCGGTGTTGAGTTGACGCCGGAACTCCTCATTGAATTCGAGACGATCCTTCACAAGGGAACGACCATGGCAGCCAACGGTGAAAGCGGGCATTTCAAATACATTCCCAACCGCATCAGAAACAGCTCGGTACAGGTCGCCCTCCCGAGTGACATACCGACCGCCATACCGCAGCTACTCGCCGAATGGGACGCCAGCCCGAAGGACTTCGAGTCGATTTCTCGTTTCCACGCAAGGTTCGAACATCTGCATCCGTTCCAAGACGGTAACGGGCGAATCGGCCGCCTCATTATGATGAAGCAGTGCATCGAAAACGGTGTCGACCTAATCGTCATTGACGAAAAACATGCGGACGAGTACAAGAGCTGGATGGAGATCGCGCAGACTCAGGGCAACTTCCGCTTCTTCGATGAGGTACTGCGGAAGTGCCAATCTTCTTTTGACGCCAGGATGCACGAGATGGGTGCAGACTTCCTCATCCAGCACACCCCTGAGACTCTTGAGGAGGGGAAGCGTTCAATCGACCCTTCCCTTCCGTCGACCGCCAAGATCCAGGCAGACTTAAAGGCTCTCGAAAATAAGGGCCGAGCAGCTAACGCACCTTTGAGTGAGGGACATAATCCCCACGGCGTTTGATCTGCAATTTAGCAGTGCCATATCTAGACCGAAATATAGCGCAGCGGGTGAATGAAAGCTCCTCCAAGCGCACCTAAACGCCCCCTTGGGCGACTTCTGCTGCGAACTCGGGACTCCACAGGGATCTCTGTTAAGCACTATAACGATCGAGAAGAAGGGTCTGACCCCTGAGAAGTTCCGGGGTCAGACCCTCCCCAATCTAGTCATAATTGAGTGCGTCAAGATTTGACATGTGGTTCAACAAGTAACGACACATGTAACGACGGGTCGTTGAATCGCCTAAGCTCCCACAACCCGTCTTGTGGCGACAACAACGCTGTTCTTGTACTTGGCAAGCTCAGCAATTGACAACTTCTCGATCGCGCGTATATATCGCTTCATATAGACAAAATCCACCTTTCCCTATGCATTAACTGGAACAATAATCTTGTCGTACTCCACCCTGCCTCCGGCTGTGGCTTTATGTCCGCGAGAATACTTGCGCTTCTTTTCGTTAAGAATTGATGCGTTCATTACCGCTGCCAAGTACAATCCAACCTCACGATTCGGTATGTCGCTATCCTTCAGGCCAATCAAATAGGCGTCTGTATAGACTCCTATGGAATCCTGATAATAAGTCTGTCCTTCAGTCGGCGGACCATTGTAAATGATGGACAACACGTTCCGATGGTGAACGAAATCAGCCGGGCGTCAGTAATACATAATGCCGTTATTGTTGAACTTGCAGTTAATCAACGGCAGAGAGAGCTCATCTGTCATCGACTTGCTGGCACTGTCCAGTTTACGTCAGCTCGCCAACGGCACCTGCGCTACCCTCATCTGCGACATGTTCAACGTCCTGCCGCCCTATATGAACTACTGGTTACACCGGCGGCGTAGTCCGCTAAAATGGCGGCACCGTGGTATACACGATAGATAGGAGCCGCAATGCCGTCGATCATACCAGCAACCACCATCAGGATCGAGCCGGAGGAGAAGAGAGGCATCCGTTATCCTCGACGAACTCGGCCTCTCCATGTCAACTGCCGTCAACGCATGCCTCAAGGCGCTCGTCCGAGAAGGCGGGATGCCATTCGAGATGAAGGTCGCGCCAAAGAAGAACGAGGAGTAGCCTGGATGCCGCAAATCGAGAAAGAGAAGACAGATAGAGGCCTCGCGTACATGGAGGCCATCGCGGGGCGGTGGTTCTAAATGGCGTCATACACTACCGAGCGCGAGGGACAGATCGAGTTCTACGAGACGTTCATCCCGAGGGTAGACCCAGATTTGGATTTGGACGGGATTCTCGCTGACGACAACGACGGCGTTATCAATGGGAACCTCCTGGAATTTAAGCTTCGCGTCATCGATCTTAACGCCGTTCTATTCCAATGCGTCAAGTACCTCTCCGCCCGCCGACTTAAGGGAAAGCCGGTTCCTGCGAACGTGGTGATCGTCTCACTTGAAGATTCCGTTGCCTACATCTATCGCTCCGAGGACTACCTTGGACAGATTGAGACGGTGTACAACGGCCCTTCGTCCAAGAACAACAGCGGGTTCACGGCAGGCAAGTATGCGGACAAGCTGGACTATTCAGACCAGCTTTCTGCCGAAAGGCTCGTAATGACGCTGAAGACCGACAATTACACGAAGACCCACATAGACGAAAATTGCATCGTCGGATGGGCGGAGGAATACTATCGGCTGAGACCGGACGCCCGCAAAGAGCACTTCATCGGCGACAGCACAGGAAAACATCAAGTTACTGGAGAGATTAGACAGCCCAAGATTTTTGAGCGGTACCTGATTCCCTATACCGGTCAGACCAATGTCAAGTTCGATTATCTGATGGACTGCCTGAACGATTTCCTTCAGAAAAAGGACCTGGGGGCTTTTTTCACCCCGGAGCCCTATGCGGAAAAAGCCAGGGAGCTTTTGGCGCAAGCTATCTCGCGCGTACCTTCAGAAAACGATTATGTCGTCATCGACCGCTGCGCCGGTACGGGAAACCTAGAACGGGGCCTTTCCGAGGATATTCTGTCACACTGCATCGTATCGACGAAGGAGTATTACGAGTACAAGGTGCTGCAAGAGCTGATCGGCTCGAAGGTTCGCCATATCATCCCGCCCATCGAGGCCAAGGACACCTTCGATGCCGGTAACGTAAGGGGCGCCGACGCTTTAACTCAAGAGTATGTCGAGAATCCACTTATCAGGCGTTATATCGATGACCCGTCATGTACGATTATTCTCTTCGAAAACCCACCGTTCGCTGAGACCACTTCAATGGAACATCAGAAGCGCGGCGAGGGAAAGCGGTCGTCTTCTGGCTGGAAGGCAAGTTGGGTTCTGGAACAGATGAGAAAGGCCGTAAAGGAGAATCCGTCGATTTCTGGAACGTCGACCAACGATATGGGAAACGCCTTCATCTGGTCCGCGTTCGAGTACTATCTCCGGCAGCCAACCGACAGTTATGTCGTTTTTTCACCGGTTAAGTACTGGAAGGCCCAGGGTCTCGTGAAGAAGCGCTTCATTGACGGCTTCGCCGGGGACAGATTCCATTTCCATGCAAGGAAGCACTCATGTGTCCTTGTCGCCCTATGGTCGAATGAGGACGCAGAGAGCGATTCGTTCACGGTGGACGGCTTCGATATCGTCAAAGGAAAACTCGGGGCGCCGGTTTCTCTAGATTTCAGAAAAGTCGACTCGCTCTACAGTTCTCGTTACTACGACAAGCGCAAAATGAACGATGACATCGATGGCGGAATCCTTCTGCAAAAAACTGGGAACGAGGCAACGACGCAGAAGAAGCGGCTTAAACCCCGCTGGAACAAGAACATTCTCGGCTATATGGTCGCGGACGGGGTCGGGTTCGATAATCCCGAACTCCATTCGATACTTGTCTCGGCCGGCATATTCAACGGCAATGGCTTCTATCTCCGCCGTGACAACTTCTTGCAGAAGCTGCCCATGTTCGCTGCCTCCCGCTACATCTCCTACAACGGATCTTGGACGGAGCGAGGCCGCGTTATGAAGTCTGCCGACGGAGCGGACAAATTCCTGAAGGACGCTGCTTCCGGAAAGTTGGATCAATGGCTGTTGAGGACGCTCCTGTTCACATGCTTGGAGTACCAGAATCACATGCGCTCGTTTACGGGCGGCGACGGTAGAACATACAGGAACGAACTGTGCCTTGACACTTCGAATGGCAGCACGGTGGCTTCCGAGACGCTCAAGAAGCTCGATCGCCGCGTTCGCGAAAGCGAGCTTCTGGCCGCATGGTCTAGGGTCCTTGAGGAGGCAAGGGAAACGACTCTATACGACAGCTCGCTTACGTATGGTTTCTATCAGATAGGGGAAGAGCTCAACACATGGCATGAGCCGCCAAATGGAAAAAAGGGACGAATATATGATTACCCGTCCCTAAACGGGTCGATTCGTACTCTCAAGGAGCTTAACAAGGAGTACTACCTTAAGGAGATTGTCCCTAAGCTTTTCGAATATGAGTTCCTAAAATAGTGCGTCGATTGAATCGAGTAATCTGTTTTTCTGACTGTGCCTCCTGAATCGATTATCAGATTCTGGGGGTACAGTCAATTTTTCTAAGCATGAAAGCCTTTATGTCAATTCTGGTCTAACAGAGCCATTACTAATGCGCGATATTCTTGCAAACCAGAACGCTTCGATATTTCGCCCCACCCAACGCGGAGGCGCAAGTAACCAGTGTAATGACGGAATCAGTGCCGCCGAAATCCGATTTTCACTTGCGCAGTCGGACAGCGTGTTGAGCCAGGCATCGAAATCTGATTTCCCGGCAAAATCAAACCTAAGCAGCACGTCATAGCCCATCGGCACCTTTAAGCCGTACAAAGGCGTATAGCGAGAGGTTCTGCCATCCTTGTCCTTGAAGGTCACAGTACCGATACTTGAAAAACAGTCC
>ENA-OQBV01001003-OQBV01001003.1-human-gut-metagenome-genome-assembly--contig:-NODE-1003-length-14981-cov-2.560994_pt1 | contig 14981 bp, 22 predicted proteins | sample MGYA00242750_ERZ504559 | MGnify/ENA primary metagenome ERZ504559 (study PRJEB26092, sample SAMD00036230) | human gut metagenome | host: Homo sapiens | study: EMG produced TPA metagenomics assembly of...
ATCGACCTTTTTGCTGTCTGTGTATCCAAATACCGTTCCGTTGGAGATCACCACACACTCCACCGGCATGATTTTTTCACGGGTTGTCAGGACAAGATCGTATACTCTGGTCGTATGCGGTGCTTTTGTATCAACCTCATGAACCAGCTTCTGATCTACAGAAGCATAAGGAAACCTGGTGATAACTCCCACCAGCGCTTTTGCGGCAGGAAGACAGCCAAGAATTGCCACCACTGTCAGAAGATTGCTTCTTGTTTTTGTCTGTAACGTAGCCCAGTGTAAAAATGGCAGCTACGAGCAGAAAATAAATCACAGTCCGGATGATTTCTACTTTTTCTTATAATCCAGATAACCTGGAGTTCCTTTTTCGATTCGCTTCATTTGTTCTTCTCTTCCTACTTTTTTCCAATGGTCTGTACGTTTAAAATCCACTGACCGGAACGATCCTTGACCAGTATGTACAGTGCCCTCATCCAGAACCCGAAGATTGAGACTGCTTTTTTTTCGTCTCGCATCCAGAAGTGCCTGTTTTACTACGTTTGGAGCCTTTGCCATTGTCATTTTTTTGAGCGGATTTTCAGGTTGCCCGCACCGCTCAAAAAATTCTGTGTCCACAGGTCCCGGGCAGACTGCAGTGACATAGATTCCTTTTTTCTTCCACTCTGCGCCAAGAGCTCTGGAAAAGCTGAGTACATAAGATTTGGTGGCTGCATAAACCGCAAACTGGGGCTGCGGAGCAAATGCCGCAGCAGATGCAATCTGCAGGATCCGACTTCCTTGTGACAGATAGGGCGCACACAAAAGCGTCATGTTTGTCAATGCCTCGCAGTTGAGACGCACCATCTCACTTTGTGCGGGCCACTCTTCTTTTGCGATATCCAAAACAGTACCGCTTTTTCCGAAGCCTGCTGCATTCACCAGCATCCGGATATCGGGTCTTAGACGCTGCAGTGTATCTTTGACCGTTTGAAGAAACATCGGATCTGTCAAATCTCCTGCAAAGATGCGGACCGGAACCGAACAGGTCTTCGCGATCGCTTCCAGTCGGTCTTTTCTGCGTGAAATGATCCACAATTCATCCAGGTTCATATAGAAATGCGGAATCTGGCGGACAAACTCCCGCCCCATACCGGAGGATGCCCCGGTGATCACTGCAATTTTCATCTTCCACGCCTCTTTTCTGTCTTCTTTTTCTGTACATTCCGTATGGTCTTTTTCTTCTGTTTTGGTCTGCCCGTTTTGACAGGCTGTTCCTTTTTCAATCTGCGCGGGCGGATCAGACAATTCTTTTCAAATCCGATCAGATCTGTTCTGCCGGCTTTTTTCAGCGCCTCTGCAACCAGATCATAGTTTTCCGGATTCCGATACTGGATCAACGCTCTCTGCAGGGCTTTCTCATGCGGATTTTTCGGAACATAGACCGGTTTCATTGTCCGCGGATCCACACCGGTATAGTACATACAGGTAGAAATTGTAGACGGAGTCGGATAGAAATCCTGCACCTGCTCCGGCATATATCCAAGATCTCTGCAGTATTCTGCCAGTTCCACTGCTTCTTTTAACGTCGATCCCGGATGAGAGGACATCAGATACGGCACCAGATATTGCTCTTTTCCGATTTTCTGGTTCATGGCATAAAACTTTTTCGTAAAGGTCTCATACACATTGTTGGCCGGTTTTCCCATCATAGAAAGAACCGGATCTGAAACGTGTTCCGGTGCCACCTTTAACTGTCCGCTGACATGATACTCACATAATTCTTTCAAAAACGTATCATCTGCGTCCGCCAGCAGATAGTCGAAACGAATTCCGGAACGGATAAAGACTTTCTTCACTTTCGGAACTTTTCTCAGCTTTCGCAGAAGTGCTACATAGTCTTTGTGATCTGCATTCAGGTTTTTGCAAGGTGTCGGGAACAGACACTGCTTTGTCTTACACACGCCTTTGGTCATCTGCTTTTCACAGGATGGATGCCGGAAATTTGCAGTCGGTCCGCCCACATCATGGATATATCCCTTAAAATCAGGATCCTGCGTGATCTCCTTTGCCTCCTGCAGCAGAGATTCGTGACTTCGTGTCTGTACGATCCGCCCCTGGTGGAAGGTCAGTGCGCAGAAGCTGCATCCGCCAAAACAGCCCCTGTTGCTGATCAGACTGAACTTGATCTCTGCGGTCGCCGGAACTCCTCCCAGTTTTTCATAATCCGGATGGGCACAGCGGGTAAACGGCAGTGCATAGACATCATCCATCTCCATCTGTGTCAGCGGTTTTGCCGGAGGGTTCTGTACCACATATAAATGTTCGGAATACGGTTCGACCAGACGTTTTCCGGAAAATGGATCCGTATTACAGTACTGGGTGTAAAAACTTCTGGCATAAGAAAGCCTGTCCGCTTTTAATTCTTCAAAAGACGGAAGCATCACGGCATCATAAACCGAATCCAGAGATTTTGTCTTGACTGTTGTCCCGCTGATGTAAGTGATATCTGACACGGCAATTCCTGCATCCAGGGCTTCCGCAATCTCTACGATCGAGTGTTCACCCATCCCGTAGGAAATCATATCTGCTCCGGAGTCCAGAAGGACGGAACGTTTCAGCCGGTCAGACCAGTAATCATAGTGTGCAAGCCTTCGAAGGCTCGCTTCAATTCCGCCGAGAATAACCGGCGTCTGTTTGTAGGTCTGACGGATCAGGTTTCCATAGACCACGGTTGCATAATCCGGACGCCTGCCCATCACGCCTCCGGGCGTATAGGCATCGGATTTTCTGCGCTTTTTGGAGACAGAATAGTGATTCACCATGGAATCCATATTGCCGGCAGATACTAAAAATGCAAGCCTTGGCTCTCCGTATATGGTCACACTGTCTTTGTCCTTCCAGTCCGGCTGGGAAATGATCCCGATCCGATAGCCTCTGGATTCCAGAAGTCTTGTGATCACGGCAGGACCAAAAGACGGATGATCGACATACGCATCTCCGGTAATATAGACAAAATCAACCCGGTCCCATCCTCTGTCTTTCATATCCTGTCTGCAAATTGGTAAAAACCTTTCTCTCATGTATTTATACTCCACATCTTTCATATGTTTTTGCTTGGATCTCATCATAACTGCGGATAAAATAGTCCGCCTTTTCTTTTTTCTCTTTTTCATCACTTGCCGAGAATGCATCATCCACTGCACACACTGTCATTCCCGCATTGCGCCCGGCTTCGATCCCCTTTGGAACATCTTCAAATACCAGACACTCTTCCGGCTGTACACCGAGGTCCTCTGCCACTTTCAGATAAACATCCGGTGCAGGCTTTCCTTTTTTCACTTCACATCCGGTGCGTACAGAAGAAAAATACTCCCGGATCTGCAGCGCGTCCAGAGCGGCAAGAGCCAGCTCCTTTGCATTGCTCGTAGCAATTCCCATCAGGATCTGCTCCTGTTTTAAAAATTCCAGAAATCCTTTTGCCCCCGGCTTTAGCTCCACTTGGGTCTGATACAGATGCAGTGTCATATCGATCCACTCCTTTTGCACATCTTCCAGTGAACAGGAGAGCTCTGGAAATACATCCAGAAAATACTGTGCGGTCTCTGTGTAGCTTTTTCCCTCCAATGCCTTGGCGAATCCGGGCGGCGGGGTCAGATGGTATTTCTTTAAAAAGATCCGGTCCACTTCCGGCCAGATCCACATGGAATCCGTCAGCGTCCCATCCATATCAAAAATTACTGCTTTTTTTCCACTGAGCATAGTGTACCCTTCTCTTTCTCTGTCAATTCCCGGTATTCGCCGGGCATCAAAGTTTCATCCAGCTGAAGCGGTCCCATACTGAGCCTCTTCAGATAAATGACTTTCTTACCGACTGCTTCAAACATCCGCTTCACCTGATGAAACTTCCCTTCGCAGATCGTCAGAAGAATCTCTGAAACTTCTCCCGACTTTACTACCTCCAACACTGCAGGAGCAGTCAGCTTTTTTCTCATGGATATCCACGCCTTCTGCAAATTTACGGACATCTTCCTGCGTAACGATCCCCTGCACTTTCGCATAATACGTCTTATCTACATGCTTTTTCGGGGAAAGCAGCCGATGCGCCAGTTCCCCGTCATTGGTGATCAGCAGCAACCCTTCGGTATCTTTATCCAGACGTCCTACCGGAAACAGATCCTTTCTTTTGCGGGAAACAATCAGGTCGATCACCGTCTTTTCTCTGGCATCCTCTGTTGCCGAAATCACCCCGGCGGGCTTGTGCAGCATATAATATTCTTTTTTTGTGTAGCCGACGGTCTGACCGTCGAATACAACGGTTGTCTCTTCGGTATCGATCTTTGTTTCCGGCTTTTTCACACAAGCGCCATCCACAGACACTCTGCCTTTGGAAATCGCCCGCTTTACTTCTGTTCTTGTGCCCACTCCCATATCTGCGAGATATTTATCCAGTCTTATCTTCATCTCTTTTCATCCTTATGACTGCCAGCGCCAGCCCGGCAGATATTTGTTTTTCAGCGTCTGGTTTGCCAGTTTTCCGAATCCGAGCGGATATCCGTCCACACAGACCAGATACCATCCTTTCTCCTTGCGGGAGACAAGATCTTCTACATCCAGAGTCTCTCCTTTTAAATATTTGATCACACGTTCATCCTGTACGGACAAATCCAGAATATTGGCATACTCTTCTTTTTCAGTGACATTGCAAACGCCTGACTCGGTTCAAACCGCTTTTTCTTAAGTTCTCCGAGCAGCAATCCGGTTCTTAAAAAGCGGACACCGTTCAGCTTTGGAAGTCCCTTCGGCATATAGTAGACTCTCTCTCCATGGATATCCAGTCTTGATGCTTCCGGTTTCCAGGAAACGTTCCGGAAAAACTCTTCCAGCTCTTCCGGCAGTTTTCCGCCTTTTTTAGAATCCTTTTCTTTCAGAGCAATCGGAGAGCCTTCCCCCTTTTTCAACAGTGCAAGATAATGTCCTTCCCCTTCCATTCGATGCGGAAAAATCCGGACTGTCTTTGCAAGATTTGGGTTTTTGCTGTCTGTCACTTCCGGCATTCCCGGTGCAAAGCCTTCATATCCTGCCATCTCACAAATCTCAAACTCCGGATATTCTTCCAGCAGATATTCGATGGTCTGCTCATTCTCTGACGGATCAAAGGTACAGGTAGAGTACAGCATCATTCCACCCGGACGCAGCATGGATGCCGCCTGCGTGATGATACTTCGCTGAATTTTTGAGAAAAACTCCGGACCATGCTCTTCCCATGCTTTGACCATCTTTTTATCTTTTCGAAACATTCCTTCTCCGGAACACGGAGCATCGATCAGGATCTTGTCAAAATATTCCGGAAAATACTCGGTCAGCTTGCCCGGCTCTTCGCTGAGCACCAGCATATTTCCGATTCCGAATAATTCAATATTCTTCAGCAGACCTTTGGCTCTGGAATTGCTGATGTCATTTGCCATCAGAACTCCTTTTCCCTGTAACTTTGCCCCAAGCTCTGTCGCCTTTCCTCCGGGAGCGGCACATACATCCAGCACCCGGTCTCCCGGCTCGATCAAAAGCCGGTCTGCCGGTGTCATCGCGCTTGGCTCCTGCAGATAATACAGTCCTGCAAAATAGTACGGATGCTTTGCCGGCTGGATCTGATCTCCGTCATAATAAAATCCATTTGAGATCCATGGAACCGGACGCAGCGGCCATGGAGCGATTTTCAAGAAATCCTCCACGGAAATTTTGTTTGTATTAACACGGAGTCCGTAATGACGCGGCTCCTCATAGCATTTTAAATAATCCTCATATTCTTCACCCAAAAGGTGTTTCATCTTTTTCTTCAAATGTATTTGGTAAATTCATATTCATTCCTCCACATGAACATGATTATACCATAATTCCTATAGTAAGACTACCTGGAATACACACATTTTATTCTGGCATTTTCTGCATACCGCAGCACCGGATACGGATTTACACTGATTTCTTCCGTTCCTTCTTTCAGATAAATTCCAAGGTGGAGATGCACCGGAAACTCCCCCGTTGTTCCCTCCTCTCCATATCCGCTGTCCCCCATATAGCCGAGCAGATCTCCTGCCTTTACCGGATCTCCCTTCTCAAGCTCCGCATAAGAATCCAGATGTGCATAATAAAAATACGCTCCCGTCGGTGCCGTGATCCCAATCCTCCAGCCGCCCTTTTCCAGCCAGCCTTTTTCGGTTACGACACCATCCGTCATGCTTACAACAGGATAATACCCGGGCGTATTTTTCTCTGCCATAATATCTGTTCCCTCATGCCCCCGTTTTCCTCCGTAATTTCGTTCAAACATCCAGGAATCAACATAAGAAATCTTATCCTCGGTATCATCCAGAGACTGCGGGATGGGGAAATATTTTACATCATTCCAGATTGCCCTGCATGATTGCACATAAGCATCCCAGCCCGTTTGGTTTCGCCATTGGCGGTACAGCTTCTGAAATCCGGAAGGTGAGACTTTTCCTGGAAATCTGCGGTTTTCAAAGTCTGTTGCCATCCAGTAGAGTCCCACGTCCCGTCCCGGATCTGTAGCCTGTTTCAAATAAACCTGCATGGTTTCAGAAACAGGCTGCCTGCGAAAATCAGGCTGAGATACCACCGGTTTTTGAAGTCTCTGAAATCCACTGACAGAAATCAAAACCCCGGTATTTAATACGGCAAAAAATGCCAGAAGAAAAATTCCCGCAAAATAGCTGATATATCTGTGACGCATAGAACTTTCTCCCGTTGGATGTTTCAAATTATCGTATGCCGGTTTCTTCTAAAACTTTCCACTGATAAATGTCCCATATCGTTCATATACATATAACAACAAGTGAATCGGAGTTTTCCTATGAGAAAAAATCTGGCCGGAATCGGAGTTCTGATCTGTTTTGCCTTTATGCTTTTATTTCCAAAAGATGTATTTAATGGAGCCAGCAAAGGTCTGCTGCTATGGTTTCATACAGTCTTTCCCACACTGTTTCCCTTTTTGATCATCACAAACCTGCTGATGTCCACCAACTGCATCCGTCTGATTGCCCGCCTGTTCGGCCCTCTTCTGAACAAAATCTTCCGGGTCTCTCCAAACGGAAGCTTTGCGATCATTGCAGGCTTTCTCTGCGGATATCCTATGGGCGCCAAAATTTCCGCAGACCTGACACATACAAAACAGATTTCACCGCAGGAAGGAGCGTATCTACTCTCCTTTTGCAACAATACAAGTCCGGTCTTTATTTTCAATTTTGTAGTCTGGAAAACACTGGGAAAAAGCGAACTGATGATTCCGTCCATCCTGATCCTGACAGCTGCGCCCATTCTGGTCAGCTTTTTTACGAGAAGAACGTATTTGAAGGGAAAACAGGCATTTCAGGCTCCGGATTCAGGCTGGCAGAAAAATACGTTCTGGTCCTTTGACATTTTGGATCACTGCATTATGGACAGCTTTGAAGCAATCACAAAAGTGGGGGGCTATATGATTCTTTTCTCCGTGTTGATCGCACTGTCAGAAAACCTGGCATCCTGCTTTCCGGCGGTTCAAATTCTTCTGCCGGTTTTGGAAATCACAAACGGGATTCAGTTGATTGGAATGTCTGCCGTTTCTTTTCCTGTAAAATACATTTTGGCGCTCTCTCTGACAGCATTCGGAGGCATATGCGCTGCCGCCCAGACACAGTGCATGATACAAAAAGCCGGTTTTTCAATCTTTCCCTACATAACACAAAAGCTGGCTACCGCTCTGGTAACCAGCCTGCTTGGCATCTTATATCTTTTATGCTTCGCCTGAGAACTCCTGTCCTTCTTCCGGAGTCGGAGACTCTAATTCTGCACGATTCGTGCGGACAACATCATAACACTCCTGAAGGGAGTTGATCAGTCCGTCATATTTTGTCGTATAGCTGTCTAATGTATGACCGATAATACTCTCTGCATTGGCAAGCAGATCATCGGTATACTGGATCGCACCCATACGGATCTCATTTGCATCCATTGTTGCATTGTCGATGATCTCCTGAGCCTGTGCGGTCGCCTGTGTCACGATCTCATTTGCCTGTGCATATGCCTGCTGCATGATCTCATGCTCACTGACAAGCTCTGTTGTCTGTACCTGTGCTTCTTCGATCATCGCATCGGCTTTTGCTTTTGCATCCGCAAGGATCGCATCCCGGTTGCTGATGATCTTCTGATATCTCTTGATCTCATCCGGAGTCTTCATTCTGAGTTCTCTCAAAAGCTCATCCAGATGTTCTTTATTTACAATAATCTTTGTCGAGGATAACGGCTGAAACTTACAATCTTTGTCAATGTACTCTTCAATCTCCTCAATAATCTGTTCAATACGGCTGCTCATAGTTACACTCTCCTTTTTGCTTTCATCTTCGCTTCCAACTCTCCTGCTACCGCTTCTGGCACAAACTGTGATACATCTCCCCCATAAGCGGCAATCTCCCTGACGGTTGTAGAGCTTAAGTAAGAATATTCGATACTGGTAGTCAGAAACATCGTCTCCAGATCCGGCTCCAGTTTATGGTTCGTCTGCGACATCTGCAATTCATATTCAAAATCTGTAATTGCCCGAAGTCCTCTGATGATCACAAAGGCATCCATCTGACGAGCAAAATCTATCAAAAGTCCGTGAAATGGAACAATTCTGACATTTGTCAGATCTTTGGTCGCTTCCTCTAACATTTTAACACGTTCTTCTACAGAAAACAACGGCATTTTCGCATTATTATTCAGCACACCGACAACCAGTTCATCCACAATTTTACAGGATCTGCGGATAATATCTAAATGTCCGTATGTAACAGGGTCAAAACTGCCCGGATAAATGGCTCTTAACATATCATTTCCTTTCCAGCTTTCTCAATGAAAACATGCTTGTTCGTCTTGTATTCTTTCTCTTTGATCAGTGTGAAGCCCAAATCTTCCAGATAAGAAAAGTCCGTATGCTTTGATGCTTCCACAATGATCACGGTATCCTCATAAATCAGTTCGGAACCGGACAGATACGTAAGAACCTGTCTCTCCAGATCCTGATCATACGGAGGATCCATAAATACAAAATCAAACACTTTCTCGCCTTCCAGCTGATACAGAGCTGTCAGAACATCTTTCGTCATGGTCATCGCTTTCTCAGAAAGCTTTGTATAGTTTAAATTTTCTTTGACACAGGCCATCGCTTTTGGATTCTTTTCGACAAAAACAGCCTCTTTGGCGCCTCTGCTCAATGCCTCGATGCCAATTCCGCCACTTCCGGCAAACAAGTCCAGAAAAACGCTTCCGAAAACAGACGGCGCGATCATATTGAACAGTGTCTCTTTGATCCTGTCTGTTGTTGGTCTGGTCTCCATTCCGTCCAAAGTTTTTAACTGCAGTCTCTTTGCAGTTCCTGCGATCACTCTCATTGCGCACCTCCACTTTCTCAACTATGCTGAATTTTAGCAGAAAAAAGCACTCAGGTCAATCCCAAGTGCTTTTTTCCGCCTGATTTCGCATTGGCAACAGTGACTGCTTATTTACCGGCCATCTGTTTTTCCTGCTGCTCGATCATTTTCTTTACCATATAACCACCTACAGATCCGTTCTGTTTGGAAGTTAAGTCTCCGTTGTAACCGTCTGACAGCGGTACTCCAAGCTCGCTTGCTACCTCGTATTTGAATTTGTCCAGTGCTCCCTTTGCTTCTGGTACTGCTGCTCGATTAGATGAACGACTTGCCATGATAATTTCCTCCTTTTCGTAACTTCTTTTGTTACCTCTTTTTGTAGTTTTATAACCTAAGCCCGGGCCGCATCGACATGAAAGTTGCTGCATTGTGATGCGGCTCGTCTCATGTGTCTGCATTCCGTTCGCTTGTGTTACATCCATAGTATATGGAGGAATTTTATTTTTAATCTGGTAAGTTCTGGTATTTTTAAAGTGTCATTTCTAACATCACATCTGACAGATAGTGTTTTAAGCGATCGGCCAGCCGCCGGTTTCTTTCTGATTTCAGTCCGGGATCCGTCCGCAGCAGTTCTCCTGCAGCTTCGGCAGCTTGTTTTAGGATCAGAGAATCCTGGAACACATCTCCCAGTTTAAAATCCATCAGACCGCTCTGCCGGATTCCAAAGAGATCGCCCGGTCCCCGAAGTCTTAAATCTTCTCCCGCGATAAAAAATCCGTCATTGGACTGATTGAGGATACCCAGACGCTCTTTTGTTTCTTTTGATTTGGAAGGACTCATAAAAATACAGTAGGACTGATGTCCTCCTCTTCCTACCCGGCCGCGGAGCTGATGAAGCTGAGCGAGGCCAAAACGTTCTGCATTTTCGATCATCATAACTGTTGCATTCGGAACATCAATCCCGACTTCGATCACCGTCGTGGATACAAGGATCTGGATCTCATTTTTCCCGAATGCTTCCATGATCTCATCTTTTTGTGCCTGCTTCATTTTTCCGTGAAGACACCCTACTTTGACAGACTCACCCATGATATCCTGAAGCATCTGGGAATAATCGGTTACATTTTCTGCTTCCAGCGCTTCACTCTCCTCGATCCATCGGACAGATCACATAACACTGTCTGCCTGATTGCACTTGCTTTTTCATAAATGTATACGCTGTATTCCGATATCCGGTATCCACCACACAATTTTTGATCGGAAGTCTGTTTTTCGGCAATTCATCGATGACTGAAATATCCAGATCTCCGTAGAGGATGATTGCCAGTGTCCGCGGGATCGGGGTGGCGCTCATGACCAGAATGTGAGGCAACACTCCTTTTCCTGCCAGCGTCTCTCTTTGTTTGACTCCAAAACGATGCTGCTCATCTGTTACCACCAGCGCCAGATTCTGATACTGCACTTTTTCTTGAATCAGTGCATGAGTTCCGATCACAATATCTGCCTCTCCCGCTTCAATTCTGGCATAAGCCTCCCGTTTGCCTTTGCTGTCATGGAACCGGTAAGGAGCTCCGTTTTCAACGGGATTCCGTATGCTTCCAGCATTCCGCTGATATTTTCATAATGTTGTCTGGCAAGCACTTCTGTGGGTGCCATCATCGCGCTCTGATATCCATTTAAGCCGGTATACATCAAAGCAAGAAGTGCCACAATCGTTTTTCCGGATCCCACATCACCCTGTACCAGCCTTGACATGACAGATTCTCCGGAGATATCCCGCAAAATCTCCTGCCATACTTTCTTCTGTGCGCCTGTCAGTTCATAGGGAAGTGCGTAAAGAAATTCGTCCACCTTCGGCTGATCACAGAATCCATAATGATTCTTGGCACGGTCTTCCCGTTCCTTGATCATTCGCAGGGAAAGCACGAAAATCAAAAATTCTTCAATACAAGCGCTTTCTTGCCTCATAGAATTCTTCTTTTGTCTCTGGAAAATGGATTCCTTCCATTGCAGTTCTTCGATCCAGAAGGTGATATCGGCAGATCAGCTCTTCCGGAAGAAATTCCCGGATTCCTTCCACCTGCTCCAATGCCTGAGCGACCGCTTTTTTTACCGCATTATTGGTCAGTCCTGCCGTCAGGGCATAAACGGGCTGCATTGTATTTCTTTTTTCCTCGTAAGAGGCACTGGGATAGAAAATCTCCGGATGCTCCATCACCAGTGCGTCCTTTTTGCGCACAATCCTTCCGCGCAGAGTGATCACGCCTCCCCGTCCCAGTGTATTGCGAAGAAACGGCATCCGAAACCAGATCACTTTCAAAGTGCCGGTCATGTCTTTCAGATAGAGTGTGGTGATCTGCATTTTTTATTCTGACTGACCTGGATCCTCCCGAAGATCGCGCCGGTGACAGTGACTGTCTTTCCCTCCTGGATCTCTCCAATGGAAATCGGATCTTCATAGATATCATAGGTCCTCGGATAATACGCAAGCAGGTCCCCAATGGTATGGACACCTGCTTTTATAAATAATTGTTCTGTTTTTTCACCAACGCCTTTTAAGACGCTGATTCTTTCAGATTCTCTCATAAATGAAACAACTTCCTATTCTACAGATAATACGTAGTAGTAGATCGGCTGTCCGCCGCAGTGGAAATCAACATCTACATCCGGATAGATCTCTTCAATCTCGCCTGCAAAACGCTCTGCATCTTCTTCCAGAACATCCTGTCCGTAATACAGACTGATCAGTTCTGTATCATCATCCACAAGCTGAGAAAGCATCTCTTTTGTCGTCTGCTCTACAGACTGACCGACAGAAAGGATTCCGGCATCACCGATTCCCATGATATCTCCTTCATGGATTTCTTTATCGTCAATATGGGTATCACGCACAGCGTACGTAACCTGCCCTGTCTTTACATTCTTGATCTCTTCCAGCATGGTCTCCATGTTGGTATCGACGTCCTCTTCCGGCATATAGTTGATGATCGCTGTAATTCCCTGTGGAACTGTCTTTGTCGGAATCACGATGATATCCTTGTCCTTTGTCAGATCTTTTGCCTGATTTGCTGCCAGGACAATGTTCTTGTTGTTTGGCAGAATGAAGATGTGATCTGCATTGACCGCATCGATCGCAGTGAGCATATCCTCTGTACTTGGGTTCATCGTCTGACCTCCTTCGATCAGATAATCCACACCAAGTTCTCTGAAAATCTCGTTCATCCCTTCTCCGATGGATACTGCAATAAACCCAACCGGCTTGCGAGGCGCTTTTTCGCCTGTTCTGCTGCAACTTTTTCCGCATCACGGATCAGCTTTTCCTGATGCTCTTCTCTCATGTTGTCAACCTTCATACGGGACAACTGTCCGTATGTGAGTCCCTTTTTCAAAGGCCAGTCCCGGATGATTTGTATGAACGTGGATCTTCACAATGTCTTCATCCGCCACACATACGATGGAATCTCCAATGGACTCCAGGTAGGATTTAAACTCCATTTCATCTGCTTCTGTAAAGGCCTTATCTGTCATAATGATAAATTCTGTACAATATCCGAACTTGATGTCCGCTTCAGCCTGCGCACCTGCTTTGGTCATCTTTGTTCCTGCACTTGCTTCGATCGCACTGTAATCGATCTCTTTGCCAAGAAATGCATCATAGGCGCCATGTAACACTTCCAGAAGTCCCTGTCCGCCGGAATCCACTACGCCGGCTTCTTTCAGTACAGGAAGCATCTCCGGTGTCTGATCCAGCACTTCTTTGGCATATGCCAGAACTGCCGGCAAAAACTCTTCCAGATCATCTGTCACCTCTGCCATCTCAGCTGCTTTCTGAGCGATTCCTTTTGCAACTGTCAGGATCGTACCTTCTTTCGGTTTCATGACCGCCTTGTAAGCAGTTGCTCTTGCACGCTCACATGCCTGTGCAAGTACAATCGTATCGATCTCTTTTTCTTCCCGGATCGTCTTTGTAAATCCTCTCAGAAGCTGAGAAAGGATTACTCCCGAGTTTCCTCTGGCTCCTCGAAGAGAACCGGAAGAAATCGCTTTTGCCAGAGATTCCATATCCGGTCTCTCCATGGCGCTGACTTCCTTTGCAGCTGACATGATCGTCAAAGTCATATTCGTTCCTGTATCTCCATCCGGTACAGGGAATACATTCAGTTCATTGATGAATTCTTTTTTTGCCTCCAGATTTGCCGCTCCCGCCAGAAACATTTTTGCGAGCAGCTCTGCATTGATCGTTTTTGTTGCCACAGCAAATATCCTCCTTAATCTATCACTCTGACACCTTCAACGAAGATGTTGATCTTATCTACGGTCATCCCGGTGAATTCTTCCACTTTATATTTGACGTTGTTCATCAAATTATCAGAAACAGAAAGAATATTTACTCCATATGCAACGATCACATGGAAATCCAGAACCAGGATATTGTCATCTGAAATATCCACATGGATCCCATGGGTCAGACTTTCTCTTTTTAACAGCCGCACAAGACCATCTTTCATGTTCACGGCAGCCATACCTACAATTCCAAAACATTCTACAGCAACAGAGCCTGCGTATTTAGCAATAACTTCCGGGCTAATTGTGATAATCCCAAGCTCTGTACTCATACTACCTTTCATCATATATTACCTCCAATTCTTAATGGATCTTCGCACAATTAACATTCGTATTATACTCTCATTATCCGGATTTTACAATATCGATTCATAAAGTGCTGTCAAAACATTCAAAATCTCGTCCTCTGACATGGCCGAACTGTCCAGGCACAGATCGTACTGGGACATCTCTTCCCACTTCTTGTCTGTATAGTAGTTATAATAGAATTTTCGCTGTTTATCGACCTTTTTGATCAGAGAAAGCGCCTCTTTTTCTTCCAGAGAGGTACGCTCCATCACTGTCTGAAGCCTGTAGTCCAATGGTGCATGAATAAAAATACTCCGGGATGTCGGGCGGGATTTCAGGATATCATTGGCGCATCGTCCTACAATGATACAATCCTCCGTATCTGCCAGACGTGTGATGATCTGTGCCTGTGTGTAGAACAGCACATCGTTCATCGGTTCAAACCGAAAACGGCTTTCCATCTGCGCCGGATCTTCTACCGGGTAACGCCATGGATTCGCTCTTTTTTCATCTACTTTGACCAGCTCATCATAAGAAATATCATTCTGTTCACTGGCAAGCTTGATCAGTTCTTTGTCATAATAATGAATTCCCAGCTTTTCGGATAACTTCTTTGCAATTCTGCGTCCGTTGCTGCCATACTGTCTTCCGATTGTAATGATACGTCTGCTCATAATCATTCCCCGCTTTCTGCCTGTCATCAAGGCGTTTGAAGTTATTTGAAGTTACTTTAATTTTATCATGAAATGAAATTGATGTGAACAAAAAAACCGATAGAATTCACAAAAATCCCATATATTGATCTTTACAAAAAAGAATTTCAAAAAAAGACTTGCATTCAGAGGGGGTTTCTGCTAGAATAACAGTGTTGTGAGTCTGTATAAGACTATTTCAGATTGTTAGGAGGTGCAATGATGGCTAAATGTGCTATTTGTGAAAAGGGTGCTCACTTCGGAAACAACGTAAGTCACT
>ENA-OQBV01001006-OQBV01001006.1-human-gut-metagenome-genome-assembly--contig:-NODE-1006-length-14957-cov-4.439784_pt1 | contig 14957 bp, 14 predicted proteins | sample MGYA00242750_ERZ504559 | MGnify/ENA primary metagenome ERZ504559 (study PRJEB26092, sample SAMD00036230) | human gut metagenome | host: Homo sapiens | study: EMG produced TPA metagenomics assembly of...
TTAACAGTGTCTGCAGATGGAAAGAATATTAACCAGTTGCATGGGTATCAGGGAAGTGTTGATGCATCCTTGATCCGTGACAGTATCACACCAATTTATGAGAATGAAGTAAAAGTAATGCTGACATATGCAAAATCATGACGTCAGTGTCGTGTCATATAAGATTTATGATACAGATAAATAAAACAATCCTTGGAAATGGTGATACAGCATTTCATAAAGTCAAAGGAAAAAAGACGGCAAACATTAAGATTAAAGAACGTCTGGAAAATGGAAAAACATATCTAATGGAATTGTCAGTGAAACAAAATGACAAAACGATCCGTTATTTTACACGTGTGATTTATGGAACTAGTTTTCATTTAAAAGAATGTCTGGATTTTGCACAGAAATTCCATGATGCAGCATTGACAGAAGGTAATACAGAGTTTATCAGTCAGTATTTAGAAACGGCAGAGGGAACAACATCGAATAATCTGGCGAATGTTGACTTGAAATCGACACAGGAAGCGGTATCTTATGCAACATTAAAACCACAGGTTGAAAGTGTATATCCTGCAACCGTAAAAGAAATTTCTGAAAATGTAACGTCACTGGAGCTGAGATATATTCTTTCAGCAGAGAATACGGATGGAACAAAACAGTATTATCAGGCAACAGAATATTTCAGGGTTCGATATGCAAAGGACAGAATGTATCTGTTAAATTATGAACGTAATATGGAAGCATATATGCGATACGATACGATCGATCGTAGTAATAATCGTATTTTATTGGGAATCGGAAGCAGTCAGAAACAGTTGATCAGTAAAAATGGCGGAAAGAAAGCAGCATTCGTTGTCCAAGATGAATTGTGGTATTATGACTATCAGAAGTCCAACATGCACAAAGTATTTTCTTTTGAAGGAGAAGATTATCGTGACAGTCGCAACAACTATCAAAAGCATGCGATTCAGATTATGAAGATGAAGAATAATGGAGATATAGCATTCTTGGTTTATGGATATATGAATCGAGGAAAACATGAAGGAGAGAATGGTATTTCTGTTTATCAGTATACTGCGTCAGACCAGAAGATTGAGGAACTAGGCTTTATCCCAACACAGATTCAGTATGATATGATGAAAAATGACATTAAAAAAGGTGCATTTTTAAGTGGTAGCGGACAGTTTTATTTCTATTTGGATGGAGCGGTTTATCAGGTAGATCTTGACTCTGGAAAGAGTAAGATTCTGGCAAAGAACATTACAGATGATATGACAGTTATCTCTGAGAATGGAATGCTTGCATTGAATCAGTCAAAGAATAAGATGAAAGTTGTGGATCTTTCCACACAGAAAACAGAAGTGATCACATGTAAAGATGATCAGGTACTGCGTCCAATTGGATTCATAGAGAAAGATTTTATCTATGGAGTTGGAAATAAAAAAGAAGTTGTAAGGAATAAAGATGGTTCTTATATGTATCCATTGACAAATGTATATATAAGAAACAATAAAAAGATTGTAAAAGAGTATGGAGAAGATGGTACTTATATTACGAACACAAGTGTAGACGGAACAACGATCGCATTGACACATTCTAAGAAGAGTGGAAATGGATATAAGAAGATCAATGTAAGTTATATTCGTTACAAAGATAAACAGGAGAGTAAGGCAGTTTTAGAGTATGGGTATACAGGAACAAGATTGAATCAGTTATATCTTGCATTCCCGGATGATGTTTATATTCAGACAAGACCAAACTATCTTTCTACAAATGTTGAGGAACAGGAAGATGAGATAAAGATCAAATTTGCTGTAAATGATAATAAATATAGGGATGCATTTGTCTATACAGGCGGTAAGTTGTCAGGAATTTACAGTAATCTGAAAGAAGCTATCAAGGTCGCCAAGCAAGGTGGTGGAGTAGTTGTAAATTATCATCAGATGTATTTGTGGGAGAAAGGTGTTGCACAGAATTATGGAAAAGGATCTAATATCCCGATGATCAAAGCAAAGAATAAAGATGAGACAGATATTGCATGTATTCTGATGATGGCAAGATCAGAAGGAATTAAGATTTCCTATGATAAGATCAAGAAGATGTCAGGCAGCACATATGATAAATTATTTAAGGTGTTCAATAAGCGTGCAGTTAATTATTCTGACTGCAGCATGGATGATCTTGTTTATGCAATAAGTAAGGGAAGATCTTTCGTGGCACAGAGAAAGAATGGCACATATGTATTAGTTATGAGTTATAATCAGACGGATTTAAGATATTATGATCCGACAAATGGAAAGTCTGTAAAAGCAAATCGCAAGAAGCTTGAGAGTGAATTTAAACAAGCAGGAAGCGTTTATTACGGATATGCCAATTAGATTTTGTCTTTAGAGTGCGAACTATGTCGAGACAAAAATTTTAGTTATGATATATTTTATGTTAAAATTAAGATATATATCTGGAGATGATCCGGAAAATGAGAACAGTAAAAACAAACGAAAGGTGAAAGGAATATGGCTGAAGAAACAAAGGAAACAAAAAAGATTATTCCCGAAAGCAAGAAAAAGCATAAAAAGAAACATAAAAAGAAAAAAGTTCTTTTGAAAGTTTCTGTTGTCTTTTTGTTGTTGGTCGTAATCGGCTGGTTTACTTTTGGGGCAAAGGTTATGAAGCTTAGAAGTGAAGCCAAGAAACTCGTTGCTCAGTCGAGTGAGGAGACATTTAAGGCATCACAGACAAGTATTGTATATGACACCAACGGAAAACAGTTACTGAAGTTTAAAGGTGAAAAAGATGTATATTATCTGAAGTACAAGGAGCTTCCGGTTTATGTCATAGCTGCAGTAATTTCTGTCGAAGACAAAAATTTCTATAAACACAGCGGTGTGGATTACAAAGGAATCTCAAGAGCTGCAGTAAGTTATGTGGTACACAAAGGAAGGATCACACAGGGGGGAAGTACTCTGACGCAGCAGCTTGCGAAGACTGTCTTTTTGAATCGTCAGAAGACATGGAAGAGAAAAGTTAAAGAGATCTTTATGGCAGTAGAATTAGAGAGGAAATACTCCAAGGAGCAGATCCTTGAGTTCTATCTGAACAATGTTTATTATGCGAATGGTTATTATGGAATTCAGGCAGCAAGCCAAGGATATTTCCGTAAGGATGCGAAGAATCTGACAATGTCAGAAGCAGCATTTTTATCTGCGATTCCAAATAATCCAACAATCTATGATCCACGTACAAACAAAGAAAATACGATCAAGCGTAGAAATAAGATTCTAAAGGATATGTACGAGCAGAAACTGATCCGTAAAGACCAGTATGAAGAAGCAATCAGTGAAGAGATTAACGTAAAGAGTGCGCAGAAGAGTAAGACAGAGAAGAAGAATTACGTAGAAACATATGTCATTCATTGTGCGACAAAAGAGATTATGAAACAGAAGGGATTTGAATTCAAATATGATTTCAGTTCGACTTCTGAGAAGGAAAAATATCAGGAAGAATATGATAAGATGTATGCAGAGTGTAAGAGGACCTTATACAGTGCAGGATATCATATTTATACATCCATTGATCCAGATGTCCAGAAACAACTGCAGAGCAGTGTAGACAATGCATTGTCTGGATATACAGAGAAAGATAAGAATGGCATTTATAAGACACAGGCATCTGGAACATGTATTGATAATGATACTGGAAAGGTTGTAGCGATCGTCGGTGGACGTGAACAGAAGAATATCGGTTATACATTAAACCGTGCGTTCCAGAGTCCAAGACAGCCAGGTAGTGCGATCAAGCCATTGCTTGTATATGCACCAGCTTTAGAACATGGATGGTCTGCAGGATCAACGGTGAATGATTCACCGATGTCAACGAAAGATAAGAATCGTGTAAGAAACTCTCATGGTTCTTATTCTGGACAGATCTCACTTCGAAGAGCCGTTCAGAAATCAAGTAACGTTGCAACAATGCGGATCTATGAGCAGTTGACACCAAAGACCTGTTTAAAATATCTGGAAGAGATGAATTTTAAATATCTAACAGATTCTGATTATAAGTATTATACGACATGTATTGGTGGTTTCACGAAAGGAACAACATCAGAAGAGATGGCAGCGGGATATGCTACATTGAAGAACGATGGTGTGTATAGAGAACCAACGTGTATTTCTAAGATCACAACTTCTGATGGAGATGAAGTGATGTCATCTTCTACAAAGAAGAGAAGAGTATATTCCACAAATGCAGCAAATGCAATGACAGATGTACTGAAGAGTGTTGTCACAGGTGGAACGGGTGTTGGTGCGAAGGTACCGAATGTTGATACTGCCGGTAAGACAGGTACAACAAGCCTGAATAAAGATGGATGGTTTTGTGGATACACACCTTACTATACAACAGCAGTATGGGTAGGAAGAGATGATAACAGGATTATGGAATCGTTAAGTGGAGCATCTTATCCAAAATCCATCTGGAGTAATTTCATGAATGCGATTCATTCAGAATACTCTTCTACAGATTCTATGGGTGGAAATTATAGAGATTATCAGGGAGAGACTACACAGCAGACAGGAACACAGGCAACAACAGCGACAGAGAGCAGCACAAAGGGCACAGAAGCAACTACAGCAGCACCTACGACAGCAGCTCCTACAACGGCAGCGCCTACGACAGCGGCTCCTACAACGGCAGCACCACAGACAGAAGAACAGCCAACAGAGAATCAGTAAAAAGAATATTGAGATAATTAAAAATCACAGGTAATTCAATACCTGTGATTTTTGTGTATAAGAAAATTCTGCAAAAAAAGACTCCGCCATAAGACGAAGTCTTTATCTATATATTACATATTCTTTTTTTCAAGATATTCTTTGATACGTTCTGTTGGGTTTAACAGATCACTGATTGATGCATCATGATTTAATGTATCAATTAATAGTGCAACGTATTTGGATACGTCAGAAGATGCATACCAGTCACGAGATAATAATTCAGGTGTCTGATAAGTAAGATTAGTTGTGATAACCTTCTCAATAATACCTTCTTCAACTGCACGGTCAAATACTTCTAATCCGTTTGTAAATAAACCAAATGTAGATAAGCAGAATACACGACGGGCATTTCTGCGTTTTAATTCTTTGGCTACGTCGATCATACTTTCTCCAGAAGAGATCATGTCGTCGATGATCAGAACATCCTTACCATCTAAGGAATCACCAAGGAATTCATGTGCAACGATAGGATTACGTCCGTCAATGACAGTAGAATAGTCACGGCGTTTGTAGAACATACCAACATCAACACCAACAACGTTTGCCATGTAGATCGCACGCTGCATAGCACCTTCATCTGGGCTGATAACCATTAAGTGGTCGTTGTCAAAGTGAACATCATCACACTGTTCAACTAATGATTTTACAAACTGATAAGTAGGCTGGATGTTATCAAATCCACTGATAGGGATTGCATTCTGTACACGAGGGTCATGTGCATCGAAAGTCAGGATATTATCAACACCAAGGCTGATCAGTTCCTGAAGCATAACTGCACAGTCTAAAGATTCACGTGTACTTCTCTTATGCTGACGGCTTTCATATAAGAAAGGCATGATAACATTAACACTCTTAGCCTTTCCAGCGGAAGCACTGATGATACGTTTTAAGTCAGCATAGTGATCGTCTGGAGACATGTGGTTTACACGTCCGCTTAAAGAGTAAGTTACGCTGTAGTTTAATACATCAACAATAATGTATAAATCCATGTCACGAACAGATTCGCGAATGATACCTTTAGCTTCTCCAGAACCAAAACGTGGGCAACTGGCATCTAAAAGATAAGTATCTCTTAAATATCCATCACAGGCAACAGAGTCTTTGAAATCTTTGTAAGTTTCAGATCTCCACTGGATGATATAGTTGTCGATTGTTTTTCCAAGTTCTTTGCATCCTTCAAGGGCAATGATTCCAAGTTTACCGTCTGGAATCTTAGTAAAGTTACGGTCAGATCGTCTCATGATACTATCTCCTTCGTATATTGTTCTATAGTTTTTTATAACATTATAAATAAGTTACGTCAAGTCGATTTTTTGAAACGGATATCATCTCCATAGATTTTCTGCCATGAATAATTCTCAATGATCCTTGAAAAAATTCGTTCAGAATAAGTATTTCTGAATTCTTGCAGAGATAAATTTGTGGATATGATCGTTGATCTTTCCTGGATCAATCGTTCATTCAAACATTGAAATAACTGTGAGATCACAAATTTATTGATCATCTCAGTTCCAAGGTCATCGATGATCAATAGATCGCATTGAAAGATCAGGTTAGCAGATGTTTCCTGTTCCATATCCTTTCCTTTGCCAAAGGTATGCTTTGCCAAAGTATCAAACAGCTGGAAAGCTGTCATATAGACGCAGGTAAAACCGCGGTCCATGATTTCCTTTGCAATACAATGACTTAAGAAAGTCTTCCCAACACCAGTGGAACCCTGAAATAAAATGTTGTCATGATTTGGAAATCTGGAAATAAAGGTTTTACAGTGTTCCACGACTTTCTGGATGTTACGTCTAGGGCTTGGAAGACCTTGCTTGGTCATCTGGTCGGAATAATAATCTTCCCGGAAGGTCTGAAAATTCTCCCGTGCTAAAATCTTAGCCATATTAGAACCGGAATACAGGTAATCAATCATCGCCTGATGAAAGCAGGAACATTGTTCCTGTCCAATATATCCGGTGTCCTTACACTTCTTACAATAGTAGATCGGTTCCAGATAATCAGAAGAATATCCAGCTTCTTTTAAGAGAGCCTGTTTCTGGCTGATCAGCACCTGATTCTTTATACGGTATTCTTCTCTCAAAGCAGGATCATCCTGGACGATCAGCTGCTTTCCGAGAGAAATAGAATTGGCAGTGATCTGCCGGTCAAGTTCTTTAATCTCTGGAATTGTTGTGTATATATCTTTCTTGCGCTGTTCATGGAGACGGTAATTAGAAAGCCGTCTTTCCTCATACTGGCGCATGATATCCTGATAATCGTTATTTGATAATGACATAAGTTAGTTCTCCATGAGTTCATCCGCGAACTGTTTCTGTAAAAGCTGTTGCTCTAACGCATCAAAATCATAATCACGCTGCGTAAAGTTATGCATATTGCTCTGGTTGTTATTGTTAGCGAAAGTCTTTGGTGCTTTCTGCCGGATATGGAAGTTTTTCGCATCTTCCAATGTTACGATGTGGTTATCTTTCCAGTGCTTTAAGATTGTATCTGCATATGGAAAACTAGGTTTGTTGATCGCATTGATCGTACGATTACAAGCTTCAATGATCAGTGCAAGATCAAAACCATCAGTTTCAAGCCATCGTTTCATATATTCTTCCTGAACAGGGGCTGGATTCTGATTTAATCCAAATGCACGCATGATAGAATAATATTCCTTACGAAAATTCTTGCTGTATGCTTTCGCTTCTTCAGGAGTTTTGATATTTGCTTCGTACCAGTTGATCGCTACAGACTGCATATAACGGAAACTCTTCTTACCATTTGATACACAATGCTCTACAAGATATTCGATCAATTCACATGACATTCTAAGATCTTCATACATGTAAAGTAAAGTGTTCATATCCGTACAAGTTAATGGCTTCCCTAAGAACATCTCACATACGTAGAGAAGATAAGAAAAACGCTCATCTTCGCTCTTACGCTGAAGTTCTGCAGGAGAAAGCGTCTTCATGGCAGGAATCGGTCAGCACCAGTGATCGTCTGATCCTTCACAGTAGTTTTAGAAGCTGCTGAAGAAGTAGCTTGGGCTGTGTCTTCTTGTTTTGTAGTCTGTGCAGGAGAATGTGGATTGCCACTGACAGGGAGAAGCTCTATAAAACTGATCTCGCCGTCTTTAAGCTCCATGCGTAAGAGGGATTCTTTCTCCCAGTATTTTAACGCACGAGTAACATCACGCTCCGTAAGTTCCAGTACATCTGCAAGACAAGGAATGCTGAAGTTTGCACCGTCAGAAACCATACGCAGAAGATAAATATACACTTTGATGTATTCACCGTTCGCACGGATCATATAATTATCAACAAATGCGTTTGGAAGCAGCGTTCCACCGGTTGGATATGTGGTTGTTACTTTAATGTAATTCATGGCAATCTCTCCTTCTTTTATTATCGTTAATCTGACTATAACGCAGATTGGAGAAATTGTAAATACCAGGGAAATCCACACCCTGATTGTGTACAAGTCTGTGGATAATGTGGATAATGTGGACAAAAATCGTAAAACAATGGAAATAAGCCATTTACATAGATTTTACAATTGTGGAAAAGGACAAAAGAAATCCACAGATTTGTTTATCAACAATTGTGTACAAGTCTGTGGATAATGTGGATAACTATCTATTTACGAGCGAATTTCCGATAGAATCGACGTTTCCGGCCCCCATAGTTATCAACAGATCATTTTTTTTGCAATTTTTTAAAATAAATTTTTCAATGTCATCAAATTCCTTAATATAGTGTACATCTACATCATAATCAGCCATACGGTCCACGATATCTTTGGAACTTACGATACCAGTATCTTTTTCTCTGGCAGCATAGATATCAGTGACGATCACGTGGTCACAGAGGCTTAATGCCTTTGCAAAGTCATCAAGGAATGCAATTGTTCTGGAATAAGTATGAGGCTGGAATACACACCATAATTCGTTATGTGGATAATTCTTAGCAGATTCCAGAGTCGCACGGATCTCTGTTGGATGATGCGCATAGTCATCAACAACGGTGAAGTCGTTGCATGTGCCTTTTAGTTCAAAACGACGTTTGGCGCCAGTGAATCCAAGAAGTCCTTTCTTCATTGTATCAACATCAATGCCGATACGTTTTGCAGCAGCAATGGCAGCTAGTGCATTCTTCACGTTATGTTCTCCATTGACATTTAACTGGATATGGTCAATAAATTCTCCTTTATAGTAATAATCGAATGAGCATGTCCAAATGCATCATACCCGATGTTCTTTGCACAATAGTCATAAGAATCATTTTCTAATCCAAAAGTTGCATATTCTGCCTTTAATCCGTCCACAATATAATCAATGTTCTCAATTTCACCGTTGATGATCAGATAACCATAATCAGGAAGTTTGTGGGCAAATTCACGGAAAGAATGGCGGATATCATCAAGATCCTTAAAGAAGTCCATGTGATCTTCTTCAATATTGAGGATAATACTGATCTTAGGGAAGAATTCTAAGAAACTGTTTGTGTATTCACATGCTTCAGTTACGAATGTCTCGGAATGTCCGACACGGATATTCCCATTGATCGCATCAAGAATTCCACCAACGCTGATCGTAGGATCTGTGTTACCAGCAAGTAAAATATAAGATAACATAGAAGTTGTTGTTGTCTTACCGTGAGTTCCAGATACGGCGATCGCATTCTGATAATTATGCATCATCTGACCAAGCAGTGTAGCACGTTTCATGACAGGAATGTTACGGCGGATGGCTTCTTTATATTCTTCGTTGGTATCGAAGTTGATCGCTGCTGTGTATACAACAAGATCGATATCATCTGTAATGTTATCAGCAGTCTGGCTGAGATAAACCTTTGCGCCTTTATCTTCTAAGTGTTTGATGATATCGGAAGTATGGATATCGGATCCAGAAATCGAAAAGCCCTCTTTGATAAGGATCTCAGCAAGACCGCTCATGCTGATTCCTCCGATCCCCATAAAATGAATATGAATTGGTTTATTAAAATCTATCTGATACATTTTCATGTGCCCTTTCTTTCAATCGTTGATATAGTTTCATTGTTTTCCTTATTATAAGTCACCGCAACTAATCTTGCAAGACGGAGATTAAATTGGAAAATATTATATGTACTATAAGAATATGGAGAAAAAAGTAGTAAAATGTCATAATAAAAAAGCTGATAAAAAACAAGTTTTTGTTCACATTTGCTGAAAATAGTGTTATAATAAAAATTAGCATATACGGTCTAAGAGAAAGAAGAAGTTACCAGAGCCTGACCGGAGAGCGAATTTTAGCTATATTATTAGAAACTAGGAGGATGACAACATGCAAATAACTGATGTACGTATTAGAAAAGTGGCCAAAGAAGGTAAGATGAAAGCTGTTGTGTCAATCACAATCGATAATGAATTTGTGGTACATGATATTAAAGTAATCGAAGGGGAGAAAGGTCTGTTTATTGCAATGCCAAGCCGAAAAGCTGCAGATGGTGAATATAGAGACATTGCACATCCGATCAATTCTGATACAAGAAATATGATCCAGACTTTAATTTTAGAACAATATGAAGCAATGAATCTGGGGGATATTGACGCAACAGCGCCAGAAGTCTAAGATTAAGAGAATAACTTCTTCTTCAAAGTGTAGAAAAAGAATCGGGTATTGACCACCTGGTTCTTTTTTCTGTTATAATCAGAACTATAGTGTAAAAGATAGATCAGAACAAGGAGGTTTGATGGATGGAATTTCAGATCGGAGATATTGTCAAATTAAAAAAAGCACATCCTTGCGGTATAAATGAATGGGAGATTCTGAGAGTGGGAATGGATTTTCGTTTAAAATGTGTTGGATGTGGCAGACAGGTGATGGTGCCAAGAAAGATGGTTGAAAAAAATTTTAGAGGATTTATAAAAAAAGCTTGCCAAGATTAGAAGTTTATGATAGAGTAATTATTCGTGGTATATAAAAATATCCTTGCTCTTTCACGAAGAAAGAGCCACTAGACCAAAAGGAGGTGCAAGTAATGATGAAATATGAATTAGCATTAGTTTTAAGTGCAAAGATCGAAGACGAAGAACGTGCAGCTATGGTTGAAAAAGTTCAGGCAATGATTACTACAGCAGGTGCTGCGATCACTAACGTCGATGAATGGGGTAAGAAACAGTTAGCTTACGAAATTCAGAAGATGAAAGAAGGATACTACTATTTCATCCAGTTCGAAGGCGAAACTACAGTTCCAGCAGAACTTGAAGAGAGACTTCGTATTGAGGAAACTGTATTACGTTTCTTATGCGTTAAACAGGATGCGTAATTAACAGGAGGGATCCGAATAATGAATAAAGTAGTATTAATGGGAAGATTGACAAGGGACCCTGATGTAAGATATTCACAAGGTGAGACACCTTTGGCAATCGCCAGATACACGTTAGCAGTAGATAGAAGATTCAAAAGAAACGGTGAACAGGATGCGGATTTTATTAACTGTGTGGCATTCGGACGCACAGCAGAATTTGCAGAGAAGTATCTAAAACAGGGTACTAAGATGGTTGTTTCTGGAAGAATCCAGACAGGTAGTTATACAAACCGTGATGGAGTTAAAGTTTACACAACAGAAGTTGTGATCGAAGAGCAGGATTTTGCAGAGAGCAAAGCTGCTGCAGCCCAGAACAGTAATATGGGAGTTCCACAGCCAAGCGCGCCACAGCCTAGTGCCGCAGCAAGCGATGGTTTTATGAATATTCCGGATGGTTTGGAAGAAGAATTACCATTTAGTTAAATAGGAGGTAGAAATCATGGCTTATACAAAAGGCGATTCTCCAATGAGAAGAAGAGGCGGACGTAGAAGAAGAAAAGTATGTGCATTCTGTACAGAAGCCGATGCTGTAATCGATTATAAAGATGTAGCAACATTAAAGAAATACGTATCTGAAAGAGGAAAAATCCTTCCAAGACGTATTACAGGAACATGTGCTAAACATCAGAGAGCTGTTACAGGAGCTATTAAGAGAGCTAGACATTTAGCTTTAATGCCATATACAGCTGAATAATTTTAAGCAGATAATGAAGAGTTATATTGTGACGTATGTTGCGGTATAGCTCTTTTTTTGTATCATAGAAATTCCGATGGAATCCCCTATGATACAAAAAGCCCTCCGGGCAAGATCGCACTGCGACAGACATGTCAAAATAATTAAGAAAATTGCGTAAATTGAACAAATATCTCGCTTTCGTTAAATATAATGTACAAATTCATGCAATTGAGTTATAATAAAGGATAATTGTAAGAATCAAATCAGGAGAAAAAAATGGACATTATGAAGAAAACAAAGATAGAACAGTATCTTCAAGGACCATTATGGGCATTGCTTATTCTGGCTTTTGTAGACATTGTGTTCTTTTTCTTGGATATTCGATGTGGAGTGATCTTAGCGGTCTCACTAGTCGTATTTTTAGTTTTTCAGATGATCATTTATTCCCGAAGCAAACAAGAGATCATCAAAGAATGTATGGATTTTATGTTTGAGCAGAGTCAGGTGCAGAATTATTTGTTACAACAGCTTCCTGTTCCGTATGCACTGCTTGATGGGAATGGAATGATCATATGGTCAAATGATGCATTTCATAAAATTGTGGGAGAGAACCGAGGAAAGTCATTGCAACAGATTTTTCCGAATCTGAACCGTAATCTGCTTCCGTCGGATGTGATGCACTCTATTTCTCATATTGAATATAAAAAGAAATGCAAAGAGGGAGATAAGGAAAAAGAACAGACGCTATTCTATAAAGTAGAGATGAATCGTATTCGTGTAGAAGATTTCTCTGATGAGAATGATAACAGTTGTTCTAGACAGATGCTTAAGGACAACGATCTGATCGCAGTATATTTTTTTGATCAGACATTACTTAAGAAATATATGGAACAAAATGAGAATCAGAGAATGGTCATTGGTTTAATCTATATTGATAATTACGAAGAAATCCTTGATGATATTGATGCGGTGAAACGATCTATGCTGATCGCAGTGGCAGATCGTAAGATCAACAAATTTATCCAGAATGTCTCTGGGGTTGTGAAGAGAACAGAGAGAGATAAATATTTTGTTGTATTTGAACAGAAATATTTGGACAAGATCAAAGAAAACAAATTCTCGATCCTTGATGAGATCAAGACGATCAATCTTGGGAATTCTATGCATATGACATTAAGCATCAGTTTTGGAATTAATGGAAATACGTATCAGGAAAACTATGAAGCAGCCTGTGCAGGTATGGATCTGGCATTAGGACGTGGTGGTGATCAGGCAGTGATCAAGGATGGGGAAGATATTTCCTATTATGGTGGCAATTGTGAGGTTATGGAACGTACCACACGAGTCAAAGCACGAGTTAAAGCGCATGCGTTAAAAGAACTTCTTGAATCAAAGGAAAAGGTCGTGATCATGGCACATAAGATTCCGGATCCAGATGCGATCGGTGCAGCTGTTGGTCTGTACAGACTTGGACTTTCTTTGGGAAGAAAGGCACATATCGTTATGAACGAAGTAACGATCTCTGTCCGTGCGATGGTTGATGAATTAAATAAAAGTGGTATTTATGATGAAGATATGTTCATTGATAACGAACAAGCAATTGAGATCACAGATGAAAACACGTTATTGATCGTAGTGGATGTAAATCATGCAAATTATACAGAATGTGAACAGTTATTAAGTCAGACAAAGACAACGGTGATCTTAGATCATCATCGAAAGAATAAAGATATGATCAAGAATCCGGTACTTTCATATGTAGAGCCATATGCGTCTTCTACATGTGAATTGGTAGCAGAGATTCTTCAATATGTAGATTCAAAACCAAAGTTAGAGCCAATGGAAGCGAATGCCATGTATTATGGAATGCTTGTAGATACGGACAATTTTGTGAATAAAACAGGTGTCAGAACATTTGAGGCAGCGGCATATCTAAAGAGAAATGGAGCTGATCTTACAAAGGTAAGAAAGATGTCAAGAGAAAGCATGGAAACTTACAGGATCCGTGCGAAAGCGATCAGTGAAGCAGAGATCTTATATGGCAGGTTCGCGATCGCAACACTGGTAGGAATCGGTGTGGACAGCCCTACTGTTATTGGTGCACAGGTAGCGAATGAATTACTTGATATTGATGGAATTGAAGCCTCTTTTGTATTAACAGGTGTTCATGAGAGAGTCTATATCAGTGCAAGATCGATCGATGAAGTGAATGTCCAGAAGATCATGGAAGAATTCGGAGGCGGCGGACATTTGACAGTTGCAGGTGCACAGCTTGTCGATGTATCATTAGAAGAAGCCAAGAATATTATTCATGAGACATTACGATATTTGATATCAAAAGGAGAGATATAAGCGATGAAAGTTATTTTATTAGAAGATGTAAAATCAGTTGGAAAAAAAGATGAAGTAGTAGAGGTTAACAACGGATATGCAAGAAATGTATTATTCCGCAAGAATTTAGCAATTGAAGCTACAAATAAAGCATTAAATGATCTAAAATTAAGAAAGGCGAATGATGATAAACTGGCTGCAGAAGCATTAGCAGATGCCAAAGTTTTAGCAAAAGAGATTGAAGAAAAACAATTGGTATTAAAGATGAAGGTTGGAGAAGGTGGAAGAACATTTGGATCTATTTCCACAAAAGAAATCGCAGCAGAAGCAAAGAAACAGTTAGGATATGATTTAGATAAGAAAAAAATGCATTGTGAACCAATCAAGAATCTTGGATTCCATGATGTTGCGATCAAAGTTCATCCACAGGTAACAGCAACATTAAGAGTTAAAGTAGAAGAAAAATAAGAGGGCATATTTATGGATGAAGCATTTATCAAGAAAGTGCAGCCGAACAGCCCGGAGGCAGAACAGTCTGTGATCGGTGCGATGATCATGGACAGGGATGCGATCGCAGATGTTATCGATATTGTGAATGCCGATGATTTCTATCAGAAGCAGAACGGCATCTTATTTGAAGCGATGACAGAATTATACCGGGAAGGAAAGCCGGTCGATCTGGTAACGCTTCAGAATAAATTAAAGAAAAAAGACGTGCCGGAATCTATGAAGAGTCTTGAATTTATCAGGGATCTTCTGGAAGTTGTTCCAACGTCAGCCAATGCCAAACAATACGCAACGATCGTCAGGGAAAAGGCAACACTTCGTAAATTGATCAAAGTTACAGAAGAT
>ENA-OQBV01001011-OQBV01001011.1-human-gut-metagenome-genome-assembly--contig:-NODE-1011-length-14916-cov-4.195348_pt1 | contig 14916 bp, 17 predicted proteins | sample MGYA00242750_ERZ504559 | MGnify/ENA primary metagenome ERZ504559 (study PRJEB26092, sample SAMD00036230) | human gut metagenome | host: Homo sapiens | study: EMG produced TPA metagenomics assembly of...
CGAAAACATCGCCGTCAGAATTAAACTCACCGGTTGAAAGGTCCCATAATAGAAAGTTAGAAAAGGCAAAATCCCAAGACTCAACACTAAGCTCGTACAGATTGACTTTTTAAGAGATGACATCTCCTCAAAATCAAACAAACACAACAAGAAGGCATAGGAACAACTTAAAACACCTCCCACTGTCAAAAGAAAATGAGGTAAAAAGAGAAACAATAAAAGCAAGGTTATACCCATATTATCCAGTTTTTTAATACCAAACTCCGTCAACAAACTTTGAATCAAGGAACGTAGGACTGAAGCTGTCCAACCTGTCATTAAGCCATAGCATAAGGAAAAAGGCAGCAAGATAATAAATAGATAATCTTTAGGAAGGCCCAAGCGTAGGAGTCCGTAGCGAAACCATCCCAGAAAAAAGCCCACTTGCATCCCTGAAAGTGCGAATAGATGAATAATACCTAAGCTTGTGTAAAGCTGACTTTGCTCATCAAACTCCTTATCCAAATACCCAAAGAGCAGGCCTGTCATATAGTGTCTCATAGGATTAGGAAAGTGCGTCTGGATATGAACCAAAGCCCTCCTCCTCAGTTGGTGGAAAAAAGCTAGGGGAGATGTGTTTTTTTGAGGCACCACATGGTCCAAGCGCTCAATCTGAGCCATTCGATAAATACCTTGACTGGCTAGATAAGACTTATAATTAAACCCTTGAAAATTACGTTGACCAGTTGCTGGGGATAACTTTATTTTCCCTTTTAATACTGGCGTTTGGCTAGTAGTCTTAAAAAAATGCTGCTCCTTCTCAGATTTGAGTCGATAAAAGACCTGAAAAGTTTGTCCCTTTGCCTTTCCAATAGCTGATAATTGCTCACCATTAACCGACAGCGTATCAGCAACCAGAGTCACCTGATTGATTTCAGCAGGAGCTTGTTTATCTTGTATGCTAGCTCTGTGATACAAGAATAAAAAATAAATCAAAAAGAACCCACCTACAAGCCCCACCAACTTTAGGGCTGCCTTATTCTTCCAATGATGCTTCAAAAAACATACTAAAAGAAAAGCAAAAGCCCCCATAGCATAAACATTAGTGACAAAAATCATAAAATAAAGAGCAGCTATTAACAGAGCCAAGGAAAAAAGATTGATTGGAGCTTTTTTAAGCCACATAGAGGGACTCTCTGATTTTATCTAAAGTTTTATCACCAATTCCTGAGACATTTTTCAAGTCATCTACGGATTGAAAGCCACCATGACTTTCACGATAGGCAATGATATCCTCAGCACGCTTAGCTCCAATCCCAGAAATGGTTTGCAACTCCTCTGAAGTCGCTGTGTTTAAGTTGATTTTGCCATCCTTAGCACTAGTTTGCCCTCCTTTGTCAGAGACCTGACCAGTTCCTGATTGACCAAGAACAGAGAGGTTTTCATCCTTAGTTGCCACATAGACAACCTCTTCGTCTGACAAGCTTGCAGCTAAGTTAACACTCTTAGCATCCGCATCCTCAGTCATTCCCCCAGCGGCTTTGATGGCATCAGTCACCCTAGCGCTTGCTTTTAAGGTATAAACACCCGGATTAGCCACAGCCCCCTTAACATCTACCGTTACTTTTGACTCACCCTTTTCACTTCCTTCAGTCTTTGACTGGGAAGACGCCTCAGAAAGAGACTGTGAGCTTTGTTTGGAGGAGGAGGTTGACAAAGCTGTCACATCTGTATAAGACGTCTCCGCCTCCATGCTGTTGCCGGCACCGTAAGTCATCCATAGGAAGAAGCAAAAAATCACCATCAGTACAGCAATAACACTCACAAACAGACAATTATCTTTGACATAGGCTAGAATCTTTTCCTTCACGCTATTCTCCTTAATTGATATATTTTCTTTCTTATTCGTAAAAAATTTGAAAAATATATCAAAAAGTAAAAAAACTCCATCAGATCTATGTCTGACAGAGTTATTAGCTTATTTCTGCGTTTCTTTGGCACGGTGTTTTTTCAGGGTTCCAAACAAAGCTAGCTACATATGAGAAAGCCATGGTCAAAAGCACTGCAATAATAGCCACAAGACCGAGAGGTACACGGTAAATATAAGTGAATGGGTTTGGTTTCTTGCCTGTTTGATAGCTCAAAGCTTCTTCATCGAGACGAGCAAATTCAGACTGGATACGACGAGCAACCTCTTGAATATTTTCATCATTCAAACGCTTCAAATCTGAAATATCAATAGGATTACCATAGTTCATATCCACACGTTCACCCGTCAAGAGCCCCTTGAGCTCACGAGGTCCTTGATAGACAACTGGCATAATCTTAACCTTGGCCATCTTAGCGATAACCGCAACCCCACCCTTAACATCAGAAGAATGACGACTACCACTTGGGAACATAATCAAACTACGATTACTCTTCTTAAGCATGTTAACAGGGTACTTGATAGCTTCTTGGCCAGGATTTTCACGGTCAATTGGGAAGGCGCCACACATGCGGATCCACCAACCAAAGATACGGCTCTTGAAGAGTTCTTTCTTAGCCATGAAAATAAACTGCTTAGGACGAGCTGAAAAAGCCATATAAACAGGGTCCCACCAAGTTCGGTGCGGAGCAACCAAGATATAATTTTCATCCTTATTCAATAATTTATCACGATTGTGGTAATGGGCATTACCATTGATAATCCAAAGAAGGAAGACAACAAGCCCACGTAAATAAGCGTAAAACACGTTTTTACCTCTTTTTCTACAAGTTTTTTACTATTATACCAAAAAAGGAGCTCTTTTTTCACCGAATTTCTTTGTAAAAGTCTTGAAAATGGTGTGGCACTTTCTAATAGTTTGAGCTATAATGTAACTATGAAAAAAAGTATTGAGATTATAGGGAAAAATCGAAAGGCACTTAATCTTTGCCTCATTATTGCAAACTTGGTTGTTCTGGCTATCCTAGGCTTTGTCCTATTCCAACGCCATAACACGAAATCTGAACAAGTAGCCAAGGCTGAAAAGACTGAACAAGTCGCTAATAGCACAAGCTCATCTTCAGAAAAAGCTAAAGAAGATGATGAAACACAACTCAAGAAAGGTAGTAACCACAGCATTGCAGCTTCTGACTATGCTTACGATGTTACTGCTGTGAATAACACTATTCGAGGCCAGTCTCAGGATATCGACGACAAGGTAGTCTTTTTAACATTTGACGATGGGATTGATCCAACACTGACCCCACAAGTTATGAGTATTTTGAAAGAATACGGTGTTCACGCCACATTCTTCCACATTGGTTACACCATTACACAAGAAAATGCGGACATCCTCAAACGCCAAATTACAGAAGGACATGCGATTGCCAACCATAGCCTCAGCCATAACTTTAATCTCCTTTATCCAGGACGTGTTCCTAATCAAAGTCAGATTGTTTCTGAGGTTAACCAAACCATGGCTAATTTCCAAGCCATCCTAGGTAAAGACTTCAAGACAAGAATCTTCCGTTATCCTGGTGGTCATATGTCATGGCAAGGTCTAGAAAGTACTGACCAAGCTCTCGCCAAGGAAGGTGTCCAGTGGATTGACTGGAATATGCTTTGTGGTGATGCAGAACCAGCCTCTGTTCGCCCAACAACATCTGAAACCATGATGGCCTACTTGGATGGTTCACAAAAATATTTCCCTGAGAGTCATGTTAAGGTTGTCCTTATGCACGACACTGCTGGTAAGGAGCTCACAGTTCAGACCCTTCCACAAATCATCGAATACTTCAAAGACCAAGGCTACACCTTTGGTGTCCTAGAGTAATCACTCACAACAGTTCCTTTGGGAGCTGTTTTTTGTTACAATAAAAGCTATGACAAATCCAATTTTAAAAGATGGAGAACGCATTGACCAACTCTTCTCCACAGATGTAAAAATCATACAAAATAAGGAGGTCTTCAGCTATTCTATCGACAGTGTCCTCCTCTCTCGATTTCCAAAAATTCCCAAGAAGGGGTTAATCGTCGACCTCTGTTCGGGAAATGGTGCCGTTGGCCTCTTTGCTAGTACACGCACTGAGGCACCAATTACCTTGGTTGAGCTACAAGAACGTCTGGCTGACATGGCCAAGCGTTCCGTCACTCTCAACCAGCTAGAGGACCAGGTGACCGTTGTCAATGACGACCTAAAAAATTTGCTTGACCATGCCCCACGATCTCAAGTGGACCTTATTCTCTGTAACCCTCCCTACTTTAAGGCGACAGAAACATCCAAGAAGAATTTGTCAGAGCACTACCTCTTGGCCCGTCACGAAATCACGACTAATCTAGAGGAAATTTGCCAGGTCGCTCGTCATGCCCTCAAATCTAACGGACGTATTGCCATGGTGCATCGTCCCGACCGCTTTTTGGATATCATCGACACCATGCGCCAGTATAATCTAGCGCCTAAACGCATCCAGTTTATTTATCCTAAGATGGGACGTGAGGCAAATATGCTCCTGATTGAAGCCATTAAAGACGGCTCAACAGATGGCTTGAAAATCCTTCCGCCTCTCTTTGTGCATAAGGAAAATGGCGACTATACCGACGAAATCTTTGAGATTTACTTTGGAAAAAAGACTGAGGGTAAGTCCTAGACGATGATAGAAAAGGATAGCAAGGCCTACATGTATGTGGTTGAGTGTGCCGATGGCACCCTCTATACAGGCTATACCACAGACGTCGAACGCCGCCTCAAAACCCATAACGCAGGCAAAGGCGCCAAGTATACCAGAGCCCGCCTACCAGTTAAACTCCTCTACTCAGAAGCCTTCGCCAGTAAACCAGAGGCCATGAGCGCCGAAGCACTCTTCAAGAGAAAAAGCCGAGAGAAAAAACTAGCCTATATCAAAGAACACACGGAAAAATAACCGTGTGCTTTTTGATATAGGAAAACGCTCTATTTTCATAGAGCGTTTTCAAAAAGTTTTCATAAGTAGTTTTCAAAGAAAAAATATGAAACAAAGTTCTTTCCACTACCGATTATCGTCTTAGTAGCTATTTATCACCCTTGTTACGGATAACAAAGCCGTTTTTCTTTTCGCTTGAGGTACGGTGTGGGCGTTTGTTGCCACGGTTTTCGAAGTCACGGCTATTCTTCTTAGACTTGCGTTTGAAGTCACGACGGCCACCGTCTCGGTCATCGCGGTTACGGTCGCCACGGTATCCACCACGACGGTTGTTATCGCGACCACGGTTGCCACGGCCACCTTTGCCGCCTTTACCACCAAAGCCACCACCTGATGGTTTGAATGGCAATGGTTTTTCACGGGCAATTTCCACTTCTGGCATTGTCTCTGGGTCTTGAACGGTCAAGCTCAAGATGTAAAGTGCCAATTCTTCAGGAGTGAATTCTTGAGCCAATTTAACCGCATCACCTTTGAACTTGTCAAAGTTAGAACGGATAGCTTCATCCGCAAAGTCGCGTTCGATCTTCTTAAGGGCAACTTTCTTCTTAGCTTGGAAGGCTTCTTGAGCTGTTGGTGGCTTAAGACCTTTCATGCGTTTCTTAGTCAAGTTTTCGATGATTCCCAAGTAACCCATTTCGTTTGGTGCTACGAAAGTAATAGATTGACCTGATTGGCCTGCACGTCCTGTACGTCCAATACGGTGAACGTAGCTTTCTGGATCTTGTGGAATATCGTAGTTGTAGACGTGAGTGACACCTGAAATGTCAAGACCACGCGCTGCAACGTCTGTCGCAACCAAGATATCGATTTGGTCGTTCTTGAAGTCACGGATAACACGAAGACGTTTGTTTTGATCAAGGTCACCATGGATACCTTCTGCACGGAAACCACGAAGTTTCAAGCCACGTGTCAACTCATCCACACGACGTTTGGTACGACCAAAGACAATTGACAATTCTGGTTGGTCAACGTCCATAAGGCGAGTCATGGTATCAAACTTCTCTTGTTCCTTCACTCGGATAAAGTATTGGTCAACGTTAACATTGGTCAATTCTTTAGCCTTGATTTTCACATGCTCAGGATCTTTCATGAACTGCACACCAATACGTTTGATGGCATCAGGCATAGTTGCTGAGAAAAGGAGAGTTTGACGTTCTTCTGGTACTCGGCTAATGATAGCTTCAATGTCTTCAAGGAAGCCCATGTTAAGCATTTCATCCGCTTCATCCAAAATCAAAGTCTCAATGTTATTGAGTTTAAGAGCCTTACGTTTGATAAGGTCAAGGAGACGACCTGGTGTCCCTACAACGATGTGGGCACCTGAACGGAGGGCCTTGATTTGTTTTTCAATGCTAGAACCACCGTAGACTGAGCGAACTTTAACGCCTTTGTCACGACCAAAACGGAAAAGCTCTTCTTGAGATTGCACTGCCAACTCACGTGTTGGGGCAATAACAAGGGCTTGGATTGTATTTTCTTCTGTACGAATTTTATCTAGGGTAGGCAAACCAAAGGCAGCTGTTTTACCAGTACCAGTTTGGGCCTGACCGATAACATCCTTACCTTCAAGAGCGAGTGGAATTGTCAACTCTTGGATAGGTGATGGTTTTTCAAAACCGGCAGCTACAACAGCTGATTGGATGTCTTCTGATAGGTTTAAATCTGTAAATTTCAAAGTATTCTTCTTTCTATTTGAAGGCGGTGCGAAGCCACCTTATGAGACTTGGTTGTGTAGTAGATTAACTACCTGTATTTAATAGTCGTTTATTTTAACAACTCATCTAGTCTATCATATTTAGAAATAAAAAGACAGAAAATAACGTTTTAAAACCGCCTTCAATTTGAGAAGACGGTTTCACTCACTAATTATTATTTATGGACCAACCAACGCAGGTAGCGGGCCAAGACCAAACAAAGAATCACACTACCGATAATGATGAAAATCCAGGCCGGACTGACAGTCATAAACGGTAAAGGAACATTCATCCCAAAGAAACCGGTAATGACGGCAAGTACTCCCAAGAGTACCTCAATAATGGTCAAATTACTCAAGTTGTTGTTCAGGTTGTTGTTTAGGATATTATTATAAGAACCTGATAAATGCTGTAAGACCTTAGAAATGAGGTCCGTCATGGCTACTAACTGTCTAGCTTCAATCATGGCATCATCAAACTGTTCTTTTTCAACCTCGTTGAGACGACGATAAATGGCGTGCCCCTTGATGTGCTCCAAAAGGAGGCGGTTTTGTGTAGCGGCAGCCACCAAATAGACCATGCCTGTTTCCAAATCTGAAAGGTCGTAAAGATTCTTACTTGTCGTAGTCTGCCTTAGACGTCGACTAACCTCATCTTTTTGCTGATCCAAACGTTCAATGACGGGATAGTAGGCATTTGAAATCATCTCAAGGCCTGCAAAGAGCAATTTATAAATGGACAAATCCTCATGGTTATCCACATAGTCTTGCATTTTGCTGATCACATAAGCATTATCCTCGTTACTAATGGTCACCAAACGCGTATCTTGTACAATAAAGGTCAGAGGAATGGTTTCATAGTATTCCTTGTCCTTCTCAAGAGCCAGAACATTATAGATAAAGGTAATTGTTCCATTCTCACGGTTGTAGTCCATGTGAGCTCGTTCATTTTTATCCAAGGCATACTCTATGGTTTCCTGGTCAATATCATACTTGGTATAAAGGTAGGATTGCTCAGAAATAATATCTGAGTCAATATTAATCCAGTGACGCTTATAACCCAGTTCTTTTTCAATAAACATTTTTCTTCCTCATTACTTTAGCACTGCTGCTGCCAAAGCTTGTTGAATTTCAAAGACATTATTATCACTCTTAAATTGAAGGACCTCTGCGGGCTCCAGTGCTGATGAAATCCAAATCTTAAGTTCAGCATCTAGGTCAAAGTGCCCTGAACTTTCTACAGTAAAACGAGAAATCGAGTGATAAGGGATAGACTTGTAGGAAGTCTTCTTCCCTGTAACACCTTGCTTATCGACTAAAATCAAGCGCTTCTCTGTAAAGACAATCAAGTCACGAACAAGGACATAGGCTAACTCCACCTGTTCACCTGGAATTAAGATGCCCTCCAATTGGCGCATCAACCTTATCATTATCTTTTTTAGATGCGTTGCCAAGCAGTCCTGAAAAAAGTCCCATAGTTGTTTCTCCTTTTTATTGTAAAGATAATCCTTGCTTTAACTATACCACAATTTTAGGATTTCAGACACTTGCAGAAATGGGTTTCTAGTAGTACAATTAAAGAGTCACAAGAGGAGCAATTGCTGAGAATGGCTAGCTTGATTTTTTCTTCAAGACCTGCCTAAACTCTTACCACCTGATCAGGTTAGGACCTGCGTAGGGATGTGTCTCAAAATAGATTGAAATAGAGGAACTTCTATGACGTCGTTTTGATGTGGCAAAAAACAGCCAATCAAGACGATTGGTATAGGAGGTTTTTTTATGTCGAAAACAAATATTCGACCAATGATTGAGGTTGCCCTTTTTGCAACCATTGCTTATATCCTGGACCTAGTTACCCAGCCCATGTCACTAGGCCCTTGGATTTCCCTTTCCTTTAAGATGGTACCTATCTTTCTCCTCAGTTTTCGCTGGGGGGTTAAAGCTGGTGCTATGGGCGGTCTTATCTGGGGGCTACTTCAAGTGGTGACAGGACAGGCAGCCGGTGGTTGGCTGACCTTGACACAAGGGTTTCTGGAGTACTTTGTCGCCTTTAGTCTGATTGGTATCAGTGGTGTGGTCAAACCAGCCCTTGATAAAGCCATTAAACAAGGCAATAAAGTCAAGTCTCTGATGGTGATTACTGAGGGGATTCTTCTTGGTAGCTTCGCTCGTTACCTCATTCACTTTATAGCCGGTGTCATCTTTTGGGGAAGCTATGCCCCTAAAGGACAAAGCCCTTATCTCTATTCATTTATTGTCAATAGCTCATCCTTCCTTGGAGAAACATTGGCCAGCCTCATCGTTTTCTTCGCCCTACAACGATTCCTAGGCAGGTTACTAAATACGGAAAAATAAAAGAAACCATAGGACAGTCTTAAGTGACAGTCCTATGGTTTTTCTTGTTTATATAAGATATTACGACATGAGAAAACGGAAACGAGAATTTTCCGTTTTCGAGTTAGTAAAGGACTTAGCCACGGTCTCATAGAACACTTCATAAATAACATCATTAAGATATTACGACACGAAGTCAGACGAATCGATATTATTCGTCTGACGTAGTTAGTGAGACGGTTAGCTAGCCACAAGATAGGGGCTAGCGTCAAAAGATGAGCGATTTAAAATCGTCATCTTTTGTGCCGTATTACATCTTCTCTTCCAATGTCACATCTGGATATTTATCCGCAAACCAACGAAGGGCAAAGTCATTTTCAAAGAGGAAGACTGGTTGGTCAAAGCGGTCTTTAGCCAAGATATTTCGGCTTGATGACATGCGTTCGTCAAGGTCCTCAGGTTGGATCCAACGCACAGTCTTTTTACCCATTGGTGTCATGACGACTTCAGCATTGTATTCATTTTCCATACGGTGCTTGAAGACTTCAAACTGAAGTTGACCAACGGCACCAAGCATGTATTCGCCTGTTTGGTAGTTAGTATAGAGCTGGATGGCTCCTTCTTGCACCAATTGTTCAATTCCTTTGTGGAAGGACTTCTGTTTCATAACGTTTTTAGCAGAAACTTTCATGAACAACTCTGGCGTAAAGGTTGGTAGTGGCTCAAATTCAAATTTGTTTTTACCTACAGTAAGGGTATCACCAACCTGATAAGTTCCTGTATCGTAAACCCCGATAATGTCTCCTGCCACGGCATTTTCAACATTTTCACGAGACTCGGCCATAAACTGAGTAACGTTAGAGAGCTTCGCTCCCTTACCTGTACGGGTTAGGTTAACACTCATACCACGCTCGAATTCACCAGACACGATACGAACAAAGGCAATACGGTCACGGTGACGTGGGTCCATGTTGGCTTGGATTTTGAAAACAAAACCAGAGAAATCCTTGTTAAGAGGATCAATCTCATCGCCATCAACTGTCTTGTGGCCATGTGGTTCTGGCGCAAATTTGAGGAAGGTATCGAGGAAGGTTTGAACCCCAAAGTTAGTGAGGGCAGAACCGAAGAAGACCGGCGTCAATTCACCAGCTAAAATAGCTTCTTCAGAGAATTCATTACCCGCTTCTGTCAAGAGTTCGATATCTTCTTTAGCTTGCTCATAGAATGGGTTGTTGGCAAAAAGAGTATCACCATCTTCAATCTTGGCAAAGCGCTCGTCACCCTTGTAAAGCTCCAAGCGTTCGTTATAGAGGTCGTAAAGTCCTTCGAAGGCTTTACCCATACCGATAGGCCAGTTCATTGGGTAGCTGGCAATACCAAGCACTTCTTCCAACTCTTCCAAGAGGTCGAGTGGCTCACGTCCATCACGGTCCAATTTGTTCATGAAGGTGAAGACAGGAATACCACGGTGTTTAACAACTTCGAAAAGTTTTTTGGTTTGGGCCTCGATACCTTTGGCTGAGTCAACGACCATGACGGCAGCGTCAACCGCCATAAGGGTACGGTAAGTATCTTCTGAGAAGTCCTCGTGCCCTGGGGTATCAAGGATATTGACACGTTTGCCGGCATAGTCAAACTGCATCACAGATGAGGTTACTGAGATACCACGTTGTTTCTCGATATCCATCCAGTCTGATTTAGCGAAGTTTCCCGTTTTCTTACCTTTTACGGTACCAGCTTCACGGATTTCACCCCCAAAGTAAAGCAATTGTTCAGTGATTGTTGTTTTACCAGCATCGGGGTGAGAGATGATGGCAAAAGTACGGCGTTTTTTGATTTCGTCTTGGATACTCATAGTTTTCTTTCTTCTTTAAAAATAATCTTTTTGATACTTTTCCTTAGCGGTATCGGACGTCAGTAGCTTCCTTAGGAATCTCAATATTTCCATGTTCCAGAACTACGACAACCATAGGTTTTTACCAGATCGAAAAGTAAGATAGTTGTAGCGCTTCTTTCAGAAAATCTTTGTCTCTTAAGAGCTACATTTGTTGTCGAGGCTTGCGATAATCTCGCAGGCACAGCTCCTTTATTATATCCAAATTACAGTGTGAAAGCAATTCTGAAAGCGTTTTGTGTTAGAATAAAACAAATAAAATGAAAAAAACACGCTATCAACTTTCTGATAGCGTGTTTCTTCATTTATTTAATATTTGTCTTCAAAATGCTCCAGACCTTTTTTCATGATTATCATGAGAATAATCAGGGACCCTGAAACAGCAAGGTATTTGACAAATAAGGGAGTTCCCATAATAAATGGCGTGTGTTTAAGCATGCCATAGTTTCCACCGATAGTCTGATTAACTATTACCAAAGCTAGATTCAGTAATAAGGTAGCCACGACAATCAGCCGCTGGCTGATGGGATGCGTTTTATAACTATTAAAAATTACATTCAGGCTATTGACCAGTAGGGCATAGTGGCCAATTAGGAAAGAAAAGCCTGTGATATGAGGAAACTCATAGGGATCAAATACTGGATAAATCAATGCACAGTAGGTCCCAACAACTCCCATAATAGCGAAATAGCTCTTTATCCTGCTATTTTTCAAGAGGAGAACAGTAAACATGGCCATACGACAATGGTACAGGGGCAGACTAATATAAAGTGGGAAGCCCTGCCAGAGGTACCAAGTGTATAGGGCAAAGAGTTGAATGGCTTGGATAGTGAGAAAGGTCCAACGCCATATATTATTCTTATACCAACGCCAACTCAAGTAACTCAATACTACCATCGCCAAAAGCATAAGCAAATAATAGGGCAAAGGTATCTGGGGTGGATGAGTTTGGGTGGTTGTCAAAAATTCCTTCATTCTCTTCTCCTGCTGAAATTACTATGCCTGCTATTATATCAAATTTCAGGGTAAAGCAAAAACCTGCTTGGAGAGCAGGTTAGAGAACTTAATTCTTAGCTTGGAGTTCTTCTACAACCTTGGCTAGGTTCATAGAGTTAGAGCCTTTGAGCAAGATTTGATCGTGCTCGCCCAGGCTTTCTTTGATTTGCTTGACCATAGCGTCAAATTGGTCTTCGTTAGCTGTTTTCTTGAAATAATAAACATGACCAAGTGGGAACATTTGACTAGCAAGTTGTGACAATTCTGCAATGTCTTCACCGTAGAAAATCACCGTATCAATAGCATCTGGTGTCAGGCTGAGAATCATCTGTGTGTGAAGTTGCACAGACTGTTCACCGAGCTCTTTCATATCAGCTAGGACAGCGATCTTCTTGCCTCCTTCATTCTTAGGAATGGCTGAGAAGGTCTCCAAAATGAGCTTCATGGCTGTTGGATTAGCATTGTAAACGTCTGAAAAGGATATCGGCACCGTTGGCTGCTTTTTTCCATTCGGTACGGTTTTTTGTAAGCTGCAAGTTGGCAAGAGCTGAGAGGATATTTTCCTCAGTTACACCCAAGTGTTTAGCCACATAGGCAGCAACCATGGCATTTGTGGCATTGTATTTTCCAGTGACTGGCAAGGTAACTTGTCCGTCTAGGAAGTTTGTTGAAAAGGTGAGATGGTCCTTGAATTCTGTCAACTCAGAGACTGTAAGCTCCGCACCATCCCCAAAGCGTACCACTTCAAGATTGCTTGGCAAGAAAGGATCTACGATAGGATCACTTGGCACAAGCAAGAGGCTACCATCAGGCATACCGTCTTGCATTTGCATTTTACCTTGGGCAATCTTGTCACGGCTACCGAAGAATTCCAAATGAGCCTCTCCGATTAAGGTAACAACGGCTGTTTTTGGCTTAGCCAGGGTTGACAAGAGGTGAATGTCTCCCATGCGGTCTTGCCCCATCTCAAGGACGATTTTCTCTGTATCATCAGGCATGTGGAGGGCTGTATAAGGAAGACCAATCTCATTGTTGTAATTGCCTTGGGTTTTGTAAGTACGATAGGTTGTAGCCAAGATATCATGAATCATGTCCTTGGTTGTTGTCTTACCATTAGAACCAGTCACAGCAATAACATCAACCTCAGTCTTTTCAAGATAGTAGGCAGCTAGCTTTTGGAAAACTTCAAGAGCGTCATCAACTAGGATGTGGACTTGATTAGCTGGTAATTCTTTTTCTGTGAATGTCGCTAGGGCACCATTGTCAAAGGCTGTTTGGATAAAATCATGCCCGTCACGCGCACCTTTTAGTGGTAAAAAAGAGGTCACCCGCTGTAATCTTACGGCTATCAAACTCAATTTGGTTAATGGCAACATCGTCATAGGCTGTGACATCATTTTAGCGCCAACAACCTTGGCAATTTCATGAGGTCAGTTTCATCTTAAAATCCTCTGTTTTATTTTTACAAGTCTGGCAAGAAATATGATTTTCTTGCCTGCAATCACTCCCAATTATATCACAAATCAGGCTAGCTTTTGCTTGGAAGACGAATTTGTTACAATGGTTGATGAAAGGATTAGGCATGACAAAGAAAAAATTAATCAACCTCTCTAAGGGAGAGGAAAATATAAATAGCGACTGCCAAAGTATCGAAGAACCTAAAGGATGGCGCTTTAATTGGAGAAAAGTTATCCCACTAGAGCCAACAGCTGAATTGATTATCTTAGTGCTACTGGCACTGCTTTGGGGTGGCTTTTATTACTACAAGCACTATACGGCCAATGAAAGCAATATCTACGGACTTTGGCAATCCGAAAACCACACGCTTGCCATTTCCTATGAACACATCCGTAGACATGGTGATACGAATTGGCAAATCGTCCAAGATGGCAAAACGATAATCAATGTTGCAGATACTCGTGCCATCAAAAAGATGAACGACGGAACACTCCATATTGAGGTCTATGCTCCAGAAAATATCCTCTCAAAACTTCCTCAAAAAGGTGGTTACAATTACTTGGATATGTATGTCCGAAAGGGGAATCTCCTAACTTATGACGGTGAGTCCTACAAGCGTATCAATTCTGAAAACAAGTCCATCACTTGGAAAGATGGTTCTACCAGCCCTTATGGTGAACGGAAAACCAACCTCTCTACAATTGTTCAAACTATCTATCGTGGAATTCTAGGACTAGGCTTCTTTCTTATTATTTTAGGGGCTCGGCAAAAGAGGAGAGAAAAACTCAATGAGACACCAAACAAAGAGAAAATACGCTGACCGAAAGAAACTCAATCGAAAGTATCATTCACAAAAAGCATACCGGAAAGAACAAAAACGCAAAAGGGGATGGCGAGCACACTGGCATAAATTTACAGACCGTCTAGTCAATGTGTTTATGATATGTTTCCTACTCATGATACCGATTTTCATCGTCCATATGATTTTCTTTGATGATGGGGTTTATAAAGATGGTATCTACGGTCTGTGGCAATCTGAAAATCATCAGCTTGCCATATCATATGAAGATGGGTCAAAGGGAAGTAAGCGTGATTGGGATATTGTTCAAGATGGAAATGTCCTCATCAAAAAATGCACGTATCGATGATATTAAACGCTTAGAGGATGGGACCCTCTACATTGAAGTTTATGCTAAGGAAAGTCTGTTTTCAGACCTTCCCACAAAGAACGGCTACAATTATTTGAATATGTATGTCCGTAAAGACGATTACTTGACCTATGATGGCGAATCCTACAAACTAATTGATGATGAAAACAAGAGTATTACCTGGAAAGATGGTTCAAAATCCCCTTACGGTCAACGAATAACCTTGTTTGATCGTCTGGAACCTTATATCGTATTTGGAATGTTTGGAAGCTTGCTTATATATGTCCTTTTCGTTGAATGGAAAATCAAAAGAAAATATAAAACAAGAAAAACCATCCCTGCTTCTAGCTAAGCTAGATAGTGATATGATACCTCTTAAGTAGACAAGGTAAATACCTAAAATCTACTTAAGAGGTATTTTTATGTCTAGAAGAGAAAGATTCACCCCATACGAGAAAGAACAAGCTTGTCTCGATTATATTAATGGA
>ENA-OQBV01001013-OQBV01001013.1-human-gut-metagenome-genome-assembly--contig:-NODE-1013-length-14873-cov-6.030178_pt1 | contig 14873 bp, 9 predicted proteins | sample MGYA00242750_ERZ504559 | MGnify/ENA primary metagenome ERZ504559 (study PRJEB26092, sample SAMD00036230) | human gut metagenome | host: Homo sapiens | study: EMG produced TPA metagenomics assembly of...
GGAAACCGAAACGGTTTCGCTGAAAGAGAATTCTGGTGAAAAAAAAGCCCGGGCGGTTGATCCGCACCCGGGGCTTTTTCGTGCCCTGAACCATCTGGGAGGACTGAAAAAGGTCAGCAGCCGCATCCACAGTTATTGCTGTTGCCGCATCCACAGCCGTTGTTGTTCCATCCGCCGCAGCAGAACAGAAGAATCAGAACAAGCCAGCAGTCGGAATTGCAGCCATTGTTGTTGTTTCCGCATCCACATCCGCCGCAGCAGGAGAGGAGAAGCAGAATCCAGATAATACTGCAGCCATTGTTTCCGAACAGGTTGTTGTTGGAAACACCGCATCCATTATCGCAGCCACAGCCGTTGTCACATCCGCATCCACAGTTTGTAGCAGCTAAATCACTCATGTTTGTTCCTCCAAAGGAATCATTTTGCTTACAATTCATGATATGAAAAACTGCCGGGCGGGGTTACTCTTAAAGAGAAAAATTCAAAGACCCTACAGACTGCGTCCCTGAAAATCAAAAAGCTCTTTCACCGGAATGTCAAGTGCCTCAGCGATATCGAACAGAAGATTCAACGAAATAGAGGTTTTTGTATTTGGCGCTTCGATGTTGCTCATATGGGTACGACTGATATGTACCGCCTCGGCAAGTTCGGCCTGCGTCATTCCTTTTGCTCTTCGGTAGTAGGCAATCGTAAGTCCAAGAAGGCGAAGATCGTTCAAGCGTTCGTAATTCATAGTCAGGAATCCCCCTTTTAGTTTTATAAATATAATGATAATACGTAATGATACAACGGAAAACAATCAAAAACAAGGCAGTTGCACATTAAAAGTTTGCATCAACAAACGGATATACCATAGAAGCAAACCTGTGAGCGGGAAAATCAGTTTGTCATAAGGCTTGTGAAGCTTTGATATAACTGTAATCGGCCATATCCCCATTCTCTGCTCGGATACGTAATAGTATCAGTTCGGTCTGCACCGCGGATCAGGTAGTTTTTTACCTCCTGTGCCGTGAAATAGCGGGCGGGAGTGCGCTGGATGCCCCATTGCAGAAAAAGAGCAGCGGCGCCGGATGTAATGGCGGCGGACGCACTCGAACCGCTGAAGCTTACATAGGAGCCGGCCGGTCCCGGTCCGGTAACGGAGACGCCGGGAGCGGCAAAGTCGGGCTTGATTTCACCAAGCCGGGTAAAGCCGCGGCCGGATTCCGGGGAAAAACTGTTGTTTGCTGCCTGATACGTGGAGGGAGAAAGAACAGGAACCGTGGCAGAAGGTGTCGTCAGTGTCGTGTACGGATCCGGTTCCAGAAATGTCACATCGGAGGTGGAAAATCCGGTGATCGGGAGCCAGATGTGGAAATCCGGCGGCGATGGAAAAGCGCGGTAAACCTGAAGCGTCCAGATACCGGGGGTCGGATCCAGCATGCGGATCAGAATGAGCTGGCTGCCGGTCGTGGCCTGGACCACTTCGTAGTTGACGTAGATCACGGTGCGCTCCAGAACGAAGGTGATCCGCTGTTCCTGATTCAAAGAGACGGGAATCCGCGGAATCGTCTCGCCGCCGGGAGAGCGGAAACCGACAGAAAAAAGCTGTGGAGCCTGTCCCCAGAGTTCCAGGGTGAAACCGCGGTTTCCTTCAGAAACGAGAAACTCTACATTTTTCGGGGTGTAAGTTTCGGATACAGAGCCATAATAATGGTGTGATGCATTTCCTTCGTTGCCGGTCGCGCAGACGGGGATCACACCAGGCGTGTTGCCGTAGCGCGCCAAGGTCAGAGAAACGGGGAGCGTGCCGGAGTGGCTGCCCTGATTCGTCCCGAGTGCCAGACAGAGGACGAGCGGTTTTCCTTCCGCAGCTGCGGTTTCATTCAGAAAGTGCATGGCGGAGAGCAGGTCATCTTCCTCGAAGACGGGAGCATTGGAGGACACAAGATAAAAATCTTTCAGATTCTGTTTGGCGGGTTTTAATTTAACAACGGCAAAATCTGCCTCCGGTGCGACGCCGAGAAATCCGGCGGAGGCATCCGGGGTACCGCCGGCCACGCCTGCGACATACGTGCCGTGCCCGTCGGGATCGGTGACTGGAACAAGGGAGAGTGGATCGCTGCTTTCAAGTGCCGCGTCGAGATCGGACTTGGTATAGAGACTGCCGTAAGGAAACTGCGCCGGCGGCGTTCCCGTCCGGTCCGTCTGATCCCAGACGGCGAGAATCCGGCTCTGTCCGTTGGCATGCAGAAATGCGGGGTGGCGGTAATCAATGCCGGTGTCCAGAAAACCGAAGATTACATTTTTGCCTGTATATCCGCCGCCGTAGAGATTCTGCGTCTGGACAATCCCGGAGACTTCCAGTGAGAGCGTGGAGAGCGGCGTAAAAAGTTTTGGAAGCCCGGTAAAGGGAACTGCGCCGAAGAGATTTTCCGGCAGCAGACTCCGCTCGAGAAAGAGAACGGAATACTGCGGGTTCAGCGTAAGAAGAGCACTTGATTCCGGAAACAGCATCTGGTACCGCTCGGACTGTGCCACGTAATTCTGGATCAGAATGTTGATGTAATCGTTGGAATAAATGATGTCTGTAAGATCCATGAAGAGATCCTTTGTTTTTGATGCTATTGTATGCAAACATTACGTCAAAGTATGCATGAAACAAAAAAGCCCCCTTACCTGACGCAGTGTCTGCGCGGTAAGGGGGACGAAATAGAATTAGCTTTCGAGAAGAGCGCTGATATCCTGTTTCGGTACTTCCATTGGGTAATGGCTGTCGAAGCATGCACGGCAGATCGGCAGATCGCCGACCATGTTCTGGAGTTCCTCGATCGGCATGTAGCCAAGAGAGTCGGCTCCGATCTGCTGGCGGATCTCCTCCGTGGAGTGAGAGCTTGCGATCAGCTGTTTGTTCGAAGGAACATCGGTGCCGAAATAGCACGGATACAGGAACGGCGGAGAGCTGATACGGACATGGACTTCGGTCGCGCCGGCTTTGCGAAGCATCGTGATCAGGTTGGAAATCGTTGTTCCACGGACAATGGAGTCGTCGACGAGCACGATCCGTTTTCCTTTTACAACAGATTCGAGAACGCTCAGCTTGATTTTGACGCTGGATTCCCGTTCCTTCTGGGTCGGCTTGATGAAGGTACGGCCGACATAGCTGTTTTTGTGGAACGCAAGACCGAACGGGATGCCGGATTCTTCGGAATAGCCCTTTGCGGAGGCAAGTCCGGAGTCCGGGACACCACAGACGAGGTCTGCGTCAACCGGGTAGGTCTTTGCGAGAGTTGCACCGCCGCGGATTCTGGCCTCGTAGACACTGATATTGTCTATTTTGCTGTCGAGGCGGGCAAAATAAATATATTCAAAAATACAATGCGCTTTTTTTACGTCAACCGGCATAAATTCGGATTTCAGATTTCCGGTTTTGTCAAACGTTACAATTTCTCCCGGAGCGACATCGCGGACGAATTCGGCGCCGATCGAAGTGAGGGCGCAGCTTTCCGAGGCGAGAACCCAGGCGTTGTCCCGCTTTCCGATGCAGAGCGGTTTTAAGCCATATGGGTCGCGCACGCCGATGAGTTTTCTCGGGCTCATGATGACAAGGGCATAGGCGCCGCGGATTTCTTTTACCGTGCGCAGAATCGCTTCTTCTACCGTTTTGGAATGAACGCGTTCCCGCGCAATGCCGTAGGCGATGATTTCAGAGTCAATCGAAGTGTGAAAAATTGCGCCGGTGTTTTCCATCTGCTCGCGCAGTTCCATAGCGTTGACCAGATTTCCGTTGTGCGAAAGGGAAAGGGAGCCTTTCAGATAATTCAGAACGAGCGGCTGTGCATTCTCTACTGTAGTGGAACCGGTGGTAGAGTACCGGACATGGCCGATGCCGATATTGCCGGACAGCTCTTCTAATTTGGATTCTTTGAAAACTTCGTTGACAAGGCCAAGGCCTTTGTAGGATTTCACATGGCCCTTTGGACCGCTGGTGTCAGAGACGGCAATTCCGCAGGACTCCTGTCCTCTGTGCTGCAGGGCGGAAAGGCCATAGTAGATCGAAGGACTGACGTCGGCACCATCCAGATCGTAAATGCCGAAAACACCACATTCCTCCCGGAGGCCGGTATCATAACAATTGTTTGACGATGGCTGCATAGGTATTCTCCTTTTTTCAGTTGTAGACCTGCATGTTTTAAAAACATTGATTATCATACTCATTTTTGCGGATGATGTCAAGAAAATCGTGATATGTATAAAATATGGTGCAGAAATTTAGGATTTCGTGGAAAATGTCGAAAATAATAAAAAATAGTAAAAAAAAGTTGCAGGAAATTCGAGATGTGTTATAATCGTTTTTGATTTTGAATGAAAGCCCCGGACAGCAGCTATGAATGAGCCATGCTTGCATGAGCGAATTCATAGATATTGGGCGGGCAAGACGACATGAGTAAGTAGGGCGATAGCCCGGATTACGAATGTTGTCAGCAGTTACGGGAGCGACGCAGGCGCGGAGTAACTGGCTTTCATCATAGAGATGTCGCCGGCAGGCGACATTTCCTTTTAGAGAAACTTGTGACGGAAAAGAAAATATCAGAAGAGAAAAGCAGGAGGAAATCAATATGGCAGTAAAATATGTCTTTGTGACAGGCGGAGTAGTCTCCGGCCTTGGAAAGGGAATCACGGCGGCGTCCCTTGGACGGCTTTTAAAAGCCCGAGGATACAAAGTGACGATGCAGAAATTTGACCCGTACATCAACGTTGACCCGGGTACGATGAACCCGATTCAGCACGGCGAGGTTTTCGTTACCGATGATGGCACAGAGACAGACCTCGATCTCGGCCACTACGAGCGTTTCATCGACGAGAGCCTGGATAAAAATTCCAACGTGACGACCGGAAAAGTATACTGGTCTGTTCTGCAGAAAGAACGCCACGGTGATTTCGGCGGAGGCACCGTACAGGTCATTCCGCACATTACAAACGAAATCAAGAGCCGTTTCTACCGCGGAAAAGAAGTAGACGAGGAGCGTATTGCCATCATTGAGGTCGGCGGAACCGTCGGCGATATCGAGAGCCAGCCGTTTTTGGAGGCAATCCGCCAGTTCCAGCATGACGTCGGACACGAGAACGCCATTCTGATCCACGTTACCCTGATTCCATATCTGAAAGCTTCCGGTGAAATGAAAACAAAACCGACGCAGGCGAGCGTAAAAGAGCTGCAGGGAATCGGTATTCAGCCGGATGTCATCGTATGTCGGTCCGAGCATCCGCTGACCACCGAGATCAAAGATAAAATTGCTCTGTTCTGCAACGTTCCGTCAAGCCATGTTCTGCAGAACCTGGACGTGGAGTATCTGTATGAAGCTCCGCTTGCCATGGAGAAAGAGAACCTGGCGCAGGTTGTCTGCGAGAGCCTTCACCTTCCATGCCCGGAACCGGATCTGTCCGACTGGACCCATATGGTAGAAGCACTCCGCCATCCGAACAAAGAGGTGACGATTGCGCTCGTCGGAAAGTATATCCAGCTGCATGATGCATACCTGAGCGTTGTTGAGGCATTAAAACACGGCGGAATTGCAAGCCATGCAAACGTACACCTGAAATGGGTGGATTCCGAGCTGGTAACCGAGGAGAACGTGGCAGAGTATCTGAGCGATGTGGACGGTGTTCTGGTACCGGGCGGATTCGGAAACCGCGGTATCGAAGGCATGATCACAGCGATTCGATATGCAAGAGAGAACAAGATTCCGTTCCTCGGCCTCTGCCTCGGCATGCAGCTGACGATTGTTGAATATGCAAGAAACGTTCTCGGTTACCACGACGCACACAGCATCGAGATGAACCCGAACACCATGCACCCGGTGATCGCACTGATGCCGGATCAGGATGGAATCGAGGATATCGGCGGTACGTTACGTCTCGGCGCATATCCATGCGTCCTGGCAGACGGATCGAAAGCACAGGAGCTGTACGGTGAGAAAGAGATTTCCGAGCGTCACCGCCACCGCTATGAAGTAAACAACGATTTTCCGGAAAGCACTGACCGAAAACGGCATGGTTCTCTCCGGTGTTTCTCCGGACGGAAGAATCGTTGAGATGGTAGAACTTTCAGATCATCCGTTCTACATCGCAACGCAGGCACATCCGGAGTTCAAATCCCGTCCGAACCGTCCGCATCCGCTGTTCCGCGGCCTGATCGCAGCAAGCAGCCGAGTACCATGCGGCAAAATAAATCGATAAATGGTATGAAAAAATTAGGTAAAATGCAGTAATAACCTAAGAAAGTTAAGAAAAAATATAAAAAAATTATATAAAAATTAAATTTGCTCTTTACAGGACGAAAAAAATAGAGTATAGTAAGGGCAATCCAGAAAGAACGGCGGGGAACAAAAAGATTCCCCTCCATTCTTTTTCAGAAAAGACAAAGGATAACCGAAAATAAGGAAAGTAAAGGAAGGGAAGCCGTATGACACAGAGCAAAGAGCGTGTCATGGAGGAAGAAGGGCTGTACCGTTCTTCCTTTGAACACGACAACTGCGGTATCGGAGCCGTCGTGAATATCAAAGGTGAAAAATCCCATGCGACCGTAGAAAACGCATTAAAAATCGTAGAAAATCTTGAACATAGAGCCGGCAAAGACGCCGAGGGTAAAACAGGAGACGGAGTAGGAATCTTGTTGCAGATATCGCACAAATTCTTTTCCAAAGCCTGTTCGACCCTCGGTTTTTCATTAGGCGGAGAACGGGAATACGGCGTCGGCGTATTCTTCTTCCCACAAAATGAGCTGAAACGGAACCAGGCAAAAAAGATGTTTGAGATCATCGTGGAAAAAGAGGGACTGGAACTCCTTGGATGGAGAACCGTGCCGACCGTTCCGGAAGTTCTCGGCCATAAGGCAAGAGAGTGTATGCCTTACATCATGCAGGCATTCATCAAAAAACCGGAGGATGTGGAAAAGGGAATCGCTTTCGACCGTCGTCTGTACGTCGTACGCCGTGTTTTCGAACAGAGCAACGACAACACCTACGTGCCATCCCTTTCCAGCCGTACCATCGTATACAAAGGTATGTTCCTCGTAGGACAGCTCCGCACCTTCTTCCGCGATCTGCAGGATGTCGATTATGAATCTGCAATCGCCATGGTGCATTCCCGGTTCAGCACGAACACGAACCCAAGCTGGGAGAGAGCCCATCCGAACCGTTTCATCGTACACAACGGCGAGATCAACACCATCCGCGGAAACGCCGACAAGATGCTGGCCCGTGAGGAGACGATGTCCTCCCCGATGCTGCAGGATGAACTGCACAAGGTTCTGCCGGTTGTCAACACCCAGGGTTCTGACTCTGCAATGCTCGACAACACACTCGAGTTCCTGACCATGAGCGGTATGGATCTTCCGCTGGCTGTCATGATCACGATCCCGGAGCCGTGGGCAAACAACGATACGATTTCCCAGGAGAAACGTGATTTCTATCAGTATTATGCAACGATGATGGAGCCGTGGGACGGACCGGCATCGATCCTGTTCTCCGACGGAGATGTGATGGGAGCAGTGCTCGACCGCAACGGTCTTCGTCCTTCCCGTTACTACATCACTAACGATGGATTTCTGATCCTCTCCTCTGAGGTCGGTGTTCTGGAAGTTCCGGAAGAAAAAATCGTCTTAAAAGAGCGTCTCCATCCGGGCAAAATGCTTCTCGTCAACACCGTACAGGGAAAAGTCTTAAACGATGAGGAAGTCAAAGAATATTATGCAAAGAAACAGCCGTACGGCGAATGGCTCGACAGTTATCTGGTACAGTTAAAGGATATCAAAATCCCGAATCTGCCGGTCGAAGAGTACACGAAAGAAGAGCGGATGCGCCTGCAGAAAGCGTTCGGCTACACCTACGAGGAGTACCGTTCCTCCATCGGAAAGATGGCATTAAACGGTGTCGAGGCAACCGCTTCGATGGGTATCGATACCCCGCTTGCCGTTCTCTCCCATGAGCATCAGCCGCTGTTCAACTATTTCAAACAGCTCTTCGCACAGGTAACGAACCCGCCGATCGACTGCATCCGTGAGGAGATCGTAACTTCCACAAGCGTTTACGTCGGACGTGACGGAAACCTGCTTGAGGAGGAGCCGAAGAACTGCCAGGTATTAAAGATCAACAATCCGATCCTGACCAATACCGATATGCTGAAGATCAAGAACATGAAAGTCGAAGGCTTCAAGGCAGTGACTGTTCCGATCACCTACTACAAGAGCGCACCGCTTGACCGTGCGATGGACCGCCTTTTCGTCGAGGTTGACCGTGCACACCGGGCAGGAGCCAACATCCTGATTCTCTCTGACCGCGGCGTCGATGAGAACCATGTGGCGATTCCATCCCTCCTGGCTGTATCTGCGGTTCATCAGCATCTGGTAAAAACGAAAAAGAGAACTTCTCTTGCGATTATTCTGGAGTCCGGCGAGCCGCGCGAGGTGCACCATTTCGCAACACTGCTCGGCTACGGTGCCTGCGCAATCAACCCGTATCTGGCACTCGACACGATCCATGAGCTGATCGAAGAGGGCATGATCAAGAAAGATTACTACGCAGCCGTTGAAGATTACAACCACGCGGTCATCTCTGGTATCGTAAAAATCGCAGCGAAGATGGGTATCTCCACGATCCAGTCGTATCAGGGTTCCCAGATCTTCGAGGCCATCGGTATCTCAGCAGATGTCATCGACAAATACTTCACCGGTACGGTCAGCCGTGTCGGCGGTATTACCCTGGAAGACATTGCAAAAGATGTCGATGAGCGTCATTCCCAGGCATTCGATCCGCTGGAGCTGTCTACCGATCTGACACTGGACAGTATCGGCCGTCATAAATCGAGAAGCCAGGGCGAGGAGCACCGCTACAATCCGCGCACCATTCATACACTGCAGGAGTCCACAAGACGCGGCGACTACAAGATGTTCAAAGAATACACAGCAATGGTCGACAGCGAGGAGAGCGGCTATCTGCGGAGCCTGATGGACTTCGATTATCCGGAGCAGGGCGTTCCGCTCGAAGAAGTCGAGAGCGTAGATTCTATCGTAAAACGATTCAAAACAGGTGCGATGTCCTACGGTTCTATTTCCCAGGAGGCACATGAGACACTGGCAATTGCCATGAACCGTCTGCATGGAAAATCCAACACTGGTGAGGGCGGTGAGAGTGATGACCGTCTCGAATCCCCGGAGAGATGCTCCGCGATCAAACAGGTAGCATCGGGAAGATTCGGCGTTACCAGCAAATACCTTGTCAGTGCAAAAGAGATCCAGATCAAGATGGCCCAGGGTGCAAAACCGGGCGAGGGCGGCCACTTACCGGCCGGAAAGGTTTACCCGTGGATTGCAAAAACACGTCACTCCACACCGGGTGTATCCCTGATTTCCCCGCCGCCGCACCACGACATCTACTCCATCGAGGACCTTGCACAGCTGATTTATGACCTGAAAAACTCGAATGTGAATGCAAGAATCTCCGTTAAACTGGTATCCGAAGCAGGTGTTGGTACTGTCGCAGCCGGTGTTGCAAAAGCCGGAGCACAGGTTATCCTGATTTCCGGATATGATGGAGGAACGGGAGCAGCACCGAGAAGTTCCATCCACAATGCAGGACTTCCATGGGAGTTAGGCCTTGCCGAGACCCATCAGACGCTGATCAAAAACGGCCTCCGCAACCGTGTCATGATCGAGACCGATGGTAAGCTGATGAGCGGCCGTGACGTTGTGATTGCAGCACTCCTTGGCGCCGAGGAATTCGGTTTTGCGACCGCACCGCTTGTAACGATGGGATGCGTTATGATGCGTGTCTGCAACCTCGATACCTGCCCGATGGGTATTGCAACCCAGAACCCGGAGCTGCGCAAACGTTTCCGCGGCAAACCGGAGTACGTCATCAACTTCATGCGCTTCATCGCAGAAGAGATGCGGGAATACATGGCAAAACTTGGCTTCCGCACCGTTGACGAGATGGTCGGCCGTTCCGACCTCTTAAAGAGAAATGATAAAGTGACGAATGAGCACGCAGACCGCGTAGACTTAAGCCAGATCCTGAACAATCCGTTTGCAAAAGCAGGCGAGAAGGTAACGTTCGATCCGAAAGATGTTTACGACTTCAAACTTGGCGCAACCCTGGATGAGAAGGTACTCTTAAAGAAATTCGGTCCGGCAATGGATAAGAAAGAGAAGAAGACCGTCAAAGTCGAGATCACCAACACCGATCGTACCGTGGGAACGATTCTTGGTGCCGAGATCACCAGAAAATTCGGCACCTCTCTGGAGCCGGATACGTACACCGTACAGTGCAAGGGTGCCGGCGGACAGAGCTTCGGAGCATTTATTCCAAAAGGACTGACCCTGGAACTTGAGGGTGATTCGAACGATTACTTCGGAAAAGGCCTCTCCGGCGGAAAACTGGTTGTCTACCCGCCGAAAGCAAGAAAGTATAAACCGGAAGAAAACATCATCGTCGGAAACGTTGCCCTCTACGGCGCAACGAGCGGTGAGGCGTACATCAACGGTATCGCAGGAGAGCGTTTCTGTGTCAGAAACTCCGGTGCTTACGCCGTTGTCGAGGGTGTCGGTGAGCATGGATGCGAGTATATGACCGGCGGCCGTGTCGTTGTCCTCGGCGCAACCGGAAAGAACTTTGCAGCCGGCATGAGCGGCGGTATCGCTTATGTCCTGGATGAAAAGAGCAACCTGTACCGCAATTTGAACAAGGAAATGATTTCGATTGAACTGGTAGAAAGCAAATACGATATTGCAGAGCTGAAAAACATGATTGAAAAACACGTCGCACACACCGGCTCTGAAAAAGGCAAAGAAATTCTCACACACTTTGACGAATATCTGCCGAAATTCAAGAAGATCATTCCGAATGACTATAAGCGCATGATGATGCTGAGTGCCCAGATGGAAGACAAGGGCCTTAGCAGCGAACAGGCACAGATTGAAGCATTTTACGAAAGCATGCGTAAGTAGGAGGAAGAAGAATTATGGGTAAGCCAACTGGATTTATGGAATATCAGCGCAAGACGGGAAACACCGTTGCCCCGCTTGAGCGTATCAAAAACTTTAAGGAATTTCATCTGCAGCTCCCGAAAAAGGAGCAGCAGATGCAGGCTGCCCGCTGTATGGCATGCGGTGTACCGTTCTGCCAGGCGGGAACCATGATTGCGGGAATGGCCTCCGGCTGTCCGCTGCAGAACCTCGTTCCGGAGTGGAATGACCTTGTGTATCTTGGAAACTATGAGCAGGCATACCGCCGCCTCACCAAGACAAACTGTTTTCCGGAATTTACCTCCCGTGTCTGCCCGGCACTCTGCGAAGCAGCCTGTACATGCAACGTAAACGGAGACCCGGTCTGCACGAAGGAAAATGAACGCGCGATCATCGAAAACGCATGGGCAACCGGCCTGATTACGCCGCAGCCGCCGAAAGTGCGCACCGGAAAACGCGTTGCCGTTGTAGGAAGCGGTCCTTCCGGCCTTGCAGCAGCGATGCAGCTCAACCGCCGCGGCCATTCTGTTACGGTCTTTGAACGCCGCGACCGCGTGGGCGGACTTTTACGCTACGGAATTCCGAACATGAAACTCGATAAGAGCGTCATCGACCGCCGTGTGGATCTGATGAAGGCCGAGGGCATCGAGTTTGTGACGAATGCTGATATCGGAAAAGATGTAAAAGCTGACAAACTCTTAAAAGAATTTGACCGTGTCCTGCTCTGCTGCGGTGCGGCAAATCCAAGAGATATCAAGGCAGAGGGAAGAGATGCAAAGGGCATCTACTTTGCTGTCGATTTCCTGACTTCCGTAACGAAGAGTCTTCTGGATTCCAATTTTGAGGATCATGCCTACATCGATGCAAAGGGCAAACACGTTGTTGTCATCGGAGGCGGCGACACCGGTAATGACTGTGTCGGAACTTCCATCCGTCTCGGTGCCAAATCTGTGACACAGCTTGAGATGATGCCGAAAGCACCGGATCAGCGTGCCGAGAACAATCCGTGGCCGGAGTGGCCGAAGATCTGCAAGACGGATTACGGCCAGGAAGAGGCAATCGCCGTATTCGGCCATGATCCGCGGATTTACCAGACAACCGTAACGGAATTTATCAAAAACAAAAAAGGTGAAGTCTGCCAAATCAAGACCGTAAAACTGACACCGAAAAAAGATGAGAAATCCGGCCGCATGATGATGGTTCCGGTTGAGGGAACCGAAGAGATTCTCCCGGCAGATCTCGTTCTTATTGCAGCAGGCTTTTTAGGATCCCAGAAATATGTGACCGATGCATTTAAAGTGGAAGTTAACCAGCGCACCAACGTGAAGACAGATGACGGAAAATACCAGACAACAAAAGAAAATGTCTTCACCGCAGGCGATATGCACCGCGGCCAGTCCCTGGTCGTATGGGCGATCCGCGAGGGACGCGAGGCAGCAAAGGCAGTCGATGAATCCCTGATGGGATACACGAATCTCTAAGTTTTTCTTGACAAAACACGCGAAAAACTGCTATAATATGCCCAAAACAAGGGTGTTTTTACGCAAGGTGTCTTTCTGCCCTGCCGCGTGAAAGCACCCTTTTCGTTTAGAATCGTCTTTGATAAAGGAGAGAATCGATATGGCAAAGTATACGAAGGAAGCGATCCTTCAGATGGCGGAGGAAGAAGATGTTGAATTTATCCGCCTGCAGTTTACCGATATGTTTGGAATGATGAAAAATATGGCCATCACCGCCGGACAGCTGGAAAAAGCCCTGAATAATCAGTGCGTTTTCGATGGCTCTTCGTTCGAAGGATTTGTCACCATCGAGGAAGCAGACATGTTTCTGCACCCGGATCTCGACACCTTTGCAATACTTCCGTGGCGTCCGCAGCAAGGAAAGGTTGCAAGATTGATCTGTGATGTGTATGATAGAGAGGGGAATCTTTATGCAAAGAGTTCCCGGACCATCCTTCAGAAGGTAATTTCCGAAGCGAAAGCGATGGGCTATGAGTTTGAAATCTCACCGGAGTGTGAATTTTTCCTGTTCCACACCGATGAGGACGGCGGTGCAACGAGTGTAACGCACGACAAAGGCGGTTATCTGGATCTTGGACCGCTGGACCTGGGAGAAAACGCGCGGCGCGATATGGTGCTGACCCTCGAAGAAATGGGAATCGACGTTGAGTCTTCCTTCCACGAGGTAGCGGCAGGCCAGCACGAACTGGATTTCTGTCCGGCTGCAGCACTTCGGACGGCAGATCAGCTGATGACTGCCAAATTTGCTATCCGTACGATTGCAAAACGTCATGGCCTTCACGCAACCTTTATGCCAAAACCAAAAACCGGAGTTCACGGATCGGGTCTTCATCTTTCCTTCTCCCTGTTTCAGAAGGGAAAAGATGTGTTTGCCGACAAATCCGATGAATACGGGCTCAGCAAAGAGGCATATTACTTTATGGGCGGACTGATGAAACACATCAGCGGAATCGCAGCGATTACCAATCCGCTTGTAAACTCCTACAAACGTCTGACACCGGGATACGGTGCACCGATCTACGTGGCATGGTCTGCAAAGAACAGAAGCCCGCTGATCCGCATTCCGCTGACGGGAGACGGCATCATGGCCATTGAGCTTCGATGCCCGGATTCGGCAGCCAATCCGTACCTGGCACTTGCTGTCTGCATGGCAGCAGGACTTGACGGTATCAAACAGAAAATCGTTCCGCCGTCCCCGGTGGACCGCAATATTTCCGATCTGACAGAAGAAGAACGAAACGCGATGCAGATCACCCTTCTCCCGGGAAGCCTTGGAGAAGCGGTCGCAGAGTTAAAGAAAGACGATTTTCTGTGTCAGGTGCTCGGCCAGGAATTTGTGGATGGATATATCAATGCCAAAGAAGAAGAGTGGCATGAGTATCTCCGCCAGGTATCCGACTGGGAGACCGAGAAATATCTGTACCGTATTTAGACGACGAAGGGGCCTGAAAATGCATGAGCAGCATAGTGATAGTACTTCCCAAAATAGAAGATGGAAAGCGCATCCGGGATATTCTGGCAAAAAGAGGATATGAAATCGATGCTGTCTGTTCGACAGCGGCAGCGGCGCTCGGAGAGATGAACAACTTAAACGGCGGTATCGTCATCTGCGGCTACAAGCTCCCGGATATGTTTTTTACGGATCTGAATGAGTGTATGCCGTCCGGCTTCCAGATGCTTCTGATTGCATCGAGCCGCGCATTAAGTGCGGTGGAGGGAACCGGAATCATGGCGGTTACGATGCCGCTTTCCGTGTACGAGCTGGTCAATACACTGGAGATGATGCTGCAGAGTGCGGCACGGCGCAGAAAGAAAGAGCGGGCAAAGCCCAAGGTGCGCAGCGCCGAGGAACAGCACATCATCGATCGTGCAAAAAGCCTTCTGATCGAACGAAATCACATGACCGAGTCGGAGGCCCATCGCTACATGCAGAAATGCAGCATGGACAGCGGCACCAATCTGGTTGAAACGGCACAGATGGTGCTGACGCTTTTGACAGAGTAAGAAAAAGTGAAAAGGAGCGACATAATAATGTTCAAAATCAATGACAATTATCTGAAATTGCCGGGAAGCTATCTGTTTTCCACAATTGCAAAAAAAAGTTGCAGCTTACACCGAGGCAAATCCGGACGCGAAAATCATCCGTCTTGGAATCGGCGACGTAACCCAGCCGATCGCACCGGCGATCATTGAAAAGCTGCACGGAGCAGTGGATGAGATGGGACACGCAGAGACCTTCCACGGATATGCACCAGATCTTGGATATGCTTTCCTTCGCGATACCATCGCAAAAAATGATTATCAGGACAGAGGATGCGATATCTCATCTGATGAAATTTTTGTATCGGACG
>ENA-OQBV01001016-OQBV01001016.1-human-gut-metagenome-genome-assembly--contig:-NODE-1016-length-14872-cov-2.589759_pt1 | contig 14872 bp, 15 predicted proteins | sample MGYA00242750_ERZ504559 | MGnify/ENA primary metagenome ERZ504559 (study PRJEB26092, sample SAMD00036230) | human gut metagenome | host: Homo sapiens | study: EMG produced TPA metagenomics assembly of...
AAACAAAAAATAAGAAAAAAGAACATTTTTCCCCAATAATAAGCCACTCTTATTCTGATTAAAATAACGTACTTTGCAGCAAATTTAAGAGAACAATGACAAACAAGCTATTATTCTTTGTCCTACTGGCCCTCTGTTTCAGTGGCTGTGACATGCTGGAAACCCATCCATACGATGTACATATTACAGGAGAAAGAGAACTGAACAACAAAAACATCCAGTTGATAGAAAACAAAATGCAAGGCAAAAAAACAATCCGCTTTGCCATGATCAGTGATACCCAACGATGGTACAACTCTACCGAGGATGTTGTAAAAGCCCTCAATGCCCGTGGTGACATAGACTTTGTCATTCACGGAGGAGACCAGTCCGACTTCGGTGTCACAAAAGAATTCATATGGATGCGGGACATATTTAACAAATTCCAGATGCCCTACGTATGCCTTTTAGGCAATCACGACTGTCTGGGTACAGGTGAAGACGCATACAGGGCCATTTATGGAGATCCCAACTTCGCCTTCACAGCCGGAAATGTACGCTTTATCTGCCTCAATACCAATGCGATGGAATATGATTATTCGGAACCGGTTCCCGATTTCAACTTTATAGAAAATGAACTGAACAACCTGTCGCCTGAAATAGAAAAAACGGTATTCGCAATGCACGTAAAACCTTTTGAATTTGTATTCAACAACAATGTAGCAAAAATCTTCCAACTATACGTCAACCAGTTCCCCAAAGTCCAGTTCTGTCTTTACGGCCATGAACACAAATTCGCAGTAGATGATCTATTCAACGACGGAGTTCTGTATTTCCAATGCCCCTGCATAGATAAACGCATCTACTTATTATTCACCATTAAAGAAGATGGAACCTACGATTATGAAACAGTTGAATTTTAAAAAGATATTTCTGAACCTATTGTGGCCACTATTGCCTTTTACGGCACAAGCCCAAGAAAATAATACACTTTACTCCATCTTATCCAAAGACAGCATACTTGTCCCCTCTCCTTCCGTTCAAAACCAAGAGGAAGATATTGTAACCCAAATGCCAAACCGGCACCATAAATACGACAAGCGCGTACACCGTTACAGGCGTGCGTGGGAAGCTTTGATCCCCCACCCACACCAAATTACAGTACGCCGGTGGAATGGGCCTGTTATCCTGGGGCATAGGCTGGGATTATGGAAAAAGAGGCCAATGGGGAAACCGATCTTCTTTTGGGCTTCATCCCCCGCTACTCATCCAAACATTTCAAGATGACCATGACCTTGAAACAGAATTATATCCCCGTGGAGTATCTGGCTGGGCAAAGACTTATCGCTGGAACCGCTGACTACCCGGAATCTATTTCAACACCGTATTCAGCGATGATTTCTGGACAAGCGAACCCGAGCGCTATCCCCGTGGATACTACGGATTTTCCACCCGTATCCGCACCCATATCTTTCTGGGACAACGCGTCCGTTTCGACGTGCCCGAAAAGTACCGGAAGTTCTCTAAAAGTATCACCGCATTCTACGAAATCAGCACATGCGATTTATACGTTGCCAGTGCGTTCAACAACAGTTATTTGAAACCCGATGACTATCTGAGACTATCATTTGGATTGAAATTTCAGATATTCTAATCAAATCATGAGGATGTTTCTCTATTTTTTCACTATTTTTTGGGCATTTATTATGATAAATTTCAAAAATAATAACATAGAGAAACATGAAACAGAAGAAGAAAAATCGGTTGGATTGCCCGATAACGCGTTCCGACCTCTGAAACCGGGGGAACAATATCACCCCATCATGTCACCAAACAAAAAATATCCCGAAGTAAACCTATGGTCTGTGCTATGGGGTATCGCCATGGCGGTATTATTCTCGGCGGCCGCAGCTTACCTGGGATTAAAAGTGGGACAGGTTTTTGAAGCCGCCATCCCTATCGCCATCATCGCCGTAGGTGTATCGGGAGCCGCCAAGCGTAAAAACGCGTTAGGTGAGAATGTCATCATCCAATCCATCGGTGCCTGTTCGGGAGTCATAGTGGCAGGAGCCATCTTCACATTGCCCGCCCTTTATATATTGCAGGACAAATACCCCGAAATGACAGTCAACTTCTTTCAGATGTTTGTCAGCTCACTGCTGGGAGGTATTCTGGGAATCCTGTTCCTCATCCCCTTCCGTAAATATTTCGTCAGCGACAAACATGGCGAATATCCCTTCCCCGAAGCCACTGCCAGTACGCAAGTGCTTGTTTCCGGCGAGAAAGGCGGAAGCCAGGCAAAGCCATTGCTTTTTGCAGGGCTAATAGGAGGTCTGTATGATTTCATTGTAGCCACATTCGGCTGGTGGAATGAAAACTTCACCACCCGCGTATGCGGCTGGGGTGAGATGGTTGCCGAAAAAGCCAAACTGGTGATGAAAATAAACACCGGTGCGGCAGTATTAGGCTTAGGCTATATTGTCGGCTTGAAATACGCGGCTATCATTTGTGCCGGTTCATTAGTGGTATGGCTGGTTATTGTTCCGGGTATGGCCCTGTTGTTCGGCGATCAAGTGCTGAATGCATGGAATCCGGCCTTGACACAAACCATTAGCGAAATGTCACCCGAACTTATATTCAAGGAATATGCCAAAAGTATCGGTATCGGTGGTATCGCCATGGCCGGTGTGATCGGTATCGTGCGCTCATGGGGCATTATAAAGAGTGCTGTGGGACTGGCCGCCAAAGAGATGGGCGGCAAGAAGGTGGAAGCAAACGTCATCCGCACGCAAAAAGACCTTTCCATGAAAGTGATCGCCTTCGGTTCCATCTTCACCATCCTGCTGATCTTACTGTTCTTCTTTTTTGATGTGATGCATGGAAATGTATTACACAGCATTGTAGCCATCCTGCTCGTAGCCGGCATTGCATTCCTGTTCACCACCGTAGCCGCCAACGCTATCGCCATAGTCGGCACTAACCCAGTATCGGGAATGACACTGATGACACTGATACTTGCCTCGGTAGTAATGGTTGCCGTTGGACTAAAAGGCGCTACCGGCATGGTTGCCGCACTGGTTATGGGTGGTGTGGTTTGTACGGCACTCTCTATGGCAGGCGGGTTCATCACAGACTTGAAAATAGGTTACTGGCTGGGCAGTACTCCTGCCAAACAGGAAACATGGAAATTCCTCGGCACACTGGTATCGGCAGCAACTGTGGGCGGCGTCATCATGATCCTGAACAAGACCTACGGCTTCTCCACCGGCGCATTGGCAGCTCCGCAGGCCAACGCGATGGCAGCCGTAATAGACCCGTTGATGAACGGTGTAGGCGCTCCCTGGCTGCTTTACGGAATAGGCGCCGTACTGGCATTGGTGCTGACCTACTTCAAAGTACCCGCACTGGCTTTTGCGCTGGGTATGTTCATTCCACTGGAATTGAACCTGCCGTTGCTGGTAGGCGGAGCGGTGAACTGGTATGTCACTACCCGCAGCAAAGACGAGGCGGTGAACGCCGAACGTGGCGAGAAGGGAACTTTGCTGGCATCCGGATTCATAGCCGGAGGCGCATTGATGGGGGTTGTCAGTGCCGCCATGCGCTTTGGCGGTATCAATCTGGTCAATGAAGAATGGCTGAGCAACCCGTTGAGCGAAGTACTGTCAATAGTCGCCTATATCCTCCTGATCATATGGCTGGTTAAAGCCAGTATGCATATCAAGAAAAAATAACCCTTTTTTCAAATACCGTGAAAATAAAAGCTATATGAAACGAATCTTACTAATGAGTTTACTTGCAATCTCTACCGCATTGTCTGCCCAGAAACCTGTAGAGTTGGAATTATGGCCCGATGGCGTCCCCAACTCCAACGGCATCACCACCCCCGAGCAGAAATTAGAGAACAACCGGATTTCCAATGTCAGCGAGCCTACCCTTACCGTTTATCCGGCAGCCAAACCGAACGGACTGGGCCCGTCGTGGCTTGTCCCCGGAGGGGGGATACATACGCCTGGCAATGAATCACGAAGGGCACGATATGGCAGACTGGTTCAACGCACAAGGCATCACATACGCCGTATTGAAATACCGTATGCCAAACGGACACCATGATGTACCGTTGAGCGACGCCCATCAGGCTATCCGGCTGATGAGAGAACACGCCAACGAATGGCATATTCAAAAAGTGGGTATCATGGGGGCCTCTGCAGGCGGACATCTGGCCAGTACGGCAGCCACCCACTATACAGCCGGAACGCATCCGGCATTTTCAGATCCTGTTTTATCCCGTCATAAGCATGGATCTGTCCAACTGCCATAAGGGCTCACGTGACAATCTTTTAGGAAAAAGCCCGTCAGAAGAGCTAGTGAGACTTTACTCCAATGAACTGCAAGTAACAGGCGACACTCCTCCCGCCTTCATCATGCATAGCAGCGATGACGGAGCTGTACCCGTCAGCAACAGCGTGAGCTATTACCTGGCGCTGGTAAAGAATAAAGTCCCTGCTTCCCTCCACACCTATCCTATCGGCGGCCACGGCTGGGGCTTCCGCGACAGCTTTACCTATAAGCGCCAATGGACGGGAGAATTAGAAAAATGGCTGAGAGAAATACTGTAAAAAAGCAAGGAGGCGTGTCAAAACAAAAATGACTGCTCCTAAAAGTTACAGATAGTAATTATAACACTTAAAAGGGTCGTATCAAGCTCTGTATGGAGTAATGATACGACCCTTTCTTTAGTCTTTTAGGATGCTCAAATTTCAGATTATAAGTTCATATTTCCAAAAACTGAATTGGGACACACCCACTTTCTATTTCCAATAAACACCTGCATCTTTATCTGCAAAAGACAAAAAAAACAGGCATTCGTTTCTCTTATCGCTTATTTTCTTGCGCCAAGCTGAATATCCAAGTGATACAAAGCCACATCACCACCCAGCTTGATCTTGTCCAAAATACCTTGAACGGTAGCTTCCTCTTCCACCTGCTCGCGTACAAATCCCCACAAGAAATCCTGAGAAGCCTTGTCCTTTTCAGCAGAAGCAACATCTACCAGTTTGTCAATCAATTCGGAAACATGGCATTCATGCTTGTATACATGCTCGAACACATCCAGCGGAGAGGCCCATTCCTGAGGAACAGCATCCACAGCCCCCACCTTGGCTTGTCCGCCACGTTTCATCACATATTGCGCCAACATATCAGCGTGATCATTCTCCTCATGAGCCTGCGCTTTCATCCATGAAGCAAAACCTTCATAGCCTTTCGCAGCGAAAAAATAAGACATGGAAAGATAAAGATTGGCCGACCACATTTCGGCTACAATCTGAGCATTAATTGCGTCTTGTAATTTTTGTGAAATCATAATTCTTTTATTTTTAGTTAAATTGTAACTGTTGCAAATATATAATTTTTCTAGCGATTAACACTATGTCTGTCCACCTTTTTATAAAAAATTATATTTTATCTCATCCAAATCTTTGCGGTTCAAAAGAAAAGTCTTACCTTTGCACCCGCTAATACGGGTTATTAGCATTAATTCAAATCATTAATTATAAAAACATTATTTAGAAATGGCAACTAAAATCAGATTGCAAAGAAACGGACGCAAAAGCTATGCGTTTTATTCAATCGTTATCGCAGACGTAAGAGCTCCACGTGATGGTAAATTTACTGAAAAAATTGGTACTTATAACCCTAATACCAATCCTGCCACAGTAGATTTGAATTTTGAACGCGCACTTCATTGGGTAATGTGCGGTGCACAGCCTACTGATACAGTACGTAACATCCTGTCAAAAGAAGGTGTTTACATGAAAAAGCACTTGCTGGGGGGTGTTGCCAAAGGCGCATTCACAGAAGCAGAAGCTGAAGCTAAATTCGAAGCTTGGAAAAACAACAAACAATCCGGTCTGGCTACTTTGAAGGCTAAACTGGACGAAGCAAAGAAAGCTGAAGAAAAAGCTCGTTTGGAAGCTGAAAAGAAAGTAAATGAAGAAATTGCCAAGAAAGTAGCTGAAAAGAAAGCTGCTGAAGCTGCTGCCAAGGCTGAAGCAGAAGCCGCTAACGCTCCTGCTGAAGAAGCACCTGCTGCTGAAACTACTGAAGCTCCTGCTGAAGCATAACTCATTTTACTTCAAAAAGAACAGCTCCTCTGATTATATCAGAGGAGTTTTTTTATGCTCTTATCCGAAGAATCAAAGGGAGTTTATCTCATCTTCCGAAAGTCCGGTAACTTTTGCGATTTCAGCTATGGAAAGCCCGGCATTCTTTAAATTTCCTGCAATAGTTTGGGCTTTCATCCATTCACCTTTCGCAATGCCTTCCTCCATCCCTCTCGCAATGCCTTTCTGAATAGCTGTATCAATCACATTGTTCCAATCTCTATATACTTTCAAACTCTCCTCATAGGCATAAAGGTTCTCTTTTGAGAACTGAGCAATTTCGGCAGCCTCAAACAGCCGGTTGAACACACGTTCCTGAAGGGCAGTGGGGCGTTCCATCAAACGGGCCAGATTCTTGAGCACAAACATCCATTTATCAAACAACGTATCCAACTCCTGCTCGGTTTTATGGAATTTGGGCATTTCCAGATACACAAAAGTCAGTTTGTCAAAAAACACTTCATGAGTAGTTGTATCCATCAGCTTCACTTCATGGCGGAAGCTGGAAGACGAAACATCATCCAAGGCAAAATTCAAAATACCGATCACATACACCGCTTTCAGTTCATAGTCCCAGATTTCCCCTTTAATAGCCTGTTCCCTGATAGGATAGGTAGCATAGTAAATACTCCGGTCCTTGAAAAACTGTTGCTCCCCTCTCTGCATTTCTATCAGAATCTTTTCTCCTTTTTCATTTTCACAATAGACATCAAAGACAGCCCGGCGGTCAGTCTCTTTGCTGCCCAGATGCTCTGTGTTCAAGTAGGTGACATCCTCAATGACCTGCTTGCCGTCGAACAAGGCATTCAGGAAGCCAATAAGAATTTCTTTGTTCAAGTCGGTTCCAAACAATAATTTGAATGCAAAGTCCGTATAGGGATTTACATATCTTTCACGCAATCCTTCACTACACATAAGCGTTTGATATTTAAAGTTGTTTTAACTCTGTTGAAAGCAGTTCAATACAAAGGAACGAAAAAAAGCGGATTTCAAGAAAGTTATCTGCTAATAAATTGTTAATGTTCCAATATGTCACTCACCTCTATAGGGGGAAAGCGTTTATACAAAGACGGAAATAACTGTATAAAGAGTTTCGTAATAAAAAAGAAAAAGGGCTGTTCCGCCGGTCAACTCCTTATGTTTTTAACTTACAATCTGTAAATATTCAAAGAAATATCATTCAACAGATTTAAGATCATTACTTTTCTACCCCCCAAAATGAGTTCACATTCTCTACTTATAAACTGTAAGCAACAATAAAGAAACGTGTCCAAAAACTAGAATGACTGCTCCGAAAAGTTACAGATAGTAATTATAACACTTAAAAGGGTCGTATCAAGCTCTGTATGGAGTAATGATACGACCCTTTCTTTAGTCTTTTAGGATGCTCAAATTTCAGATTATAAGTTCATATTTTCAAAAACTGAGTTTTTGACACCCACTTTATTTATCTTCAAGTTTAAAACCTTATTTTGTTACTTCAGGTTCACCTTGCAGTTCAAATTTAGCATTTCCTAAACCTTTGAAAGTATAAGTATAAGTAAATGTTTCAAGCCCATTATACACTTTTGCAGAAATGACATAGAAACAATCAACCCCACTTACTTGCGCGCCGGCTGTAGGATACTCTGTTGCCAAGATCAGTTCAATACCCTCCTGAACCATAGACAACAAATAAGTCTCAGCCTCTTTATCATCTGCCGGAACCACCCCGTCGGGGTCATTCGAACGGCGTTTAGCCAACTGGATATTGAAGTTTACATAATAAGAGCTGCCACCGAACCAGTATTCCGAGTTTCCATATTTGGCATCCATATACCCGGCATCCTTATTCGCTTTCACCCAATTTTCCAAAATCAAATAATCTTCGGAAGCCAATGATTTCGTTACCGTCGGATCAAACAAACCACTCGGTTCCATTATGTACAAAATTCACTTTTTCTTTCAGTTCAATATTGTTATTCAGAACCATGTACCCTCCTTGAACAAATACTCGTCCACCTCCATCGTCGTTACCTTATTATAATATTTGTACATGACGGCTTTGAATCCCCTTTCTGGGCATATGGAAATTTCTGAGCCAGGAACTGGGGCAGATAATTCTCCGGAGCATCCGAAGTGCTGAAGTTATCATGACTGCCCGGGCTTCCCATAGCGTCATAATCGGCAGGAGTCACTACAACCAATCTGCTATCTTCTTTAACCTTCCAAGCCGTTCCGTCAAACTGATACAATGCATTATAAGGCTTTTCATTCGTCGGAGCCAATACAGCCGATGAAATACTTACATTATCGAGCTGAACAGTCGTGGTTTTCAGCCTTGGGCCCCTCGCCTACATAGCGGAACGCAACATAAACGCTTTTGCCATTGTATGCCTCCAGACCGGCTTTCCCTACATTCACAAAATTATCATTGTAACCGTTGGCAGGTCCTTCAGGGAAAGTGAACTGGTCTTTCACGCTAGTCCACTGTGCCATATCAATCGAACCATTTCCCGCATATGTATCGGAAACCAATACATCCAGACAATCCGCATTATAGTATCCGAACTTTATGTCGAAAGACAGTCCGGCATCTTTGCTCGTCACTGCTACTGCCGGAGAAACAAGCCAAGTATCCACCTCACCCTCAAAGCCATTGGCCGAGAATTGTGCGTAACCATTACTACTATAGTTTTTTCCCTGCCATTTTCTATCGCCTTTCAGAGTCACCTGCTCCCAGCCTTCCAACACGATATCCTCATTGGCCGTAACCGACTCAAAGTCCTGAGAGTACAAGTCCTCCCCTGTAAATTCAGGATCAACATCGTCATATTTGTAATCTACCAGCACAAGATCACCTTTTGCCGCATCCTTATACTGACCGGCCAGCCACTCGGGCAATACGGTAGCCGGAGCATGTGCCGGAGCCAGGAACTTCACGGGAGAGCCTTCGCCCCACAGGGCCTCATAATCCTTATCACCCAAAGAAGTATTAGTCACTGTCCTATACTCCAGTACGTAATCGGAAGGAGTATTCTGATAGTTATAGGTCACTCCTACCGAAGAGCCTTTCCCCCATGAAGGCAGCATCTTCGCGATGATGGAAGGAACATACTTCTCGGCCGATGCAAACTCGTTCAAAGCCTTATCCGTCTTGACGGCATTCGCCAATGCTTTTTCAGCATCCGAAGTGGCAGCCTTCGCCGCCGCAGAGCTGATCGTTTCGTAATCGGCATCAGTCAGTACATATTCCGCCATCGTCTGGGTGTTCGTTGTACCTTCCGCATCGATTTCATTATAAATATCGTCCATGGGATCACATGCCGCAGCAAAGAATCCCAACAGAGACCATGCAATTAAATTATATTTTAACTTCATATTTATTGACTATTTTAGAGATTAAAAGATTACTTTAAAACCGGCAGACCATGTAGTACCGAAGCCGTAATATACCAATGCAGTTTTCCAGTCATGGTTCGTACCGTCCTTGGCATCGGCTATATATTCCGTATTAGTCAAATTATATACATTACTGTATACGATGGCACGGATATCTTTGGTGATATTGAAACGATAGTTCATACCCAAATCAATCGTACCATAATCCGGCAACTTCCAGGAGTCAATACCGGCGTCTGCTTCATTCACCCGGTTCTGAGGATCGAAGTCTGCATAGTTCTTGCCGAAGAAGTTATAGTCGGCCGAGATTTTAAATCCTTTGAACGGTTCCCAAGAGGCGCTCAATGCGGAAGTGAGCTGTGCGGAGTTACCCACATGGACATCTTTCAGATAAGCGTCGTATGTTCCGATAGGATTATTCGCTTCATCATACATAGTGAAATGAATATCATCTTTCCATTTCCAATCGCCTAAAGAGAACATACCTTTCAATTCAAAGGACTTGACAGGACGGTAAGTCGCTTCCAGTTCCACACCCATGTGGACTGCGTCCAATCCTGTAAGGTTGGCATATTCCTGACCGATCTTACGGCGCAAGGACTTATCCATCCATTGAGTGTAATAACCATTCAATGCAATATTGACCTGTTCCGTGCTAAATCCATAACCCAATTCGAACGTAGTAATCTTTTCGTAGGGTACATCCTTTTCGGGAGCTGCCGTATTGCTTGCAAAGACAGAGTTGAAGAAAGGCGCGCGGGTAAAATATCCTGCATTGACAAATACATTGTGGTTGTCATTGAACTTATAGTTAAAACCACCCTTCACGCTCCAAGGCAGAAAATTCTGAAGGCTGGACACTCTGTCCAGTTTATCCGCACCCGTGGCAGAGTATCTTGAATCCGTACCACCACGGTCATCGTATCTATAAGCCTCTTCGGTCAATGATGCCGACAGGAATCCCGACCACTTATCGGTATTATATTCAGCCTGTGCAAAAACACCGCCCCAGAATATCTCTCCAATGCTATAGTAATTGAACTTGTCACCCACTTTCAGCAGCTGGTTCTTGGTTTGGAATGCCAGCGGCGAGGTCTGCAGATAGAACTCACCACCCAGCAAATCATCAATTTCCTCTGTATGATACCCTTTATAGTAACGTAAGTCAATACCTCCCGTAAGAGTCAGGTTCTCAGTCAGATGATTCTTATAGGAACTCAGCATGCCATACCAGTCATGGTCATTGACAGCATTGGTAAAGATCACCTGCGACCCGTTCTGAGAAGCCGCATTGGCAGCCATAGCACGCTCGTAGTCGAACAAACCGTCCGGAGTCATCATCGCACCGTCTTTAGGGCGGCCGGTGTTGTTATCAATAGTCAGCCAATTGCTCATCGCGCCACGGGCACGGCGTCCGCCGCCTGTAGCCATTGAGCCGTATAGAGAAGTGGTCAGTGTCGATTTCTCGTCGATAGTCCAGTAATGATTCAAAGAAACCTGGGGCTTATGATAATAATTATAGCCGTAACCGCTACCTACCGCTTCACCGTTGATATAACCGTATCCGTTATTGAAACGTCCGCCGTCGGGGCTGTTCTTGTAATCCTCGATATAGTGCATGGTAGAGCGCTGGTTGTGCCACTGGGGAGCTCCGAAAGCTGTCAATGACAATTTATGATGATCGTTGATTACCTTCGAGATATTTCCAAAATAAGTCCATCCTTCATAATTGGTACCTTTCACGTAACCATCTCCCGTATTCAGCGACCCCATGAATGTAATAGCCCATCCGTTGTCCATCAATCCGGTAGAGAAAGAAACCGAATACTTGCGGAAACCGTCGTTACCGATACCGAAATAAGCTGATCCGCCTTTCTGGGCTTCGGTACTTTTAGTAACCATATTCATGGTTCCTCCCACAGAAGAAATACCTAAAGCTGACGCACCCAAACCACGCTGTACCTGGATAAACTGGCTCACATCAGACAAACCGGACCAGTTAGACCAATAAACCTTACCGTTTTCCATGCCGTTGATGGGCACACCATTGATCAGCACGCCCAGGTTGGATGAATCAAAACCACGCATATTGATACGGGAATCACCATAACCACCGCTTTCACGGGTTACATACACCGAAGGAACTGATTTCAGCAATTCGGGGAATTCCAGATTACCTATTTTCTCCTCTATCTTGGCCAGTTTCACGTTAGAAATAGGAATAGGGGTCTGACGGTCACTCTTTATAATAGAGGCAATAACACTGACCTCACCCAAACCAATAGCATCAGGAGACATCTTGACCTCACCCAAGTCTATCGTATTGCTTCCTTTTACTTGATGCGTAATTTCGTTGTACCCCAAGTACTTGAATATAAGAGTAGCCTTGGAAGAGGTAAGTTTCAACACAAAGTTACCGTCAATATCCGTTACAGTACCCAGTGTCGTACCGCTGACCGATACAGTGGCACCAATCAATGGCTCATTGTTCTCGGCATCTACTACTTTACCTTTTACTGTTCCTTGCGCAACAGCCGTAGCAGTGAAACAGATTGTCAGAACTGCCAACAGGAGGAAATGCTTTAGATGATTTCTCATAATTTTGTCTTTGATTTAAATTAATTAGTTAGTATTTCATTCCCAATAGGAAAGACAAAGATAAAACTTTAATTCATATAAATTGCATTTATATTAGACTATTTAAACGAAAAGGGTACTTTTTAGGCGGAATATGACAATTATGTTAAGAAAGGAACAAAGAGCCGCCTCAGGAGAGGGGAAAACTGCCCGGAAGTTCCAGAGCAACTGCCACATGATTACTGTAGGGGGCAAATGGGCCGTGACCGGCCGGTCCGGACAAATCAGGCCCGCCCCCTACAGCAAGACAACAGGTCATTTTCATTCAGACTCTCTCACTTCCCCAATGACAGAGCAAAAAGAAAACGAAAAAAACAGCCTTACAGGATATCCTTATGCTGCTTCATCCTCTCCCTCAGCGCCTCCAGCTTTTCGGCCTGTTTCTTCAGCTCGTACGCCTTTTCCTCGGCTGCCTCTTTCCGCTTCCAGTTATTGATATAGGCATCCACTCCCTCCTGCACTACGTGGCGGAACACCTCCTCGCCCTTCGCTTTCAGCAGATGGTCGGCAAAATGAATATAATAACTCACTTTCAAATCCACCCCCTTTTTAGGGAGGCGTAAGTATCCGGCCCCACATGCTCATCTCCGAGAACACGCACCTTCGTTATCTTCAACCGATTCATCAATAACTCTAAAAACTCTCCCAATTTGGGGAAACTGCACTCTGCATTAGACATTTTAAATTTGTTTTAAGTTGTAAAATATTAAATAAACCTCTTTTTTTTCACGTTACTTCACAATGGGACTGAAAGAAGAAAAAGCAGGATGCCTTTACAAGAGGTTACGGGCACGTTTCCACGATGCAACCCATTAACACGGCCCGTGGCATAAGCTACTGATTGCCAATGCCGGAATCTTTATAAAAACGGTATTCTCCATGATAAAAAGTCTTTTGTGATACTACCTTTCCGGCCTCTCGCAGCCGTTACACCTTCCATCCCGTCATTTAATCCGTTCTTCCTACCTTCGGGAAGAAATTCAGAGGACGCAAAAAAAATGCGGATGCAAAATTAATACTTTTTAAATAAAACGAATCATGAATCAAGAACGTAAACTATCTTTTTTCCTTCCCCCCATCTCGCCGGTGAAGGACGCTAACGGGAAAAACGTGACGCCTGCCACGCTCGTCCCTCACAAGGAACTGACCTTGGAGGAAGTATGGAACATAGTCACCGGCAGCCCGCGGCTGAAGAAACTGACCGAAGCCGCAGCCGCCGCATACGGTGACGAGAAGGAGTACCGCAGGCTGAAACAGAGCACCCTGCCATACGTCACCCCCTGCGGAACTTTCAGCTACCGCCGGAGCGACCGGCTGCTGGCTCCTTCGGGATTGAGCATACTGGATCTGGACCATCTGGACAGCCGCGAGGAGGCCGAAAGGATGCGCCGGCAGTTGTTCGACGACCTTTTCCTGCTGCCCGAACTGGTGTTCGTAAGCCCCGGAGGACACGGCGTGAAGGCTTTCGTGCCCTACGATCTCGGCCGGACAAGCGACGTGAAACAGAATGCGGCCGAGAACATCTACTGGCTGATGGAATACGCCCGCCTGAGGTATGGCGACTGCTCGGACAAAGACAAGGGCAAAGGAGTGGACTACTCGGGCAAAGACCTGGTGCGGGCCTGCTTCCTGTCGCATGACGAAGGAGCCTTGATGAGAGTCAAGACGCCCATGGGCTAATGTGCCAATCCCCATGCGGAACAGAGCGCGGCCAACGGGCATAGCAGCACACGGGCCAACGGGCCGCTTATTCAGAATCATTCAGAAACGAGGTATTCTTATACCGAAACCCAATTAACATAAAAAGGAATATGAATCATTACAAAAACAATCTTTTGGAAGAACTGCACCGTCTGACGGAGGCGGTACAGGCATCACACGCGGACATCGCGCCCACCTATCTGGAATACACCCAACTGGCATTTGCCATCGCCACGGACTGCGGCGAGGCGGGCCGTGCGGATTTCATGAGCCTGTGCAGCCTCTCGCCCAAGCATGACAGTGCGGCGGCGGAAAAACTGTTCAGCAACGCCCTGCACACCTGCAAGGGCGACATCCACCTGGGAAGCGTGTTCCACCTGGCGGAAATGTGCGGAGTGAGAGTCGCCCCCTCTCACAAAAACGCAGACGCAGACGCAGCAGACGCAGGTCCTTTTTCCTCACACACGTGCGCGCGATATAATAAGGTAGAGAATGAAGAAAAAGAAACAGGAAAAAAGAAGCACGAGGAAGAGGAAAAGGAAATGAAGGGAACGGAACCCCTCTCTCCCCTACCCTATTTTCCGCAAGATCACGACTGGCCCGAACCGCTGAAGAGCATCCTCTCCTTTGCCAAGACCCCGGCACAGCATGATGTGCTCCTGCTGGGAGCAATGACGGTGCTGGGTGCCTCACTGTCGCACATCGTACGCTGCAAGTACGGGGACAAATGGCAGTATCCCTGCCTGCAGACCTTCATCACGGGCCATGCCGCCGCAGGGAAGAGTGTACTGGTATGGGTACGCAAACTCATAGAGCCCATACACGAGGAAATACGCCGGCAGGTGGCGGAGAGCATGAAAGTTTACCGCAAGGAGCTAAGAGCCTACGAAGCGCTGGGGAAGGCACGCAAGGACAAGGAGCCGCCCGTGGCGCCGCCCAACCGCATGTTCATCATCCCCGGCAACAACACGGGCACAGGACTGCTGCAAAAGCCTGATAGACTCGGACGGAAC